>Ga0207414_1000253_pt1 | contig 25592 bp, 3 predicted proteins | sample PonA231FremontCA_2_FD_187269 | JGI IMG/M metagenome (GOLD analysis project Ga0207414, IMG submission 187269) | Marine sediment microbial community from Fremont, CA, USA - Pond A23 Sediment 1 (SPAdes) | ecosystem: Environmental > Aquatic > Marine > Unclassified | place: USA: Fremont, California...
AAAAAGCCGAACAAGGAGACCCAAAATCTCAAAGAAGAATGGATGCTTTTTTATTTTATAGTGGTTTGCCTCAAAGATATAATTCTTTAACAATAAGTGATTATGAAGCAGGTCAGGATCCTTCATTTACATTTAAAAATGAGAATTTAAATTATAATATACTAAGGGATGCTGCAAGAAAAACAGATTTAATCGATAAAGTACGCAGAGGCGAAATATCTGAAGATTATATAGGTAGTGAAAAATATAATAAAGCTGAGGGAGCTGAAAAAATAAATAAAGCTGGTTTTACAGATACTAGAGGAAATGTTATGTGGAATGCTACATATGGTATAGGATACGATGAAAAACAACCATATGTTAGTTATTATGATAGATGGGATTTAGCTCCTGCAGATATTATTGGGAATGCTTATGATATGTATAATAGAAAATATTTAGATAAGCAAACTATTGAAGATTGGTCTAAACTTGAGAATGTAGGTGGCGGCAATGTTAAATATGATAAGTATAATAAGAAGCAGTTAGATAAACAAGCTAAAAAATCTGTAAAAAATATTAAAGAAAAGTTAAAAAATCTGAAAGGTGATGATATATCTGAATATTCTAAAGCTCTTAATATATCACAAGATCAAATAAAGAATATGAAAGATAAATACGATATGTCTGATAACGATGTGATTAACTTTTTAGATCGTGAAAAAGAAAGATATTTAAATTATACAGAAGGTTATGATGAAATTATGAAAAATAGAAAATATTTACATCCTTCGGAAAGATCTCAATATGCATTAGGTGGTTGGATCAATGAACAATTAGGTATAAAAGATAATAGTTTTTTTGGTAAAGCCACTGATGTTGTTGGTGATTATGCTACTAGTGTAGCTGATACTACTATGGGTTTGGTAGGTGCAGGAGATGTTATACAAGATGAAGATTATGAAACAAAAGCTTTTGGTAAGTTTTCTGATACAATGTCTCAAGATGTTGCACCTGTAGCTGGTAAAGTTATTGCTACAGGATTAGCTGGTCCTGTTGGTGGTGCAGCTATGGGTGCTGTACAACAAGGTGTTGGTAAAGCAACTCCTAATGAAGCACGACAAAAAGCTCAAAAACAAAGACAACAAATGAAGCAGAGACAACAAGGTATACAGAATTTACCTGGTCAACAATTTCAGAGTCAATATACATCTCCATACCAAATGCCTTTAGGTGGTATGGTTCCATATGGTGAAGGTTCTGATGTTGAACTAGAGAAAGGGGAAACATATAGAACTCCTGCAGGTGTAATAAAACAAGTACCAGATGGCTCACCTACACATGCTAATGGTGGGCAAGATATGACACTACCAATAGGTACAGAAGTATTAGGTAAATTGAAAAACAGTAAGGATAAAAAATATAAGGATTTGGGTAGACGCTTAGAGCGTGCTTATAATAATTACCAGAAAGTTATTAAAGGTAACCCTACCCCTATAGCTAAGCGTACAGCAGAGATGAATTTAGCTAATGTTCAGAAAGAATACTCTAAGCTAATGTCTGAACAAGAACAACAAAAAGGTGGTAAAGGTTCTTATAGCCCTTCTGTACCATCTATGTCTGTATATGCTAACGGTGGTCCTATAAACGGTGATACCACACTAGGTCCAGGAGGCGGCAAAACTAACTGGATTGATCCTGTAGTTGTTACAGCTGATAGGCCTAATAAATATAGGAATTTTAATGCTTTATCTACTTGGGCTACAAATGTTAAAAAAGCATCTGAAAAAGGTGAAGATGTAGGCAATGTTCCTGTAGGTAGTTTAACAGGTGATACTAATTTGGATAGATTGTCTGAAGAAGATATAGTTAGGTTTAAAGATGTGGGTAATTTACCATCAGATATACAAAATAAATATGGTTTTAACCAAGTAAAATTTGCTAAAGGCGGTCAAGTTATGCAAGATGGAGGTTATAATATACCTACTTTAGATACTAATTATGTAAGTAATACACCGGGTGAAACTCTACTGGATAGACAAATAAATTGGATGGAAAATAAATGGGGCAATACTACAATGGATGCTAGTTATCAATATTCTCTGTTAGATGCTATAGGTGAAAAATACGGTATTGATGCCTTAGACAGTGAAATGTGGACTGGTGGAGCTGGTAAAATACCACGTTTTACAAAAGATATGGGCGGTAGTGCTCCTAATTACGAAGGTAGAAAACCACAGACTGATCCTACTTATCAACAAGGTTTAAACCAAGTATCTTTTGATCAACGTAGAGGCCAATCTAATTCTATTGGGGGTGGATTTGGTCAATTTGGTTTAACACCTACAGGCAGTATTAGAGCTACTGGTGGTGGACAACAAGCACAACCTACTACTACTGGTGGTGGTACTCAACAAGGTACTACTAATCAAGCTAATCAAACACAACAACCTACATTTCCTAATAGGGGTCAAAATATGCAAAGTACATCAGGTATTGACTTTACTGGAATAGACACTGGTGGTGTAGACAATACTGCATTAGCTAGTCCTGATGCAGAACTTATGACTGCTGATACTCAATTAGGTAATCAATTAGAAAGTCAGTTAGGTGGCACCAATGCTCCTGGTGGAGACTTATTTTCTGGAGGAAGTGGTATGGGACTTGGTACTGCTTTAGGTACTGCTGCTCAATTTGCTCCTGCTTTATATAATCTAGGCAGAGGATTGTTTGGTGAACAAGCTGATACTGATTTAGATTATCAAGCTAACCCATATGAACAGCGAGTATTGAATTTGATGGGTGATAGGCGTTATAATGTACAACCTCAACTTAGGGCAGCTGAACGAGCTTCAAGGATTGCTCAACGTAATCTTAGGGAGACAGGTGCTAGTCCTGCTCAATATTTAGCTAATCTATCTGGTGTACAAGCACAACGTCAACAAGGTATTTCTAAAGCTCTTGCACAGAAACAAAATGTTGAAAATCAATATAGGCGTCAACAAGCTCAAATGATGCAGCAAATGGGCTCTAGGGAAGCACAACGTAGACAGCAACTTGCTAATCAAAATCTCCAACGTAGGCTTGCTTCTCAAGCTGCTCAAGATCGTATGGTTAGTCAAGGTCTTACACAACTTGGTGCTGGCGCTAGAGGAGTTATGCAAGATGCACAGAGACGTAGAAATACACAACAATTAATTGGTGGTTGGAACCAATATCTTCAAGGTGCAGATATTTCTTCAGGTGAAGGATTAACTCAAACACCACAAATGATGGATATATTTAAAAATATAGGATTAGGACAATAAAATAAATAATTATGCCAATAAGTGGACAAACACAACCTGCTCAAGGGTATTATCAACCTAGTTATGTAGCTCCCCCTGTACAACAATTAGCTCAGATTGGGGAGCGCATACAGCAGGAACAACAAGCACAGAGACAAGCTGCTCAACAATTTGCTGCACAGTTAGAAGGTATGCAAGTTGGTGCTGATGCACCTAAAGCTCAACAGAGGATACAAGAGATGAAAAAGCGAATAAATAAGGCAGCTAAAGAAACAGGCTATAACTTGAGGAGTCCAGAGTTTAGGTCTAAATTTCAAAATATAAAATCTCAAGAATCTTCTGATCCTTTTTGGACTACAGCTCAACAAAAAGCCAAAGAAGCTCAACAAATAAGGAAGAAGTTACAAGAGAATAAGTATAATTTACCTGCATATGTTGTAAATAGATCTAGGGATGAACTAAATAGATATGAACAACATGGTAGCATAGATCCTGAAACTGGCGAACCTATTCAATTCAGTGGTGTACCTGAAGAAGTACCTAGTGTTGTAGACTATATTAATGAAAATCTACTGAATGATGTTACAGAAGAAGACATGGAAGGTTTTAAACAAGGTATACCTCAAAATAAAGTTGCTCAAGCTTTGGGTATTTCTATTAGTAAAGATGAGGAAGGTAGACCAGAATATACAGTAAATAGGATACCTTTAGAAGGTCCAGAGGATAGAGCTCTTAGTGAAGAAGCTGAATATATGGCTAGGCAATATGCACGTAGAACAGGTGAAGATCTTACCAGAGAAGATGTGATGGAAGTTAAAAAACAACTTTGGTTAAACAAAGCAATGAGCCCATTGATAACTAAATCTGGTGGTACTACTGATTGGAGTGCAAGAGCTCAATTTGCTCGTGACCGTATGGAAGCTGCGAAGAATATGCAAGGAGCTGGAATGGGTGATCCTGTTAAAGCTGAAGCTCTTGACTTTGCTTCGTTAATCTATGGTCCACCTGAAGAAGGCAAAGAAGGTGAACAAAAAGGTACTGCTAGTATTAACTCTAGAGCTATTTATAACTGGATGGGCATTGGTGAAAATGAAGAATTAAATATAGGCGATTTTAATAGGAGATTAGATGAATCTCGTGAAGATGATATACTTATAAATGATCCATCTGCTATAGGAGCTGAAGATTTTCGAAATAAAGTAGATCAAGTAGCTGATATTAATAGATATCAAGCTAATAGTCGTGACTTTACTCGTATATCTGATATGGATGTTACAGATTTTGCCAGTGCTTCTACTACTGGTGAAGGATCGTTTGGTACTAATCAGAAGCTTAATACTGATTTTGATAAATTAGCTCAAACATACGCTTATTCTACCGGTAATAGTTTAGCAGAAGATTATGGTAATATAGGCGAAAGGATAATAGAAGGTAAAAATGCTGTACTTAATAATAAAGGGGTTCCTTCAGATCTTAAGAACGATCTCAGAGATATTAAGAATAAGATAAGTCAAAGTCTTATAGATAAAAGAGGTGAACTTCCTGATAATATGAAAGATAAAAAAGATAATCTTGAGTTATTTAAAGCATTAGGTTTGGGTCTTAAAGGTGTCGGAGGTCGTCATAAATTTAAACCTAGACAGGGTGAAAACTTAATTAGAACTAAACATGGTATATATGTTGGTGGTAAAATTAGGTTGACTAAAGATCAAGCTGAGAATATGTTAGAGAGGGCTAATGATTTTACAGATGATGATGTACCTAGTTATGAAACACTAACTACAGATGATGCATATAAAGATATAGTTTCTGTAGATACAGACGAAAAAGGAGAAAAAGAATACATAGAAATAGATACTTGGCTTAAAGCTCCTACAGATGCACAATCTACAACTGAAGCTTTTATGGGTCAAATGTCTCCTGTGTTGAGTGGTCAATTGGACTTTGAACAAGTTAGAAAAGCTAAATTAACTATACAAGATTATGCCAATAATAAGAACAAACTTGTTCAAGAGTGGAAGAAAAATCAGGAAGAGCAACAAAATCAAGAGGAAGAATAAACTGAAACTTAATAATATTTAATCTATGCCTAATACTGATTCTAATATTTCTGCAGATATTAATACGGATTTAACTACTACCGATTCGTATTTGAAAGGTTCTGATAAAGAAATAGTTATAGATGGTAAGAAAAAGACAGATTCTGAACTTGCTGATAAACGTAAAACTGTTACCGATATAGGCAGTTTTAAATTAGATGAGGGTCCTGCTTCTATTAAAGCACCTAAGACAGAAGAGATTTCAGATCCTTATGATACTTTAGAATATCAAGTTGCACAACAGCAAGAACAAGCTAATAAAGAAGCTGTAAAGGATTTCTATAAAGTACAACTTTCTAGGCAGCTTCCTTTCTTACCTAAAAAAGGTAACCTTTCTAAATACTCTGTTGATCCACGTGTTATTCAAACTGATTTTAAAAGCGGTGTTGAAAACATGTGGAATGCTTTTAGGAAGCAGATGGAAGAGATTCGTCAATCTCGTAACTATAGTGATTTAGCAGATGCTCAAAACGAAATAGATGTAATAGATGAACAACTAGAACATCCAAATCTAACACAAGAGAAAAGACAAGAGCTAAACTATAGACGTAACGCTGCTTTACTTGAACTCGATGAGGTTAATAATGAAATTGAAGAGCAAACATCAGATGTTGATAAGTTTGATACTTCTCTTACTTATAATATTAAGAATATTTTAGCTCAATCTGATGAAGGCACTGGTAACCCATTTATTCCTAGTGACTATGGTATTGGTACTTATCTTAAATATGAAATGCCTCAAGACTTTGGTGGTTCCTATTTTAACTGGAAAGCTCAGTATGGTACTATTATAGCTGCTAAAGGGTCTCAAATGCTTGCATCTAAAGCATTAGGCGCATTAGGTCTTAGTGGTCCTTGGGGATTGGCAGCAAGTATCATAGGAGCTGGTGTAGGTATGCTTGGTAGTCATATAATGAGGGAACAAGAAAGTGAAGCTGAAGCAGGTGAAGCATATAAGAGTAAAATAAGGGAATTAAATCAACAATTTGTAGATCAGAATGGTAGACAGCCTACTGCTGAAGAAAGACGTAAAATTAGGCTTAAAGCTCATGATGGCTTAGAGGCATTGAGACAAGCTAATATGAACTTGCTTATTGGGGATTATGCTCAAACAGCATTACTTGCTTTACCTTGGGTAGGTAAATTAAGGTCTGTTTTGTCCACTAATAATGCATTAAAATTAGGCGTATTAGGTACTGGATCAGTTGCTGCTCAATCTTATCTTGAATCTATTGAAGAAGGCAATCAGCATATATGGCAGGAAGAATATAAGGCTGGTACATTAGAAGAAACAGCAAATCTTATTGACGGTGCTAAGCAATATATGGATACCTCATTGCGTAGTTCAATGGCAATGTTAGGCATAGGTGAAAAAGACCTAATGAACAGCAAAGAGTTTGGTAATGTTACTCGTGCAGGTGCAATCATGGGTGGCGGAATGTCAGCATTAAACTCTATGTCTGCTAATATTAGGGATATATTTGTAAATAATAAGAATAAAAAAGAAGTAAGAGGTTTAATAGATTTAGAAACTGGTTACGAAAAGGACATGTACCGCCATCGACTTATTAAAAAGTTCATGGGTAAAGGTACTACTACTGATAAAGTTAGTAACCTTATATTTGGGCGTGATAGGACTAGTGAATTCCTTAATATAATGGAAGACCTTAAAGGTTCTAAATATGCTCAAAAAAATGATATAAGTGATCAAGATATAGATAATGAAATAGCTTCATTTAAGTCTGCAGCTAGGATCATTAACATGTCTCAAAGAGATAAAAACTTATCTCAATTAAACGAAGAAGAATTAGTACAAGCAGGTAATATATTAGCTACTTTAGATTCAAGATCTAGATTTGCTAATAATCTTATAAAACAGCGTGAGAAAGAATTATCAAATTTAATGTCTGAACTATCAGATTCACCTGAAGATCTTGGTGAAAATTTTACAAATATTATTAAGACTAAAACTAAACTTGATGTACTAAATGATAGGCTTAAAAATGTCAAGAATCTTAAAGAATATGATATACCTGTTGGAGAAGATGTATATTCTTCTTATATAAAGATTTTAAATGATGAAATAAAGAAGACTGAACAGCAATTAGAATCTTCCCTAGAGTCATCTACATTTAATGCTAAAGACCTTACTACATCGATGGATGAGCAATTAAAAACCGCTCAAGGTAATCTATTTGATGCTCAGATGGAAAGGACTTTACATGCTAATGAATATATTAAACTTAGCAGGAATACAAAAGAATTAGCGGATAGAGCTAAAGCTCAAATAAGGGCTGATGAAAATGCCAAACGTGAAGCTGATAGGCAAGCTAGCGAATTTTATGATGAATTTCAAGCTAGTACATCTGAGCCTACCTCGATGCCTGGTGGTTTCACTGTAATGCAAGATGATCAAGGTAATACTTATACCTTCGAGGGTAAAAGAACTGGCGATAGGTACGAGTTTACTAATAAAGCAGATGATTCTAAAGTATCACTTACTCAGGAACAAATAGAAGAAAAAGGTATGACCCCTGTAGAGGGTTTAACTGAAGAAGCTATACCTACAACTGAAATATTAGGTTTTGAAGAACAAGCTGAAACTGCTGAAGAGTCTCAAGCCTATATGACTGAGTATAAGAATGATCTCAGGGAAACAATGTTTGGTACTCAAGATGAAAGTGGCGAAGTAGTATCTGGTGAAGCTTCTACGGGTGAATCTGCTCAAATTACACAACCTACTGAATCTGAATCTGTAGAAAGGACAATCAATAGATATACAAATACAACACTTAATGAATCTACTCCTGCTGTAGTATTTGATGATCGTAAAATTGATGAAGTCCCTGCTGCATTTGACGGCAAGATTGGTACTGTTTCTATAGACCCTGAAACAAACCAGTTAAAGTTTAAAGATGTAGAAGGAAATGAAAACAATCTTGGTAATATATATACTGTAAATAATACTAAGATGAAAGATATGGGTGTAACTGTGTTAGACTCATTCTTGTTAGATATTCAAATTGTTAGTGAGGGACGTGGATTTGATATTCACGGTACTCGTTACAATAATATACAGTCTAATCCTTATGATGCAGTTAGGGAGAAAAATGGTGTACCTGTAGCTGTAACCTTACGTGATGAAAACAATGAAGATGTAACTTTTACAAATCCTGTTATAGTTAAGGAATTAGCTTATGCAATCTCTCTCAATGAAGCTGCTGAGAATAAACTTATAGAGACTATAAAATCTGATGCAAATGAAGATTTTGTAGTATTTACTGATCCTGATACTAATGAACAGTTTGCTATATATAAGAAAAGAGGTAGAACTGTAGTTAAAGGTAAAGCTGCTAATGGTAGGTACAATAAATATGTTAATAAAAGCCGTAGAGAAGAAATAAAAGATAAGTACACAAAAGAAATGAGGCGTGCTCTTGAAGCTGCAGTGGCGCTTCAGCAACAACAACAGATTGGTTCACAACTAAATAAAGAGGATTTACAAAATGCGCTTAGAGAACTTGATATCGCTATTCGACAAGCAACTCCGAGAGAAATTAACATCTCAGACTCCGCTGCAGAATTATCAGCTACTGAAGAGGAAGCACCAGCAAAGAGTCAAGAAACAGATGAATCTAAGACCAGAGGACAAGATAGACAGCAACAGATAATTGAGGATAAATCTCAAGAAAGAGCTGATGATGAAATTACTAGCCAACAAAATGAAAGTACTCAAGATAAAGACAAAGTAGGTAGAGTATCTGTTGAGATGTCTAATGATACACCTACTAGATATAGAGGACAGAAACGTAGAGGTAAAGATGATGTATCTTCTTCGTTGAGTTTCTATGGTGTAAATGATCAGACTACAAAAGAAAAGTATTATAATGAAACTGATGAGTATGTATCTACACATGATTTAAAAGATCATAGTGTTGAGTTTTCTGTAGATACTGAATTTAGTGAATTTTGGGATACTAATCCTGGATTAAAAGAAATATTCAGTCGTACTGATATGACTGAACAAGAAGTAAACGAAGTTTTAGATAAGTATCTAACAGATGATGATACATTTCAAAATATTATTGATACTCTGCCTATAAAAGGGTATTTGAAAGATTCTAATAATAATACTGTAGGAAAAGTTAACTTACATAGGTCTGACTATGACAATATAAAATATCCTAGGGAAATAGAGAATATGCCTACTGGTCAAGAAAAGACCAAAGCAGCTATAAACTATAAGATTAAAGAGAAAAAGCGTACTAGGCAGAAACGTGTTCAAATACTTAAACATATTCTCCAAGGAAATAGGCCTAGGATATATGGTCTGGAGAGGACTAAAGGTATAGAAATGTCCTCTGATAAGAAGGGTGCTAGTAGGAATGAAAATATTTCTAAGGTATTTAATATTAGCGCTAAAGAAGCTGTACTTGGTATAGCCGACGGTCAAGGTATTATACGGATGGCTAGCGGTAAAGACATGCCTGGATTAGGTAGTCCTGGTAACGTTTTTCTAGAAACTAGTCAAACTGTTAATGGGGCTAAAACTAATGTTAAACTCAACCCTTCTAAACTATCAGAAGAACATGCTAGGATTTTATTTCAATCTATAATTACTGGTTATAATAAAGGTTATAGGGTAGAATATCCTGGCAATGAAGTTAAAGGACTTTCAGTTGGTGAGACTATTAATCTACTTGCTCTTGAAGGTAAAGAGATGACTAAAGTAGAGAATCCTATTGAAAATGAACACTTGCTAGATAAACAATTATATATAGAAGAAGATACTCTTTACTACGGTAGGAATTCTATGGATTTGACTAGTAAGAATAGTCTTAATGATTTCACCAAACAAGAGATTGATAGTTTCTTAAATTGGGCCACTACACATAAAAATTATGTAGCTATATTACCTAAATTAGGCAAGACTTTTAAGACTAGTTTCAAGATAGGTAATATGAAAGCTGTGGCTGGTAAGACTAAATATGAGGATTTCTTAATTAATAATAACCTCATAATGACTGACATGCGTCAGCCTCTGTTCCATGCTCCTGTATTAGTTTTTGATATTAACAGTTTACAAACTAATCAAAAAGTAGCTGAAGGAGTTATGGGTAACGATATACCTACTAAACCAGGTAAAGATGAAAAACCATCTAAAGAGAATACTGAGGATAAAGCTAATGAACCCCAATCTCAAACTGGTAAAGAAGGTAGGAAGAAAATGTTTGGTAAGATTAAAACTGTTGAAGACTTAACCAAACTAGAAGATGGTACTGAAATTATACTTAAGTCAATATACAGTGATGATAAAGGTAATAGAAAGAAATCTTTTACTCTATTTGGTAGTATTTCTACTAAACAAGGTAAGAAGGTATTTAATTTAGAAGTAGATCCTAATAATGTGCCTGAAGCTGTTAAAGCTGCTGATGGTATACCACTAGAAGAAAATGGCCAGGCTATTATAGATACTTATGTAATGGGTGGAGTTAGTAGGATTGGGTACTTTTATTACTCTGAACCTACTGATAATCATCAGAATAATATGAAGAATCCTAAGAAGGGTAATGATGATCCAGAAGGTTCTTCACCATTCAGATTGAAAGATAAATCTAAGGAAAGATATAAGCGTATAAACTTAGAAAAAGAACTTAAATGGCTCAGATCTAAGCTACCTAATGAGAATGTCCATGTTATTGACAATCTTATTAACATTATGTCATCTGGTCAGGAAGCTTTTGGTCAGACTAGGGAAGATATGATTATACTTTCCCGTGCTGCTGAATTTGGTACTGCTTATCATGAGGCATTTCACAGAGTATCTTTATCGTTGTTAACTCCAGAACAAAGGCAAGAAATATACAATAAGGCTAGGAAGCGTTATGGTATGGAAAATGCTTCTGACTTAGCTGTAGAGGAAGCACTTGCTGAACACTTTAGAAACTTTGTTATTGCGCAAGAAAACAATAAACAAGTAAGTGAACCTAATGCTATAAAGAGGTTTTTCCAACGTCTATGGGATATTATATATAGTCTATTTACTGGTGGTAATATAAGACTCGGTTCTATTGATATAGATAACTTATTTACTGCAATACAACAAGGTAGATTTAAATCTGCTAAACCTAAAGTAGACAAACAATCTCCATTACTTAGAGGTCCTCGTGCATATTTGACAGCTGAAGGTTATAGTTCTGATATGCAACGTACTATTACTAAAAATTTAGTATTTATCGCTCTTGATAAGAATGGAGTACGCAGGGTAGAAGATATAGAGTCAAAACTAAGCTTTGAGCCAGTTAAATCTGAAATAAGGCGTAAGTCAACTAGAATGGCTTACAATGCTGAGTATTTTGAAAAAGCTGCTGAAAATGCAACAACTGATAAAGAAAAGGAATTTAATCAGTCTGAAGCCTCTGATGCTAGGGAGCTCGAAGAATTGTATGATAATATTCTAGATAATTTTGAAGAATTTCAATCACTTGCTGAAGACTATCTCATTTCTCTTAATATTATAAGAGATAAGGAAGATTATATTGAATATGAGTATGAGAGTGGTATGGGGCAATCAGAATTTGAAAAATATAATAAAGCCCCATTTCAATTTGATGGTAGAGATAATATACGCTCTGATATTAAGATGTTAATAATGACATTACCTGAAAGTTATGAACAAGATTCTAAAACAGGTATGTATCAGTTTGTTGATTTTACCACCACTTGGAATAAAGTTCTTCACGATTTTCATAATGTGAGTACAACTGAAGAATTAATGCAAAGGCTTGAAGCAAAGAGTGAGAATTATATACCATATCAAATATTACTCAAACGTTTGTCTGAAGATAATGGTGAAAACTTAAAGACACAATTCCTGTCTAGTGTTAAAATGCACAAAAATGAATTTGTTAATATGTATTACACTGACAGGAAAGGGTACAGATTCTGGTTTGGTGATGCAGAGATACAATCAGCAGCTAGGCGGTATACTCAAGAATGGGGTGAAAGATTCGCTACAAGCGGTATGGTTGATAAAGATAATAATGTTAAGTTAGATAAGATGAAAGATCTTAACAATCGTTATCAGAATCTTATTAGGGATGTTAAATCTTATGATAGACGTGGTGAAATTGAAAACTTCAATAAAGCAGTTGCTAACACTGTAAAACTACTTACAGATATAAGCATTCCAATGGATAAGAACACTTTATTCCATTTGCTTGATCAAAATGAAACAGCTGCTAATAGGGAAGAAGCTCTTAAAGAATTTGTAGTAGGTACTGCCGATGAAACTAGGGGTATATCTAATCTCTTTTCTGAAGATAGTACTTTATATAGAGCTGCTTATTATAAACAAGATAATCCTAATTATCCTAAGAAGATTAACGGCGATCCGTATGAAGTAAGTGAATTATTTCTTAATGAAAGTGTTATAAGGAATACTATAGCTAACGCTTTCGCTACTTACAACCCTGAAATGCTGTCAGCTACTATACTTGGACCAGAAGGTAATCCTTATTATAAGTACATGAGTAATAGTTATATGACAGATATTATTAGGAATATTAATAAATCATCTGATCATCTAGAGAAATTATCTCAAGTAGAATTTAATAAAAATTCATATTTCTTAAGCAGATTACTTGCTGATTCAGAGTTACGTAAGAATTTTACAATTAATACATTCTCTGCTTTTGTTAGGAATTATGGTGATCGTGGTAGATCTTATGAATCTGTAAATAAAATTGAAGATTTCTTAGCTAGGGTACATGCTATTAAAGACCGTAAGCTTCCTTTGCCTACTCTTGCTGATAGATCTAGCTTCTATTTTTACAGTGGAATAGAGCCTATAGAGTTTAAATTTAATATAAATAATGAAGGTAAATTAACTATTCCTTCTAATTCTGAAATAATCAGTATTATATCTGGTTATATTAGAGATGAACAAAATAGGATTGAAGTAGCTAAAAGACAAATAGATAATGCTATTGAAACAGGTGATTCTAGCCATCTTGTTGAAAATTTCCATTATCAATTTACAAACTCTTTACCTGATGAAATATTTACCAGTGAAAAATCTAAATTTGAAAAGGTAGATAATAATAACTATAAAATATTTAAAGATGAAAATGGTAACTATGTAGGTAATGGTACTAAGTTTCAACACTTTGATGGTTTAAATGGTAAAAAGAATATAGACACTAGGAAAGAAGCCACAAATATTATTAAAGAATCTATAAAAGACACAATTAAACTTGCTTCAGAACTTGGTGCTGTTAACGCGACTATAAGCAATAATACAATACAGATAGAAAATAATAAGTACTTAGATACAAATCTTGTTGAAGAAGTTGCAAAAGAATATAATAACAATGAGCAACATGCTATTAAAGATATTTTAGCTAATTTTGCTGTAAACAATATTGTTTCTACAGTAGAAACTGATAAGATATTTTTACAAGATCCTGCATTTTATAAAGATAGTGCAGATAAAGTAAAACGCTCTACTATATTAGGTGCTACTGGTAATAACCTTCGTACTGATTTCCCTGCTGGTCATGAATTGCACGGTGAGACTAGTTACAATAGTATTACATTAGACTCTAGTATATTAGAAAGTGTTTACTATCCACAACTTAGGAACTTATATATTGATAATTATCAGCGTGAAGGGTACAGTGAGAAAAAGGCTATAGAGTTAGCAGAAGAAAGATTATCTGGTTATAAAGAAGTAGATCAAACAGATGCTCAGGTATTTATATCTCCTGAAATGCATAGATCTGTTAAGATGAGAATGGGCGAATGGGATATTGAAGAACAAAGAACTTATGATGCTCTTCAAAATGGAGAAACAAATGCTTCTGAAATATCTATGGAGCCTATTAAGTTAACTTATTTTGGCCCATCATTTGAAAACAGTTTAGGTATACCTATATATGATAAAATGTCTATGGCAACATTGCATAGACAAGCAATTAAAGGTACTGAACTTGAAAAGCTGTTAGATAGAATGGAGCTTAAAGGCGATTATGCTCCTGGCGCTAAATTTAACAAAGATGGTAATCTTCAGAAAGTTCACCAAGTTAAATTTGATTCTGCTGTAAAAGTTGGTAATAGGGAAAGATTCCAATTCTTTACTGATAATACACAGCAGGATATGAATGATCTCACTAAAGCTCCTGTATATGGTCAGCAATTTGAATATTTGAGGAGGCAAGCATTAACTGAACCTCACGAAGAATCTGAAATAGCATTAGGTACTCAGGTTAAAAAAGTACCAATGTATAATGTACAGAAAGATGCTGAATATACCCTTATGGGTAATAAAGTAACTGGTAACGATGTGTTAGATACTATTAACAGAGCTATTGGTGTACTTTCTGATTATGGTTATAATAACTTAATGAAAGAAGTTGGTGTTAATCCAGAGACTATGCAAATAGAAGATGAGACTAAGCTTGTTTTAGCGTTAAGGGAGGATGCTATAAGATCTAACAGTCCTGATAATGTTATCAATGCTCTTACACCTGATGAAAATGGTAATTTCCCAGAATTTGATTCTCTTCCCAATACAGAATGGATAGAGAATAGAGTTGTATCAATGGTTAATAAACGTATTATTGACCTTATGATGCCTGGTAAATCTTTCATTCAAATGTCTAACTTTGGCATGCGTCAGTTGACTGACAAAAATATAAGCGATTTTGCTGATAAGATCACATGGTTACAAGAAGCTAAAAAAGATCTTAAGTATTACCAAGCTAATGAAGATGGTAGTCTTGAACCAATGGAGACTATAGTTAGTGTTGATATGTATAGGAAGGTTATACCTAATTATGATAAAAAGACATTTGAAGAAAAGAAAGCATTCTTGCAGCAAAATCCTGAAATAATGGGCTACCGTGTTCCAACTCAGGGTCCTAATTCAGTTGTAAGATTGAAAGTTGTAGGGTTCTTACCTGAAACATATGGGGATACAATTGTATTACCTGCCGAATTTACAACATTAACTGGTTCTGACTTCGACATTGATAAGTTATTTGCTGTAAGATATAGTTATGAAAAAGATTCTGAAGGTAATGCAGTAAAGACACCATTTTTAACTGATGGTACTACAAAATTTGGTAAGACTAGTACTTTAGAAGAAAGAGCTAGAAAGTATGCTAGAAATGATGCTCTTGTTGATGAAATAAATGAGATTAATAAATCTTATGGTAGAGCTATACAGGAGGTTGTAAATAGTAGGGAAATAAGTAAAGAGGAACTTGATTATATTAAAGAACAGCTTCCTGAGCTTGAAGAGATGGCATATATTACACGTAATGAAACAATGCTAGAAGAGGTAATCAATAAACGTGATACTATAGATGCTATACATACTAGTTTACAAGATCTTAAAGAAGGTATACAACAACTCAAGGAGCAACGTGAGAATGATATAGAGCAGTTAGTTGATGAATGGGTTAATAATAATTTAGATGAATTTGCTGATAGACCTATCCTTAAGCAAAATACATCTGATGCTCTTGAGAATCTTGTACTTGATTCTTATAGTAGTATATTATCTGACCCTAAGCACTCTGTTCAGGTATCTACACCTCTTGATGCATTTACTGGTCAGCTTAAAGATATAGCTAAAGAAGTTCGTGGTCGTGAAGAAGATATGCCAGCTTCTTATAGCTTAATGCCTAGATTTCAAACTGATGTTAAAGATAGGTATATCAGTGGTAAGCAAGGTATTGCACCATTTGCTCTTAATAACGTACACCATGTTATTGGGCAAATTGCTAATCTATATGTTAATAAAGATTTAGGTTTACCTAAAGTAGATAAAGCTGCTGAAAGATCCAGGGTTGATTATGAAATGCCTATGAATTTTGCAGATGGTGATGGTGGTCGTACTATGAGGCCTGAGTTTAGGAATAAATCTACTATGGAACTTATAAAGAGTGGTGATAGAATTGCCACCAGTAGGAGTCCTAGGGCTCAGAAAGGTGTTAAACGTGGTGATATAATTAAATTTACTGATAAGCAAGGTAATGAAGTTTATGTTAAAGCTACAACTGATGAATACCCTGTAGATTCTATACACCCTGAAAGATGGTCAGAACTTGAAGGTTGGTCTACAGATGTATATGTCAATATACAAAATAAAGGGTATAAGCAATTTCAGTTTAAACGTTTAACAGAACAAGAGGTAGAGGGTTTAGATAATATAACAGATTTATCTGTACATAAAGGTGTTGATAATGAGTATGTATCAGACTGGATGTCTGCATTAATTAGTGCTCACGTTGACGTTGCTAAAGATCCTTATATATTTGATATTAATATTAATAAATTTACTCAAAATGTAGCAAACTTCTTAGTTAGGGCTGGACTTGGTAAAAATACATTTTATTTCTTATCACAACCTATACTTAAAGATGTTGCCTATTATTATTCGTTAAGAGATTCAGGTAATTCTGGTATAACAGGTATTGATACTAGTCATTTTGCTAAAGCACGTAATAAATATAAGGAGGCTTTACAAACTAGTCTTGATAAAGAAAAGAAGATGAATATTCAGCATGAATCTACTACTGGTGACCCGTTTAATCAGGAGAGATTAAGGAAGGATGCTAGCGGTGATCATAAAATAAATTCTGAGTACTTTAAACGTCAGCTAGAAATATTAGATAAATTCTCTGAAATTAAAAAATATGCTGATGGGTTGAATGAAGCTCTTATGGCATCACGTGTTGATACAAGAAGGTACGGTAAGAATTTGGTAGAAATAAAGAATTTTGAAAATAGGTACATTAAAGTTTTAAAAGATAATCTCGTACATAATTTTAAAGAAAGCTTTGATAATACATTTGTTGGTGATCTGATGAATAATGCCTTACCTGCTGTAAGAGAGATATTAGCTAATAGGACAATATCTGCTACAGAAGGGTTTAATTATTTCCATAATCAAGGTGTTATGTATGCAGAATCTTTATATTCTATTGACCCTGATACTCAAAGAAATGTACATAATTATTTAGCTAAAGAACTCCATGCATCTATTATAAGTCGTTTCTTTGCTGATGAAACTTATGGTATGGGAATTACTTCTGAGAAATTAAGCACCATGTTAAAGGGTAAGAATAGTGTAGCTAGGAGAGTATATAATGTTAAGTATAATAATAAAGAAGCTTATCCTGATCTGCAAGATAATAGATTATTGAATTCTCTTATACCTAAACTTGCTCAAGATGAAAGTCAGTTTGATGGTTTAACAATGACTACTGTAGATATAAAAGAAAAGTGGGATCAAGATGAATTAACTAAATCTTGGAAACAATTACTTAGCTATCCTGATGATACTATAAGGCAATTGGGTGAAGATTTGATTGTGTACTCATTTTATACTTCAGGATTCAACAAGAATATTAATTCTTTCTTTGAGTATATGCCGTTTGAACACTTGAGAGATAAAGGATTTAGTGATTATGTACGTTCTCAAATAAATGCTTTAAACCATCCTGACATGTATGGTGATTTAGTATCTCTTATGGAAGATGTATATAAAAATAATTCTGATAATGATTATTTAGTACCAACAGTAACATTTACTGATGTAGCTAAATCAGCTGTACTTAAAAAAGGAGATGTACCTGCTCTTATTAAAATGAGAGAATCTGCAGAATTAAACAAAGGTAAAACTATAAAAGGCGATACTGCATTTGCTCCTTTTATTAAATCTAGGTTAGGTAATAAAACATATCTATATGAATATATAGGTTTTACTGCTAATGATAACCTCCCTATGTACAGAGTTACTGATACTAAGGGTTATAAAAATAGGGGTTACGTTGTTAAAGAATATGGTGTAGAAAATACTATATTTGATAATAATAAACATAAAGCAGCTAATATGGAAAAGGCTGCTAAAGATCAAATAAACTTCAGGAAGGTTAATGGAGAACATATATTTGGTGATTTTATACCATCATATAATATGGATAACTTCATACATACTTACAAAGCTGATATTACAGATATTGCTCAAGAAAATATATCTGATAGCCAGTCTACTACAAAACAAAGGTTTGAGTTTAAGCGTATAAAAGGGAATAAGAACTTTACAGTAGAGGAAGTTATGAATTCCAATCGTGACCTCACTCGTGAACAAGCTGAAGTATTAAGGAATCTAATTAGAGAAGGTAAAATAAATAACAACTGCTAATATGATCTGTGTAGGTAAACAAAATTTCAAAGCACCTAATGGTAATCAATCCCAACTGTATTCAAGTCTTTATGACAACTTCGGTCATGATGTAGCTATGAAGGCTTATTTGCAAGTTAGAACTGATGAGTTTAAACAATGGTTTGGTGATTGGGAAAATGATCCAGACAATGCATCACAAGCTGTAGATGAGAATGGTGAGCCTTTAGTTCTATATCATGGTACTGCTGAAAGGTATAATAAAGAAAAAGATATGCCTGCTTTTTATGCTACCCCTAATATAAATTACGCACGTAGGTATGGTAAATCTAGTGCTGAAAGACTAGGGTTAGATGAAAGTGCTATGAGAGTTAGTCCATTGTTCCTTAATACACGTAACCCACAAAGATTTGATAGCAATGAAGTTGAGTATGATACTATTGCTAATTTAACTCAAGATGATGTTAATAAGTGGGAGACTTTAGGTAAGGATGGTTTGCATTATATAGAGCAAGAAGCTATGACTAGCGATGGTGTATATGAAGAATATGCTGTATTCAATTCAGATAATATAGATCTTGTAGATGATATGAGTGAGACACATAATCAATCTACTGTAAGTGAACAAGCTACTACTGAAACTAAAAATACAGTTAGGGTAGAACCTAGAGCTAAAAGATTTTTTGATGTTAAATCAGTTGAAGATTACCTTAAAGCTCAAGATGGTATAGCTAGTAAGAAATTTAATGATAAGATATATGTTAAAGCCGATTCACATGGTACTAGTAACTATGGTAAAGTTGTTAAGATGGTTAACAGGATTAATGAAGAAAATCCTGGTCTGTTAAAAGTAACCAAACAATATGATGAAAGCCGTAAAGCTGGTCGTGATGTACATACTGTATCTATAAGTAAACAAGCTATTAAGCGTAATTTAGATGAATTTAGACAATTAAGGGAAGAAGCTAATGAACATATTATACCTGTTGAAGATTATGAACAGCGTATGATCAGGCCTATTAATTATACCCTTAATCTTACTAGAGCTTTACGTGAGGTAATGCCTAATAGAAAGACTATTCGTCTGCCTAGTAAAGATAAGCCTTATATTGAGGCTAATCTCCGTAAATTGTTAAGGTCTAAAGGTGTGAATGACTTTCAAATCAATACTCTATTTGAGTATATGAGGCAGAAAGATTTACAAGAAGTGCCTACAGAAGATCTTATTATATCTCTTGAAGCTGATTTAGCTTATGGGGTTGAGACTAGGTTAGGTACTGAAGAAAAAATTACAGAAGATATTGATATAGATTCTGTATTAATGGGTACTGAAGAAGAAAGAGTAAGAGCTACGAAAGAAAATAGAAAAGCTGTTACACAAATACCATCACAAAAATATAAAGACTATTCAGTTCCAGGCGGTGCTAATTATAAAGAGATAGGTATACGTACTCCTTCTATAAGACCTGTTATAGAAAGTCATGCTGAATTTACAACTTCAGAAAGTATAGGTTGGTTTAGGGCTGATGAAGTTTTAGGTTATTCAAAAGTAGATACTGGTATAGAAACATTGTCAGTACCTGACGAAAATAAATCTACTACCACAAGACGTATATTAGAGTTTCAATCAGATTTGTTTCAAAAAAGTAGAAATAAAAGTATATTAGAAGAACAGCCAAATATAGAAATTAATGTGGAAGCAGCAGCTCCTTTCACTTATGAAGGTATAACTTATTCTTTATTGGGAGATTATGATTATAATTCGTTAGGAATGTATTTTAAGTTATTACCTGAATATTCACAACCTCTTTTAGATCCTTCAACTATAGATGATTTGATTGAGGACTTACAAGATAATAAGATAAGCAGTGTATATTTTGAACAACAAACAGGGTTGACTCCTACAGATCCTCCTATGTGGATAGGTGAAAAAGAGGATGGTACTCCAATGTCTGTTAGTAAAGAAGAAGTAGAAAAAATTTACAGAAAATACTCAGATGTTGGTGAACAAACTACTGGTAATAAATTTTTACAGTTTTTAAACCAAGAAAATAATTGGGTTAGATTCTTTGTACAATCTATTATTCAAGATTCAGCTAATGAAGGATATACTAAAGTTAGATTCCCAAGAGAAAATGCTACTAGAGAGATTGAAAGGTTTGAAAGTACAAATGTTGAATCCCAATTGAATAAAGCTAATAAAAAGATAGCTAAATTAGAAAAACAACTTAAAGAAGCTGGGGGCCCTTTAACTAAATTAGAGAGGCAAGAATTTGAAGAAGCTATTGATATAGAAACTCCTTCGATAGATTCAAGAACTAAAAGAGATAAACTAAGAAATATTAAAGAAAGACTTGATATTGAGAATGAACTAAATCCACAAAAACGAGCTAGAAATTCTTTAAAAAATACTGTCAAAAAGATAAAATCTATAACTGATTTCTATGAAGTTACTATAAAGAATGTATTAGATAAACTCTATGGAGAACAGAATATTAAATCTGTAAAAGATGAAAACGGTTATGGTTGGTATGAATATACATTAAAAGAAAAGGATAGTACTAATACTATATATCTTCATCAAGAAAAACTAGATGATAGGTTAACACCAGAGAATAGAGCTGATTTTGAGGCTAAGAAACGGATAATGCTTAATACTTTCCCAATGGTTGAAGAAATCATAGAAGACTATGAAATGACAGCTAAGGGAAGGATAGAACAAAATGGTCGTGTAATCAGGGTTAATCCTAATAAATTTACTACAGATACTCTTGGTCACGAATTTGGACACTTACTTATAGACCTTATTGGTGGTTTAGAGAATCCGCTTGTTCAGAATGCATTAGAAGAATTAAGAGGTAGTGCTTTAGAAAAGAGAGTACGAGATTTATATAGCGATCTAATAGGTGTAGATGAGGCTACATTAGATAAAGAGCTATTAGCTCAAGCCATTGGTGAAGAGACTGCTAATATATTTGAGCAAGAATCTAAGATGAACCGTTGGGAGCGTATATTAACTAGGATATTTAATAAGATTAAGCAAGTATTGCATATTGAAAAGTCCGATGTTAAACGACTTGCTCGAATGGTCGTGCAGAATAAACCTCTTGAAACTGATGGTGCATCAGTTATATTAGGTGAGTATGAACAAAGATATGATAATATATCTGAGGAAGAAAAAAATCAGTTAAAGAAAATGATGACTGATCAAGGTAGAGTTGATGAAACTTTAACTAAACTTGAGGAATTAAGGAATAAAGCTATCGATAATCTTAATAAGAAAATTGCTATATATGATAGTAGGGGTAATAAAGAGCAAGTAAATAAACTTCAAGAAGAGCTTAATCATATGCAAAATACTGAACCTTTAGAAGGTTTAGCTAGATTCGCTAGTGTTGCTTCTAGGCAAACACAGCATGTGTATGATAGATATATGAAATTGAAAGAAAAGATAGATAGTGGTGAGACTTCATTTAAGGAATTAGCTGAATTATTTAGGCAATGGTATGATTATCTCTCTGCATATGACACTTTAGGAGATGTTAGGAATGAGTTTGTTAAAGCCTATGGGGTTGATACAGTTAAGAAACAATTTCCTAGGATGTACGAAATGTTGAACAATGTCATTTCTCTAAAAGATACGCTTAAATCGCTTTATAGAGATGAATCATATACCATCTTAGCTAACATGATGGTTAAATATGATACTAGGGTTTATGCTGAATTTAAGCTTGCACGTGAAAAGGAATGGCGTAAGTGGACTAAAAAAGAACAAAAAGAAAAACCACTTGATCAGTATATAAATGAGCAAATAGAACAAAATAGGGAACAGATACTTCAAGATACTAGGCTTAGCCTTAAAAATGAAGCTGTTAAAGCTAAAGCAGATATAAGTTGGGCTTCTCGTTGGTTAGATAGTTTATTAGATTCTGACGATGAAATAGTAGCTGCTGCTGCTAAAGCCTTCACTATGGCTCATGATAAATCTAGATATGAGCATATAGGTGTAAGGGATAGAATTGTTGATATAGTACGTAGACTTGAAAAGAAACAAGGCTATAATACACTGTCTAGTCCTGAGAAACTATATGACTTTATGTTAGAGAAGTCTAAGGAATTTATTGTAAAAGAAGAGACTGTACTAGATACTGATAGAGTAGTCTATATTAAAAAAGGTAAGAATGGTAAATATAGGAAAGCTCAATCTATTGGTATTGAAGATGGTCTTAATGTAGTACAATTTCTTGACGATCAATCTAGAGCTGTATTATCTCCTGGTCAATACTATTTCAAATCTCATGTAGGTAAATATACTCAACATATTGTAGATGAATACCATAGTGAGTTTAATACTCAATTTCAATCATATAAATATATGGTATACAATATGGAGTTTCCTAATATGAACGAAGAAGCTGCTAAAAATGAACGTAGAAAGCTTATATCTAAATGGAAGAACAATAATACTAACTTTGACAAAAATGGCTTTAATGAAGCTAAATACGAGTATATGCAAGAGCTTGTCAAAGAAGGTGTGATGACACAATCTGAAATAAATAAGATTAAAGATAATGAACAAAAAGCTCCTGCTTCTAGAGTAACTCTTGAGTACTTACTTACTCAGAATCCGCAAGAAGAAGATAATAACTTAGAAGCTTATTATAGAATAAGAGAATGGTTGAAATCTAATGAATGGAATTATAGAGTTCCTTCTGAGGAATGGGCTAATGAAGATTTTTATAAGTTAGAAGAGATGCGTAAGAAGGGTTTAAAGAAAGGTAAACAAACTGACCCACGTATAGAATTTTATGATTATATATATGAAACCAATAGAGAAGTAGACAGCCATCTGCCTTATAAGTACAGAATAGGTACTAAATTACCTAGTGTATCTAAAACCTTGATGGAAAGATTCAGGTCTGGTTACAATATTGGTAAAGCTGTATCTAAGGATTTTAGAAAAGGATTTACTAGACGCCCTGAAGATGTTGAAAAAGGTATGACAGTAGGTGAAGGAGCGTTTAAAGCTGAAGAAAGAAAAGAAGGTGAATATATTGTAAGGGATACACAAAGTGGTGAAGTCCATTCTACTGGGTATGAAACCTTTGATGAAGCTAAAAGAATGGCTAATAAGTTATCAGAAAATGAAAAGAATAGGACTCTTAAATTACAAGATGAGAATGGTAATGAAAAGATGTTCTTACCTATATTCTATTCCTCTGATATTGCAGAAGAAGAACAATCTTATGATTTAGGCTCTATTTATAATACTCGTTTTAGAATGGGTATCGATTATAAATATAAAAATGAAATATTACCTGAATTAGAGCTTACTCAGTTTGTATTGAACAACCGTCATGTAACTGAAACAGCAAATGGCAATCCAATAAAAAATGCTCTTAGGAAACTTAGGAATAAAGATAGTATCAAAGGAGGTAGTGATACTTATATAGCTAAGCAATATGAAGATTGGATGAAATCAGCTGTATACGGCAAAGGTGTTGATGACTTAGGTGAAATGAACGTATTTGGTTTAAAAATGGATACTACTAAGTTTGTTCAACAAATGAATAAATACACAGCACTTACAATGCTTGGTGTAAACTTTGTAGCTGGTTCAGCAAATATACTGTTAGGTGAAATAACCCAAAGAGCAGAGGCATTAGCTAAAGAATTTTATACACCTAAAGACTACTTTAAAGCTGGTATGATATATACAGCTAATTATCCTGGTATATTTAGAGATATTGGTTCTCGTTCACCTAAGAATAAACTTTCTAAGTTGGAAGAGTTCTATGATCTCTTACATGATTATGGTAACGATCCACGGATGAGGAAACACACTGTATTTAGGCAACTAATGAGGCAAAATACTGTGTTCTTCACTTCACATGCGGGTGAACATAAAATGCAGGTTAGGGCTATGATTGCTATGCTCCTTAACCAAAAAATAAAAGACAAAAAGGGCAATACCATGAAAAGGCCGAACGGAAAGCCTATGACATTGTACCATGCTCTTGTAATCGATGAGAACACTGGTCAAATAGTTCTTGACAAAGATGTAGAAAAGAACTCTAATTGGACTATAGAAGATGCTCTCCAATACGGTAATAGGATGAAAGGTGTACTTGCTAAACTACATGGTGAGTACTCAAAAATAGGTGCTAATGCGTTTCAACGTAAAGCTATAGGTCAAATGGCTTTAATGTTCAGGAAATTTGTTGTACCTGGCTTTAAGCGTAGATTTGAAATGTCTAGAAAAAAAGATAAGTTTGGTAACAGACAATTCAAATATAACGAAAGAACTGAATCATTTAGTGAAGGTATGTATATAACTACTTTCAGGACATTAGGTGAATCAATTAAATATATGATTAAAGATCTTAGGCGTTTACAATTTGAAATGTCTAGTAATTATTGGAAAGGTCTTACTAGTACTGAAAGGGCTAATATAAAAAGATCATTAGGTGAATTTATAGCTTTAGGAACTGCTATAGTAATAGGTTATGCTGCATTAAAAAATGTAGATGAAGCAGATGATGAACGTGAAGAATGGATGTGGGAATTTATTGCATTTCAAGCTCTTAGATTGAGGTCAGAGCTTATGTTCTTTTACAACCCTATTGAGAGTATGAGGTTATTAAGATCTCCTGCTGCATCATTTAGTATTATAGAAAATATTATTAAACTTTTTAATTTAGTATTTAATCCTTTCGATGAAGAAAACCCATTTGAAGAATTAGAATCTGGACCTATGAAAGGTAAGACTAAAATTGCAAAACAAATTAGAGATTTGATTCCATTTTGGAAACAATATTATAGAATTTCAGATATGGATTCAATGTTAGGATGGTTTCAAAAATAATTAAAAAAGGGGAGCCGATTAAAGCTCCCCTATTTAATGTTAAACCATTATAGCTACTGTTTAAATAATCTACTGAGTTATTAGAGTTGGTAGATGTCAATATCATAATAATTGATTACGACATCTACTTTTTTATTTTTAGTCAGCTCTTTTTCTTCACGTTTCGCTTT
>Ga0207414_1000254_pt1 | contig 25558 bp, 19 predicted proteins | sample PonA231FremontCA_2_FD_187269 | JGI IMG/M metagenome (GOLD analysis project Ga0207414, IMG submission 187269) | Marine sediment microbial community from Fremont, CA, USA - Pond A23 Sediment 1 (SPAdes) | ecosystem: Environmental > Aquatic > Marine > Unclassified | place: USA: Fremont, California...
AAAAACTCCCATTGTCTATCAGGAATTTAAATTTCCAAAGAGGGTGAAATCAGGCCTGATTTTGGAAAAATTTTTATTTTTAATTGCAACTTGGGTTAAAATTTTCCGGCAGCTGCCGGAAGACTATCCCGCTCTATAACAATTAATTGCGTTTTGACAAAATACTAGGTAAGCAGGTTTATTTCAGTTTAGGAGGAGTCGCTTAGAGGCACTAAATACAAAAAAATGCCTGAAATTAGATTCCAGACATTTTTCAATTTAAAAAAAATCAATTTATTGTTGAGCGTCTAATGGTTCAGCGCCGGGACGCCCGTGGCAATTTTTGTATTTTTTCCCACTACCGCAGGGGCAAGGTTCATTTCTGCCAACCTTTGGTCCTACTTTTACAGGTTCTTTTTTCTGCTGTTCCTCTCCTCCGCTAGTTACTGTTTCCGGACGTTTAGTTTCATACTTACTCATATCACGCTGTCTTCTTCGCTGAGCTTCTTGTATTTGATCAGCATCCTGAACCGGAATGTGCGCCTTGATAAGCGTAGCAGTAACATCTTTGTTAATTTTTTCCAACATTCCTTTAAAAAGCTCAAAAGCTTCAAACTTATAAATCAATAACGGATCTTTCTGTTCGTAAGTAGCAGTCTGAACCGATTGCTTAAGATCATCCATCTCCCTGAGGTGCTCCTTCCACGATTCGTCAATAGTGCTCAAAATTACGTTTTTCTGGTATGATTTCACTAATTCTCTACCTTCTGTCTCATAGGCTCTTTTGAGATTAGTTACCACCTGAAGGGTACGGGTTCCATCTGTAATAGGAACTACAATATTTTCATACTGATGAGAATGCTTCTCGTAGACATCTTTTATAACAGGATAAGCTTGCTCTGCAATAGTTTTTTCTTTTCGTTTATAAGCTTCCTTAACAATCTCATGAATCTTGTCCACTACCACCTCAGCGTTTTCCTTCAAAAACTCTTCTTCCGTTACAGGAGATTCTATGGATAAGGTACGAATCAACTCAAACTTGAAGCCTTCAAAATCTGAGCTATCCTGAAATTTATCTACAATAATTTCGGAAACATCGCGCATCATATTAGCGATATCAACGCTCAATCGTTCTCCAAACAATGCATGCTTACGCTTATCATAGATCACTTCCCTCTGGGAATTCATCACATCGTCGTACTCCAATAACCGTTTACGAATGCCAAAGTTATTCTCTTCCACTTTTTTCTGTGCCCGTTCGATGGAATTTGAAATCATCTTATGCTGTATCACTTCGCCTTCCTTCAATCCCATTTTTGACATCACATTAGCGATTCTGTCAGAACCAAACAAACGCATCAGATCGTCTTCCAGGGAAACAAAAAACTGGGAAGACCCCGGGTCTCCCTGTCTACCAGCACGTCCACGCAACTGACGGTCGATTCTTCTTGATTCGTGTCTTTCGGTACCAACAATAGCCAGACCACCAGCCTGACGTACCTCCTCAGAAAGTTTAATGTCCGTACCTCTTCCGGCCATGTTTGTAGCAATCGTAACTGTTTTGGATTTACCAGCATCTGCAATAATATCAGCCTCTTTCTGATGAAGTTTGGCATTTAACACATTATGCTTTATGCCCCTTATTTTAAGCATCTTACTCAATAACTCAGATACATCAACAGCAGTAGTTCCAACAAGTACCGGCCTTCCATTATTTATTAATCGTTGAATTTCGCCAATCACAGCGTTATATTTTTCACGCTTGGTTCGATACACCATATCATCTCTGTCGTCCCTGACAACGGGCTCGTTTGTAGGCACAACAACAACGTCTAGTTCATAGATATCCATAAATTCCCCAGCTTCGGTCTCAGCAGTACCCGTCATTCCGGCAAGTTTATTATACATACGGAAGTAGTTCTGAAGAGTAATTGTGGCGAATGTTTGCGTTGCTGATTCGACCTTCACTCTTTCTTTTGCTTCTAATGCCTGATGAAGACCGTCTGAATATCTTCGGCCTTCCATAATACGGCCAGTTTGCTCATCGACGATCTTTACCTTATTATCCATTACAACATATTCTTCGTCTTTGTCGAATAATGTGTAAGCTTTAAGCAATTGTTGGAGTGTATGGACTCTTTCGGATTTTACTGCATAATCCCTGAGCAATTCATCTTTTTGGGCAATCTTTTCCTGTTCATCCATCTCTTTTTTCTCCAGCTCAGCTAATTCAGAGCCAATATCCGGAAGTATGAAAAAGTGGGGATCTTCGGTTTTTTCAGTAATCAGATCCAGTCCTTTATCAGTTAATTCGATGGAATTGTTTTTCTCATCAATAATGAAATACAAGTCATCGGTTACCTTATGCATGTGCTTACTGTTATCCTGCATGTAGTAACCTTCAGTTTTTAGCATAAGGGCTTTATTCCCCTCTTCACTCAAAAGCTTAATTAATGCTTTATTTTTAGGCATCCCTTTATAAGCCTGCAGGAGTAAAAACCCTCCATTTTCCCTGTCCTCATTATTAAGCTTTTTACGGGCTTCTGCAATAATATCTTTAACAAGTTGTTTCTGCGCATTTACCAATGTTTCAACCTGGGGTTTCAGGTTTTCAAATTCCTGGGTATCTTCCTGATCTACCGGGCCCGAAATAATCAATGGCGTTCTTGCATCGTCAATCAATACAGAGTCCACCTCATCGACAATAGAAAAATTGTGTTTTCGTTGTACCAGGTCACTTGGATTAATTGCCATGTTATCACGGAGGTAATCGAAACCAAATTCGTTGTTTGTGCCATAGGTAATATCTGAGTGATACGCATTACGTCTTCCTGTGGAATTAGGATCATACTTATCCACACAATCAACTGACAGTCCATGAAATTCATAAAGTGGCCCCATCCATTCCTGGTCACGTTTAGCAAGATAGTTATTTACTGTAACCAAATGTGCGCCCCTTCCTGTAAGTGCATTTAGAAATAAAGGTAAAGTGGCAGCCAAAGTTTTACCTTCACCAGTTGCCATTTCTGCAATCCGACCCTGATGTAACACAACTCCACCCATCAACTGTACATCGTAAGGGATCATATCCCATGTTACCGTATTACCTCCTGCTTCCCATGAATTGAAATAGGTAGCAACATTGCCGTCAATCTCAACATATTCTTTATTTGCAGCCAATTCCCGGTCAAAATCATTGGCTGTGACCTCAATCTCTTCATTTTCCTTAAAACGTTTTGCAGTTTCGCGCATAACTGCAAACGCTTCAGGTAATATCTCTTCTAATTTCTTCTCCAGTTTTTCATCTATTTTTTTATCAATCTCATCAATTTCCTTATATAGCCGTTCTTTCTCATCCACATCAGTGTTGTCATCCTCGGCTTTTTCCCTGTTCTGGTTCTTCTGCGTAACCTCTTCTTCAATATGTGCAGAGATATCGCTTTTCAGATCATCTGACTTTTTTCTTAATTCATCATGTGAAATATCATGAAGCTTTGCATAGGCTTCATTTATCTGATCGACTATAGGCTGCAATTCTTTTAAATCACGTTCTCTTTTACTGCCGAATATTTTAGTCAATATTTTTGTTACAATATCCATCTTTTACCTTTTCTTTGTGTTTTTTTGAATCAAATGCAAATTTAAATGAAATAATAAAGAAATTTTAAATTCATTCAAAATAAATAACAAATCTAATTTATCAATAAAATTCTTCTATAAAAAAATAACTGGCCTTAAAGACCAGTTATTTTTTTAGAAGGATAACATGCTTACCCTATTTGACGATAAGTTTTTCTTTGAAAATTTCTTTGTTTACAAAGAGTTTAATTATATAGGTTCCTTTATCCCAGTCTTCTATATTTATTACTTTTCTATTGTCAGAAATGATTTTCCTGAAAACTGTTTTACCTGTCATATCTATTGCTTCCAGTTTTGCAGGTGAGTTTTTTGAAGAAGTTGTAACAACAAATTTTTTATTCGCCGGATTAGGATATATTTTTAATCCGCTAGCTTCTTCATCAATACCAGTAGATGCTGCTTCTGTTATGACATTAGCTGTTTCAGGAGGGAATAAGTAACAATTGTCTTCTGAATTATATTCATAAATCGCAAAATAGTATTTTATTAAATAATCCAGTCCGTCAATGATAGCTGAAGTATCTTTACCATTATAGACTACGAAGTTACCATTCCCTAATTCATCTCCTTCACCAAAAGTTGTATTTGCCGTGTATGTTTTTCCACAAACCGGTTCTGAATCCACATCTCCGGATTTTCTAGCTAAGATTATAACATTATCACCATTACCTCTATCCCATGATAATTCTATGGATTGTTTCTTCACATTTGAAAATTCGATGTTAGAAACCTGGGTAGAAGGTTTATTACAAGTTGTTTTTATGGTAAAAGATTCTCCTGTAGAATAATTCTCTCCGTCATAAGACCAGATTCTATAGTTATATTCCGTATTTGGGTTTAAAGAATTATGTGTATAAGTATCCTTAGAATTTCCAAAAAACAGAACATTTTCTCCTCCGTTTAATGTATCGACATTATTATAGTTTACTGAAGAAGAAGGAAGGCTACTAAAATCTCCATCAGATGTGCTTGCAAGGAGAATTGTATCATTATCCGAATTGAAATTCCAGGTGATTTCTGTACTGTTCACAAATGCATTTGTTTTTACTACAGACGGATTATTTACAAAATTTTCATTTACAATCTGTGTTTCCCATAACCCACGGCCATAGGTAGCCGCACGTAATACATTTTTCCCCTGGTCTTTATCATAGTAAATAGCGAGATCATTCACAATTACATTGGGCAACTGGTTACTGAAAATGTTCCACTCTGAATCATCCACCTTTTTATACACTCCGACATCAGTTCCTGCATAGAGTACCGTGCGTTTTGAGTAACTATTATCCTGAACTACATCCAGAACAGGTAAAGATGGTAAGCCAGCAGAAATATTTGTCCATGTTGATCCGCCATCAGTTGATTTATAGAGGTTGTTATTGTTATAACCTCCCATTGTGACCCAAACCACATCAGGGTTGTTATAACTAACTTCTATATTGGTAATTGCAGCTTCATTAAGAGGCAGGCCATCAGATATTTCTATCCAATTACTGCCTTCATCGCTAGTCATCCAAATATTTTTGGGGTCAGCCATATAGATATATTTTGGATCAGATTCTGAAATTGAGATAGAACGAATTTTATAATAACTATTCATATCAGATATTTCTGACCAACTATCGCCTCTGTTCGTTGATTTCCATAGGTTGGTATAGCCGCCATAAATTGTTGCAGGATTTTCGGGATGCATTGCAAAAGGTGTCACCCATGCACCTTCTTCGGCACCGGAAGGGGTTATTTCTGTAGAGTTATTCCACCCGTCCTTCGTTCTGTATATGGCCCCATAATATTGTGTTCCATATTGAATGTCAGAGTTTTCATGGTCTATCATACAATCCATTCCATCACCGCCAATAATATCGTACCAATTTCCTTTAAAATAAAGTTTGGTTCCATTATCTTGTAGGCCATTAATAACAATATCTGTATCCGACTGGGCAGTTGCCAGCTTATAAATCTGGCTAATCACCATACCGTTTGTAAGATCTTCCCAATTATTTCCCGCGTCAGTGGTTCGGTAGATACCTCCGTCATTTCCTTCAAATAAGACAGAAGAGCCATTCTGATATTCCATGGCATGTTTATCTGCATGAGCAGTTGGAATTCCTCTATCGCCTGTCCAGTGGTTTACTATTTTCCAGCTATTTCCACCGTCTACTGAGCGCCACGTGTTTATTCCACCAATAAAGACAGTATCTGCATGATTCGGATCTGAAATGATGGTCAGATCATACCATCCTTGTCCGCCTTCATCACTACCATCGGATTCCCAGCCCAACAAATTCTTATCGCTATATACTTCTGTAAAATCTATACCGGAATTTGTTGATTTGTAGACTCCTTTGAGTCCATTATTTGTATTAGCAACTACAGCATAAACAACCTCAGGATTATCAGCCGACACAGTAAGCTCGGTTCTAGAGCCTGTTAATGACAGCGATTCCGTCCATGTCTTACCACTATCTGTAGATCTGTATATTTTTGTAGGGTCACTGGAAGTTGAACCATATATAATCCCGGCATTTCCTGGCTTAAACTCTATATCTTTCAGAACAACATCATGAATCTTATCCCAACTTTCTCCTGCATCTGTAGTTTTCATTATTCCCTGAGTGGTTGCAGCAGTAAGGGTGCTATCATTATTCGGATCTATCAACAAATGATTAACTAAGTCTCTGTTGGCCACATCAAAGGGCAAACTTACCTGCCAGCTAGTACCGCCGTCAGTTGACTTTAAAACTCCCGTGCTGTAATTGTCTTTTGCATCTCTATCACCTGTGGCAATATATATTGTTTTAGAAGTGTCATAATCTGAAGGAATTGCAATGTCGCTAACACCGATTACTGCATTTGTATCGGTGAGCGTTTCCCAACTTGCACCATCGTTCGTTGTTTTCCATAATCCACCGGAAGGTGCTCCAACCCAATATGTATTGTTATCTTCCGGATGAAATTCAATGCAATTTAACCTTCCAATTCCGTGATACCCACTTTTTGAGGAATCAGTCCCAAGGTTTACCCAATTGGAATTATCCGTTAACTTTTCCTTATTTTGGATGGACTTTTTAGACACCTGGAAAGGAGTCTTTTCAGGAAACTCTCCAGTCTTAGGATCAACGCGTACTTCCCAGAAATGCTCCCATCTTTTGTATTGCTTCCAACCGCCAAACTTATGCTTTTCTCCGTCTTTAATTATATAACCTTTTTCTACATTATGCGCTTTTGTATAGTTGTTGAAGGCTTTCTGAATATCAAAGAAGGTAATACCGTCCTGCTTCTTCTTATCAGCATCAACATACTCCATCCATGGCTGAGAAAATACCATATTGGTAATGAAGAAGAATAAACTGAATAATGTAATTTTTAATTTCATAATCTTAATTTTTGTAATTTATTTTTATTTCAATTCGAACGTCCTATAATTGGTTGAAATTTCTTTTCCCTTGTCCATACTATACCTCAATACAAAACGAAAAGTGCCGGCTCCGGCATACTTCTCTTCTGTCTCCGGTACTTTTTGGTTGGAATTTATTTCTCCGCACCATTCTTCATTTAAATCCCATCTTACTTCTTTTGTTGATTGAGATTTTAATATCCCCCACTCTGGCGGAGGAGGGCATGATGCCCCGCATGGACAGTAACGTATATTAACTCTTTCCCATCCTTTCTCTGTCTGCTTTTCTACAAGTATTTTCTTAGGTTGAAAGAGAAGTACATCTTTTACTTTGCTCTTATTTTTTATAATAAAAGTAGCCTTTTCGCCCTTTTCATAATTGTCTTCACATTGTACAGTAACAAAGTCGGAAGGAGCATAAGATTTAGATTGAATAGTTTTTTGCTGAGTTGAGGAACATGAGACAAAAAGCCCCAAAAAAGCTAAAAACAAAGACTTAAAAAAAACAAATTTCATCATATTATTAAATTATAGTAGTATTGTTAAATCGTTTCATTTGGATAAAGTTTAATTAATAGTTTGATTTTTAATGATTTATTTTTGTAAATTTTGACGTTTTAAGATTTTAAAAGAATAGAACGCTCACAATTTATCCATGTTCTTTTGCCTACAATTCGTGGATGGGGGTTTCATTTTTATTTTTAGTTATTAACCTTATTTGAATAAATTGCGGTTAAGATTTGTGTTTTCAGTGTTAAAAAAATATCAACTTTAGCTTTGACCTGAAATTGTCTAAAAGGTATCTGATAGAAATTTAAATATTGAAGTAAGGACAAAACTAACAATTTAAAAGTTCAACAAAAAATTAAAAAAATGGTACCAATAACTATAAAACTAGCACTGTGTATTACACAAGTTTTTTTTAATCAAAAGCTTTTTTATAACTTAAAAGGTCATTGTAAAAGTTGTACCCTTTTCAGGAGCGGAGGCTGCATTAATAGAACCTCCATGCAAACGCATAATTTGTTTAGACAAGCTCAATCCGATGCCCGAGCCTTTGGGTTTTGTGGTAAAAAATGGAATGAAAATCTTATCCAGCACTTCCTGTAGAATACCAGATCCATTATCCATTACCTGAAGGGTTATTTTTCCACGTTTACTCCTAAAACCTTTTAGCTGAATTTTAGCGCCTCTTATTTTTTCTAGTGCATGGATGGCATTGGTGACAAGATTTATTAAGACCTGCTCTATGAGTTTCGGATCAGCATGAAACTCCAGATTTTCCGGAACTACATTTATTGAAAGGCGTACGTTATTTTCAACCAGTTCATTGGCCATAAGATGTTTGATGTTTTCAAACAAATCTTTCGCCTTAACTATTTCAAAACTCGGCTTTGGAATTTTAGTAAGATTTCGGTATGTATTCACAAAATGAAGCAATCCTTCACTCCTTCTGTGGATAGTATTTAATGCCTGTTCAATTTCTGAGGTCGTTTCTTCATCTAACTTTCCATTATGGTCTTGTTTCGTTTCTTTAATCATAAGCCCCAGAGTAGAAGTAAGAGAAGAAACAGGGGTAATTGAATTCATTATCTCATGGGTTAACACCCGGATTAACTTTTGCCAGGTTTCTGTTTCCTGTTCTTCAAGAACATATTGGATATCCTTAATAGTAACCAACATGATACTTTTAGCCCCCATCCGAAACTCTGAGCCATACACAGCTAACTGAAGAATATCATCTTCCTGCTGAATTTTCAACACATAGTTTTTCCCGGGAACAAGATTCATAAGTGTTTCAGTCAAATTCTCATCAACACTTTTTAATTGCTGGATATTGGTTACATGATACACCTGAAAAAGGTCTTTAAAAGCTTTATTCATCATATCTACGGTTCCATCCCGATGATAGGTAATAATACTTATGTCAATATTTTTTACAATGCTCTGGAGGTATTGATATTGTTCTTCAACTTTTTGCCTGATTTTTTGAAAATCCTTGATAACATCATTAAAAGCTTTATTGAGCTCATGAAACGAGCTTCCCATATCTTCAATATGAAAAGAACGGGTAAATTCAGAAAAACGAATAGATTCAAGAAAACTTGCCAGATTGCGGTTTATGGAATCTACGTAGCGTACAAGAAGAATAATCTGGAATATAATCAGCACTCCTACTAAAAACGGAGTGATTAAGTAATCTAAAGTTAACGTATAAAAGAAAAGAAATATACTTGCCGCTAATAATAATATCCTGAAGGAGATTACTATCCTGAAATTCTTAAAGATCATATTTTTCCATTCTTCTGTACAGAGAAGTACGTGTAAGCCCTAATTGATCGGCAGCTTTAGTAACATTTCCCTGATTTTGTTTAAGCACTTTCTTAATAACATTTTTTTCAATTGTTTCCAGATCATAAGTCTCAAGCTGAAGTTCATCTTTACTCTCGCCAACTGGTGAAAGTAAGAAATCATCGGCTTCAAGCACATCCGAATCACACATTATGACAGCTCTTTCCAAAGCGTGCTGCAGTTCACGCACATTACCGGGCCAGCTGTGTTGGTTCAGCTTCTTAATTCCTTCAGAACTGATTTTCTTTATCTGTTTTTTATATTTTTTGGCATACTGTTTAAGGAAATGTTCGGCCAGCAAAGGAATATCACCTGAACGTTCGCGTAATGGTGGCAGATGTATTTCAACGGTATTGATTCGGTACAACAAATCCTGACGGAATTCCTCATTGTTCACCATTTTATGAATGTCATTGTTGGTTGCACAGATCAATCGGACATCAATAGGTTTACTGGTATTTGAACCTACACGTGTTATTTCCCTTCTCTCAAGCGTAGTGAGTAATTTTGCCTGCATTGGTAAAGTAAGATTTCCGATTTCATCCAGAAAAAGCGTTCCTTTATTTGCCAGCTCGAATCTACCGGATTTATCTTTTTTGGCATCCGTAAAAGCACCTTTTACATGTCCAAACAATTCACTTTCAAACAAGTTTTCATGAATAGAACCAAGATCTACACTAATAATCACCTCATCAGTTCTTTTGGACTTTCTGTGTAGCGCCCTCGCCACTAATTCTTTTCCGGTGCCATTTTCTCCTAAAATCAACACGTTTGCATCTGTTTGCCCAACCTTATTAATAGTATTGAAAACTTCCTGCATCTCAGGAGAATTTCCTATAAACTCATGAAAAGGCTGATCCTGAATTTCATTAATCTCCTTTTGCTTTTCTTTCAAATCACCTGCTTCTCTTTTAGAACGTCTTAGTTTTATGGCTGAAGAAACCGTGGCTAACAACTTCTCATTTTGCCATGGCTTCAAAACAAAATCAGTTGCCCCTGCTTTTATGGCCTTTACCGCTTTTTCGGCATCTCCATAAGCTGTAATAAAAACCACTACCGCATCAGGGTCTATTTCCAGAATTTTTGACAGCCAATCAAATCCTTCCTGCCCACTTATTGCGTCTTTTGTAAAGTTCATGTCCAACAATACGAGGTCAAACTGTTCTTCCTTCATCAACTGTGGAATTTTTTCCGGAGAAGGCTCTGTTACAATCTTTTCCACATGGTTTTTTAAAAGTAACTTTAAAGCAAACAAAATATCCTCATTATCATCTATTGCTAATACTTTGCCTTGTTTCTCTTCCATCGTAGTATGTATTTTTTTATTCTGACTAATTAAACTTTAATAAGAATTCATTCTAAAGAAACTCCATTCTCTATTCACAAAGTAAAAATATAAATAATTTTAATAGGATGTTCGATTTCGTACTATAAATGTTTCGTTATCGAACACAACCGGAGTTTATAATATCTAATTAAATTCATTTAGACCCCTGTCTGTCAAAACAATAATAAATTTGGCATAAATAATGAATAATTAGAGAAAAAAAGCAACTATGGACAGAAAGATAGAAAAAAAGAAGACGCTCTTCAGTAAAAGGAACATTTTTATAGCTATTGGCAGCATCATTGGTGTGTTAATTATTTACAACATTTTCTTTGCTGAAAACAGCTCAAAACTAAACGTAGAAAAGGAAAAAATTACGATTGAAACCATAGAAAAAGACAGCTTTAAGGATTATATACCTGTTATAGGAACAGTAGAACCAATCAAAACAATTTACATTGATGCCGTGGAAGGAGGAAGAGTGGAAAATATTCTTATAGAGGAAGGAAATATGGTTGAAAAAGGTGATGTCATAATGGAATTAAGTAACAGCAATCTTATTCTTGAAATATCATCCAATGAAGCCCAGGTCACAAGATCAATTAATTCGCTTCAGAGCACTTTACTCAATATGGAACAAAGAAAAATCAACTATGAAAGGGATTTAATCGATCTTAAAAGGGAATTAAAAACTCAGAAAAGATCGTTTGAAAACAACAAAAAGCTGTATGAACAAGATCATATATCACAGGAAGAATTTAAAAGATCGAAAGAAAATTATGAAGCCACGCTTACAAAATTCAATCTTTTTAAAGAAGCCGTAAAAAAAGATTCAATATTCAGAAGCAAACAAACTAAGCGTATCAACAGAACAATTAAAAGGCTTGAGCAAAGCGGAGAGCTTGTGAGGGAACGATTAGAAAACCTAAACATCACAGCACCAGTAGACGGAGAGCTGGCCACATTAAATCCTGAATCCGGAGAGGTTATCAACCGTGGAACCAGGATTGGAAAAATCAATATACTTGACAATTACAAATTGAAAGTAGAAATTGATGAACATTACATATCACGTGTACGCAACGGACTTCCCGGATCTTTTGAATATAGTGGTAACACCTTTGATTTGAAATTAACTAAAAGGTACCCGGAGGTATCACAAGGCAAATTTAAAGTTGATATGGTTTTTGAAGACAAGCTCCCGGAAGATATTAACATTGGGCAGACATTCAGAATAAAGCTGGAATTAGGAGAACCAAAAGAAGCAGTTCTCATACCACGCGGTGGATTTTACCAAAGCACTGGAGGACAATGGGTTTATGTAGTAGATGAAAGCGGGGATTTTGCTTACAAACGACCAATACGAATCGGAAGACAAAACCCTCAATATTATGAAGTTTTGGAAGGTTTGCAGCCTGGAGAAGAAGTTATTGTCTCTAGCTACGACAACTATAACGAAGTAGATAAATTGATGCTAAAAGAATAGCAATCAACTATAATTTAAATTGAATTAATTAAATAAAACAATAAATCAGAATACTAACATTTTAAATCTATAAGTCATGATACGCACAAATGAATTAACAAAAGTTTTCAGAACAGACGAAGTTGAAACTACTGCTCTCAATAAAGTAAGCTTTGAAGTTGAAGATGGAGAATTCGTTGCCATCATGGGCCCTTCAGGTTGTGGTAAATCTACACTGTTAAATATCCTTGGATTATTAGACAATCCATCTTCAGGAGAACTTAGATTCATGGAAGAAGAAGTTTCCAACTATTCTGAAAGAAAGCGAACTAACTTAAGAAAAGCTAACATTGGTTTTGTATTTCAAAGTTTCAATCTTATTGATGAACTGAACGTCTTTGAAAATGTAGAGCTTCCGCTTCTTTATTTAAACAAACCGGCCTCTGAGCGCAAGCAACGTGTAGAAGAAGTTTTGGAAAGAATGAAAATGTCACACAGAAAAAAACACTTCCCACAACAACTTTCAGGTGGTCAGCAGCAACGTGTTGCAATTGCCAGGGCTGTAATAGCTAATCCGAAATTAATACTGGCAGATGAGCCAACCGGTAACCTGGATTCTGCAAATGGCGAAGAAGTGATGAATTTACTTCAGCATTTGAATAAAGAGGGAACCACCATAGTAATGGTAACTCACTCACCCTCTGATGCGGAAAATGCACATAGAATTGTTCAGTTATTTGATGGACAAATTGTTACAGAAAATATAAAGGAAGTATTATAAATTTTTTTAAAGGGCAGAAGTTAAATATAGCTATTTTTCCCTTAAATATTCTTATCTTCTTCTGCCCTTTTAAAATACTGAATTTGCACATGGCCTAAATCAAAAACGAACCTTAAAACCAAAGCATTATGAAAACTCAAATAAAAAGTATTGCCATCTTGTTCTTCCTTTTAAACATTATATCCATTCATGTTTTTGCCGGAGGCGGTAATCAAAAATCGAAATCCTATCCAATTAAAGGAATAAATGGAGTAGATATCAATATAGCTTGTGAACTGTATATTAAACAAAAGGGGGAAGAATCCTTACGAATCGATGCAGATGCAGATATCATTCATCATATTGAAGTTAAAAAGAGGGAAAGTGTGCTTTACCTGACTAGTGATAAAAACAAAATGAATTACAAAGACAAAGATATTGAAGTCTATATTTCAGTTAAAATACTCAACCAAATAACTGTAGGTGGAGCTGCTAAAATAAGAAACAGCGGCATACTTAAAAGCAATAAGCTTACTGTTGACATTTCAGGCGCTGCAGATGTTGACTTAGAAATAGACGTAGAAAAATTGCTTGTTGATTTTAGCGGAGCGGTTAATGCAGATTTGCGAGGAAAGGCAAATTATGTAGTTATGGATATGTCAGGAGCTTCAAAAGTTGATGCTGATGACCTTATCTCTGATGCTTTTTACCTTGATTTCAGTGGATTTGGCAAGGCGGAAGTTTACGCCGAGAAAGTATTAAAAGTTGACATGTCAGGTATGGGTGTGGTAAAATATGGTGGAAACCCGCAAAAGGTAGATACTAATTCTTCGGGATTAGGGGTTGTGAAAGCCAGATAATTAATTGAGTAAGCAGAGTAATGCAGCATTTAAGGCGTTAAGAAAATACTTTTCCTAATTCGTACTAATTCACCCTAAAGTTTGGTTTTAATTATAAAGGCTAAGTATAAGCTATTCCAAGAAAGAAATGAAGTTTTAGGTTAATATTTTGGTTCAGGTTAACAGCGGATTGAAGGTTCAAACAGAAGTCCGCTGTTTTCTATGTTTTACTTATGAAACAGCCTATATCAGACCAGAAATTTTCATCCTGCCTTAATTGAAAATAAACTTGATTTAAGAATAAAATCTATTTTTTAGAGAAATATTCACATAAAGCCTTGATATATAATTGTTTCGTCTTTAACGCATATAATATTTTTCCATTGCCGCATAATAAAATTTTGTTATAAATCTTGGAAGCCGGGTTAGCCAAAAGATAAAATACTGTTTGAAGTCGCCGGAGTTTACGGAGGCGGCTGAGTTTATTTTATCAGGGGTGGGGATTCCTTAGATTTATCGAAAATTTTATTCCGGCGGTGACTTTTTACCGTCAGGAGCCGGTCACGTGTTACTTTTTGTGTGGGAGACAACTTAGCGAAGCGATCTCATGACCGAAGGGAATAAAAAGTAAGGAATAAACCACCTAAAAGATTAGTGTTATACATTAATGTAAGTTCAAACTGAGGTTAATTGACAATAACCTTCATTTATCCATAAGTATGTACACTATTTTGCGCTGTTGGTAATGCATTAATACCAAACCAGCATAAAAGCAAAATCACAAAGGCCAGACTCAACAACCAGAGCGCATTTTTCTTCTTATTCGGATAAAAATAGCGGTAATGAATGAAGAGCAGATAAACAAGCCAGGTTAAAAATGCCCATGTTTCCTTCGGATCCCATGTCCAGTAATGACCCCACGCTTCTTTAGCCCATAATGCACCAAACAGCAACCCAAATGTTAGGAAAGCAAAACCAATATATACGAGATTATCTCCAACCCAAAGAATGTTGTCATTCAGCTTATTTTTTGAATTCAGATATAACCCTCTTATCGCTATGAGCGTAGCAGCAGCTAGTAGAGCATAGGCCAGCATATAGACTATTACGTGCGGAACAAACCACGGACTTTGTAATGCAGGCATCAAAACTTTGGAATGCGTTTCGGGTTTGAGGTAGTTGATCAATACAAAAACGATGGCCATAATCAGACTATAGCTCATGAACCATCTGTATTTCCAACGGGAATAAGTAACAATGCCCACTCCGGCAAGGAAAAATGAATACCAGAGACGGGTTTCGCCCAATGTACGCATAGGTGGACGCTCAAGGGCAATCCAGAGTTTAGTGATAAAGGCTCCAAATACCAACAAACCAATAACCACAAGTATCGTTCCCGCACGATGAAATTTTTGCCTGGAAGGGATATAAAAAACCATCGCGACTATCCACAAAATTACCGATATAAAAGCGAAATATTCGAAATAAGCCCAGTTCATGTTTTACGATTTTTTAGGTTCGTGTTTTTGTTTTCTTCTACCACTCCAAAATAACATTACCGCACCTGCCATTAGCATATAAATTCCGGTGTAAACAACAGGCAACCATGGATCTTTTACGATTTCAAGAATCGTAAGCTCAGACCAGCGCCCTTTTCGTTCATTGTAACCTTGCTGGTATACTTTCCAGCCCTTAATTTTAAATGGTTTATTCACTTCCAGAGTCACGGGTTTCTTAACTCCTTCTTTCGTATAGAGTAATAAGTCAGATGAAAACCTCCGTGGTTCCGGCTGGGTGAGACTCACCCTAAATTGTTCGTTTAACTTTAGAGCTGCCGGCTTCATTCGATAACTTCCGGGTGAAATCCATCCTTCTTTAATTTTACCTGTCTTTTTATTATGTGCTTCAATATAGGCTGCAAAGGCAGATCCTGCTATTTTGTTTTTGAAATAACTGTCTCCCTGACTGATGGCATAATTATAAACCGTATCAACCTTTATTTTCCAATTTCCAATAGACTGACTCCTTCCCTTCTCTGCTTCAAACAGTGCGTCTTTGTAATTTTTTGGGATGCTATAATCATCAGATGAGAAAATCGCAATTTTTGGGTTGTACTGTTCAATCTTAAAATCTTTCAATTTAAAAGCAAAATCCAGCTCATGTTTGTTTTCTCCGGAATCATATGCATACCAAACGGTTTCTCCTTCATTGATGTACATATTCCAACGTTTAAGGTCGCCTCTGCCAAAAGCAACGGCAAAAACAATAATCCAAAGTCCCAGGTGATTCAGACCAAAACTTATATTTTTCCATTGTGGTTTACTTAAGCGGCGCAGTATGGTAAGCCCTAATACTACTTCAAAATAGATTACAATAAAAAGAAACGGCCAGCTTTGAAGCAGATGGGTGAGCCCTATTTTATTGAACAAAGGGTTAAAAGAATTATCTTGCGGAATAAATCCCATTAACAAAGTAAGCAAAGCCAGAATACTTATTGCACTTATGGCAGCAGGGACACTTGAAAGCCATCTAACAAACTGGTTCTTTGAGAATAAAATATGCACCAGGATTAAGACAAGAATAAAACCAATTCCAACCAGAATATTCGTCGGATATTCCAATGGACTTTGAAATACTGTTGGAGTAGTCACTTCTAAAGCAAATCCTATAAATATCAGTCCAAAAGCTATTGCAAAGCTTTCTCTGAACTTCCAGGGAAAATTCCACATAAAATCAATGTTTTCTAATTACCATAATTACTTATAACAAGAATGTCCCCGAACTAAAATCGGGGACAAACAATAAAATCTTTACTTAATGCAAATCAAATGTATATATCATGAAATTTCGATAAATCAATTTTCCAATTTTTTCACATCATAATTCTTCTCTCTTTCTTCAGCCTTTTCTACCCATTTTGGAACCACTTCATCCATAAATTTTTCTTTCTCCCTGTCAAGTTTTTCCATATCCAGGCCAACAACTTTCTGAGCTTTTGCTTTCGAAGAAATATCAGGTAATTCAACCTCTTTATTGTATCCCAAATCAGCTAAAATCCTGGATAACTTTAGTCGTGCTTCTTGTGCAATTTCTATTCCTGTGTTATAAATTCTTAAACATTCTATAGGTGAATGGAATGGAGCACCGTGACTGTTTGCGACATATCCCCATCTCCACTGGGCATGTCTGATATCCATCAATGCATCATTCATCTGTTCCTCTGTTGCACCAAGATCCCATGCTTTTTTTGCTTCAAAATGAGCCTGCACAAGTTGCTTTTCTAACTTATATTGTGATGATTTTACTTTGTCAAAACGCTCATATACATTATTAATCAATTCTTCTTCCGATTCTTTATGGCAAACAACACAGGTCTTCTCAATATAATTTAAGGGAGAAACAATTTTATGATCGGTAAATTTCTGTCCTCCTTCGCTTGTATAAGGCATGTGACAGTCGGCACAAGCCAAACCACGTTTAGCATGAATTCCTGTGCTGAACAACTCAAAATCGGGATGCTGGGCTTTGATCATTGGAGCCTTGCTAATTCCATGTGTCCAGTCTTTAAAGTTTCTTTTATCGTAATATTCCTCTACTTCTTCTACACTTTTTCCATTATCCCAGGGGAAAACCAAGTAATTACCAGAACCTTTAAAATAATATTCTGAATGACACTGCGCACAAGTATAAGTTCTCATTTCCTGATGCGAAGCATCCTGAATGTCCTTTCCGTTTCGTTGAAAGGCTTCAACTAATGCAGGTCGGGGAACGTGAAGATTCATTGATTCAGCATCGTGGCAGTCGGCACATCCAATAGGATTTACAATTTGATGCCCTCGTTCTTCCCATGAACCTTTATAAAATTCCTCGGGTCCAATTTCGTTCATCAGTCTGGGAACATCGGGACTTTTACATGTCCAGCAGGTATTTGGCATTGGACTGGATTTTCCGTCTACAGGTGCACCGGTTCTTAAATTATCCCGCATATCATGTATTGCATAATAGTGTCCACGACTTTGGTTATATTCTTTAGAAAACCCATAATCAGCCCAGAGAATAACCAATCGTGGATTCCTTTCTAGCATATCGATAAAGGTATTCCCGTTGTATTTTGTTTCAAACGAAGTATCGCTGGTAGCTTTCCATCTGTCATATTGCCGCGGGAAATTCTTTCCCCATATTTCACTGCGGGGTTCCCATTGTGAATGTTCAACATCCGGCTGATACGCAAAGTTAGCTTCTGCGCGCCTTTCCACAATAGAGGAAGCCAGTAATCCTAAAAGAAAAACCACTATCAGCGTAGCTGCAAATATAAACCACCCGAGCCAGGGTCTTTGTCGTATTTTTTCTCCGATTGTTGCCATATATTTTATATTTTAGATATTGGATGTTAGATAATTGATGTTTGATGTAAAAATTTTTTCATCTTAGTTAAAAACTGATTTAGCATTTTTCTTTTCGCTTCTTCGCTCAGTCCAGCATTCGGTGTTTTGCCTATTTGCCCATCGCTTGCCCCTATTTCCTGAAGGGAGTACCCTCCCGCTGTTTTTCTTCCACAGCTTCATCGCAATTTTAACTGTTAGCTGTTGCGTTACCCAACCCGAAACCCGAAACTATTATTAACTGTTAGATTAGCTTTTAGTTCCTAAACAAAAGGCCAACAGCCAATCATTCTTCCATTAGCTCCTTCAACCAATCGGGCACCGGGCTTTCCGGTACCGGAACTCGCGCGTTTGGCACCAAAGACAAGCTATTTTCTCTTCCATGCGGAACTTCTCGATGACAGTCCCAGCATTTTCTTTCTGTTCGCTGATGTATTGTATTTATCGTTCTTTGCGTCATCATTCTCGGGTCCTTAATCAATTGCTCGTGGCAACGGATGCAATTTTGCTGAACCACATTTTGCCCTGGCTCTAAAATCTCAATCACTTGCGGCTCATTTCTTAAGGTAAATATAGTAGCATGTCGCAACCCATCTTTGGCTTTGAAATAATAGTGATTAAAGAAATTATCATGCGGAACATGACAGTCATTGCAATGCGTTACTTCACGATGAGCACTGTGAAACCAGGTAGCATACTGTGGTGCCATTATGTGACAATTGACGCACGTTTCTGGTTTATCTGAAATATATGAATGGGCCTTCGAAATATAAAAAGCATAAATACCAAGGCCAACAAAAATACCAAGTAAAATGATTACTGGTATTTTCCATTGATCAGGTGGTATGAGTTTTTGTATAAATCTTCTCATTATTTAAGACTTCTGTATCTTTTTCAAATATATGAATTATAGAAGAATTTTGGTATTTTGTTACTTGAAATCCGATAATTTAGAAATAATCTAAATAAAACTCTTTTTCGCGCCAATTTTGTTAAATATTCCTCATTCTTATAACGTTCAGTTGTATAACAGATGAGTATAGAGAACATTTTAACCTGAATAGCTGTTAAGTCGAAATACTTTTACTTTTAATACCAAAAAAAAAAAAATTATGCTAACCCGAATTTTCGCAAAAAAACGTAACAATTATCAGAAAACACATAAGGGCATTTTCATGCTCGTCCTTATGTTATTTTTTATCCAAGCGGCATGGGCACAAAGTGATGAACAAAGTTCAGAAAACAACACACAATCTTCCTATCCGGATTTAAAACCGGCTGGTTTTGTACAATCGTATTTCAGCGCTTCCGATCTGGCAGCTGATCCGGTTAATTTCTCAATTGCCCGTGCCCGAATGGGATTTAAAGGGAATATAAACGAAAACATCAAGCTTAATTTTATCGGTGGGGCTGTTGAACCTCCAAATAATTCACCAGCTTTAGTAAATGCATTTGCTGATTTTACAATTGATCCGCGGTTTAACCTCCGGGCAGGCCAATTTCTTGTGCCTTTTGGCCTGGAAGGTCCCGAAGCAATTATCAAAAATCCGGCTATTAACAGAGCACGTCCCACTAAACAAATGAACACTTTCAGAATGTTCAGAGATATTGGTGTTATGGCTTATGGTGAGTATGAATTCGTAAGTTATTCCATTGCCGTGATAAATGGAAACGGGGCAAATGCACCTGAAAACCGTTATCAAAAAGATGTGTTGGGCCGCCTGAATTTTTCATTAACCGATGAGTTAATGGCTGGTATCTCAGGACATCTGGGAACTTTTGCATCAGATCCGTATGAAAAACTTTTAAGGCAAAGATGGGGAGCCCATGCTGAATATAAGAGTAATCCATTCCACTTCAGAGGCGAAATCATGCTCCATGACAGGGAGCTTAATCCAGAAACAAAAAATCAGGATATAGGCGGTTATTTGCTGGGCACATACAAAATTGATGAAAAATGGGAAGCTATAGGCCGATGGGACTACTTCGCGCCGGACAACGTTAACGATATATACCAGGGAGTAACTTTAGGAACGAACTACCAGTTAAGCGGACTCTCCAGCTTATCATTAAATGGAGTTGCATATAGCGAATACAATACAAGCACGGTCAATTATATGATGAGAATTCAGCTGCAGTTGGTATTGTGATTTTCAGAATTCAGAATGAAGAATACAGAACAAATTGATTTGTATAATTCAAATTTAATGTATGGTAAAAATTATCATTTTAAGTACTAAATGTAAAAATCAAAAAAAACACCGTAATCTATGAAAATACTAATTGTCATCAACGATGCTCCGTACGGAACAGAAAAAGCTTACAACGCGTTACGCCTGGCAAACCAGATTGGCAAAGATCACGAAGACACAGGAGTCAGAATATTTCTGATGGCAGATGCTTCCGCATGTGCAGTAGCAAACCAAAAGACACCCAACGGCTATTATAACATCGAAAGAATGATTAAAGGTGCGATAAAAAAAGGGGCACAGGTGAAGATATGTGGTTCATGTGCTGAAGCAAGAGGATTAAAAGATGCTCCCCTCATTGAAGGAACTGAAATCAGTACTTTGGAAGAATTCACAAACTGGGTTGTAGATAGCGATAAGGTGGTAAGTTTTTAGTGGATTGAGTAAATTGAGTTGATTTAGTTGATTGAGTTTACTGAGTTAATTGAGTTAATTAAGTTAATTGAGTAATTGAGTTTACTTAATCTCTTACTTAATCAACTTAGTTAACTTATTCAACTTATAAGGCGATCGATTTTACCTCCCTTGTTCATGTATTTAAACATTAACATAACTAGGTGTATGTAAATATATTTTTTTGATCGTTTATTCCATTAGAATACTATAAATCTTAAGGTGTTAGTTCATATTTTTTATTATATTGTAAACTAACCAAATATGAAACTATTTGAATTTATTAAACCCTAAAATTAAGGAACTATGAAACTAAAAAATTTCTTTATTACAGGAATTCTTTTGGGAGCAGTAATAATGCTCGCCAGTTGCCAACCAAAAGGCCAGGAACAAGATAAGGCCAAAGACAAGGACAAAAAGGAAACAGAGAAGACAAAAATTGCAGTACTTGTAGGTGAGGGTTTTCAGGATGCAGAAGCTTACATGCCTATAGGTTATTTTACCAACCGGGGAGCAAAGGTAAAAGTTATAGGGACTGAAAAAGGAAAAGTTAAAGCCTATAACAGCGATTTTACTATTAAAATTCAAAAGGCTATTGAAGATGCCAGGGTTGATTACTTTGATGCTTTAATCATTCCCGGCGGTAAAGCCCCTTCAAAACTGAGAGAAAATAAAAAAGTTGTTGCTTTCGCTAAGAAATTTTTCAACTCAGGCAAACCAGTTGCAAGTATATGCCATGGGCCCCAGATACTCGTAACAGCAGGAGTTCTTGACGGCAGAACAAGTGCCGGATATAAAGAAATAAAAAATGAAGTTGAGGAAGCAGGCGCAAAATACGTTAATGACTCCTTAGTAGTTGATGGTAACTATATTTCCTCACGAGTACCAAAAGATCTGCCTTATTTTTGCAGCGCACTGGAAGATGCATTAAAGGAAAAAAATTTGTTACAAGATTAATCTGCCTCTTAAATGCAGATAGAATTATTGAAAAAAATTCATGAATTAGGCACATAAGAGCACATAAGCCTCCTTTCTTATTTGTTCTTATGTGCCTTCTATTTTTAATAATATTATGAATTTGCATAAATTAAAATAATGGCAGTTCTATTTATCATCACCGGTGTCTTATTACTGGTCTCCTTTATAGCCAACAAGCAGAAAACCATAGACGGGCTAAAAAAAGGAGCCATGCAGTTTCTCAAGCTTCTCCCGACACTCCTCAGTGTCATTATTCTGGTAAGTATTGCCATGTTCTTCATACCGGAAAAGACCCTTATTAAATATTTCGGTGATCAAGCCGGAGCCTTGGGATATGTTGCAGCAGCTCTTGTAGGCAGTGTGTCGCTTATTCCGGGGTTCATCTCCTACCCTCTTGCCGGAATGCTTGTAGGAAGCGGAGTTGGCTATGGTGTTATTGCTTTGTTTATCACTACCTTGAAAATGGTTGGAGTGATGACAATTCCTTTAGAAGCCAAATATTTTGGCATGAAAGTAACGCTGCAACGAAATGCGCTCAGCTTCATCGGAGCCATTATCATTGGGTCAATCATGGCCGTTATTTTCGCACTGACTTAAAACAGGCTGTTTATGCTCAAACAACTCAGAAAATACAAATTTGATTTTACAACGATTCTCCTTTTCGCCGGTTTTATAGGAATTTCTTACATGGTTGACTGGGCCGTAGGCGAAGAATTATTTGAAACAACCTTCTGGCGTTTCCTGAAAGAAATGCTCACCATTCTGCCCTGTATGTTTATTCTGATCGGACTGTTTGATGTTTGGGTTCCCCGGGAAAAAATAGAAAAACACGTTGGAAGCGGTTCGGGTATCAAAGGCATTGCGCTTATGATCCTTCTTGCCGTCACCCAGGTCGGACCATTATATGCTGCTTTTCCTGTGGCTCACCTATTATGGAAAAAAGGCTGTAGCCTCAGAAATATTTTTGTTTACGTGGGTACCTTCAGTGCTGCCAAAATTCCGATGATTACCTTTGAAATTGGATTTTTAGGTTTGAAGTTTTCTATTCTCAGGCTGATACTTACCATTCCTGTGTTTATCCTCATTGCTGTTATCATGGAGCGAAGACTGAGGCATAAAACTTATAAAATTACGAAGCCGGAATAAACTTATAAACCAAAGGTATAACCAAATGAGACAGATAGCGCTCGATAAAATTAATCGCTGTCACTTCCTGTAAGGGGGACAGGCTATAAGATCGCTTCGCTAAGTTGCAATTCTGGCGTTCCAGTTAAATCAAGAATTCAGATCTTACTTAAATTTGAAGGGTTGAAACTTTATAATATTGTTGCTGCAGCGGATAATCTTTAGCATCTCTCAAATGATAGGAACCCGCTTGCAGCAAAATATAATAATCTTATTAAATATCAGACTATTCTCTTGCCGATAAGAAATACTTTTCAAGTTCATGGCTCGAATCATAGTATCTATTAATGAAAGCGGTAGGTTTTTCTCCACAAAAATTTTTGAAGGTTTTAATAAAATGCATTTGATCATAGTAGCCTGAATTGCAAGAAATTCTACTCCAGTTGATATCTAAAGCCTGTGAATTTTTAATTACACTCATTACATAATTCATGCGAATCAATCCTATATATTTCTTACAGGAAATGCCAACTGCTTCAAGAAACCTTCGCCGGAAAGTACGGCCGCTGATATTAAACCGTTCGAGTAATTGAGATATCGTAATCATTCCGCTGCTCCCATGAATACAATTCAGGGCATATTCAATATACCCATAGTGATAATTGGATTTGGAAAGACGGGACAGAAAAAATGCATCCAATATGCGGACCATCGAAAAAATATCCTCCTTTGTACTAAGCAATTTATCATAAAGAGGTTTTAGCAAATTTTTTAATACCTCCTCTGCCGGATAACCATAATCAACTAATTCATGCACAGGAGCATGTAATAAGCGAAATAATCCAGTGGGTTGAAATATTACACTTAAACTGGCAAGTGTGCCATGCGGCACCAGATGGTAGTAATGTAACTGTTGTCCGGCAATAATCGTTCCGTCCGATAATATCCCTTTATTATGATTAGACTTAAAAATAGAAAACTCGTCCTCCAGATTAAAAACGAGATATGGCAAACCCATGGGAACAAATTTAATCGGATTAATTGTTCGTTCCTTTTCAATCCAGTAAAAAGCATATAATTTAATAAATGCCCTTAATGAAACAGCAGGTTTATAATATTCAAGCTTCATGATAGAAAAAGAATAGATTTGTTAAAATTACAGTAAAATATACTGATTGTCAAACAAATACTATGTTTTTTTATATCAAATTAATCCAAACTTTAATTTTGGCCAATTTTTACTATCCTTCCTATGATGGTTCTTTTAACTTGACTTAAATATATTTTTATAAACCAATATTATTGGCCATAATTAAAAATTTAAGACTTATTTATAATGGCCGTTTACTTGAATATCTATTTCTTGTATAAACCCTTTAAACCAAGATAGAATGAAAACCACAATAACTACCTTATTTACTGTCATAGGTGTATTTTTGGCTTCCGTACTTTATAGTCAGAATATTAACGAGGCCATGAAACATATTTTTATGCGCAACTATGATTCAGCCAAAGCTGTCATTAATGCAGGAGTCGATGTAAGCCAAAAAGAAAGAGACAGTTACCTGATTAATGCAGCCTGTTATCACGGAGATATTGACATGGTTCAATTTCTTATTGATAAAGGAGCTCGTGTCAACGTAGTTGCCGGGGATGGAGGCACGCCGTTGTATTGGGCCGCCAGAAGTGATAATAGCGGAGAGTTAGTAAAATTGTTAATTAATTCAGGGGCAAAATTAGACGTAAAAAACAAGGCTGAAATTACACCTTTCAATAACGCTATTTTCCGTGCTATTCAGAAGGGAGACAACTTTGAAGTGCTGGAGATTTTTCTCGCCCGGGGAATAAATGTTGACTCAGCTCCAAAAGAAGGTGCCGCTGCAGGATATACTCCTCTTATGGGTGCTGTTATTAATAACAAAATGGAACTCAGCCAATTCCTTATTGACCGGGGAGCCAATGTAAACGCAACAGCCGGCGATGGCAATGCACCCTTGTTAATAGCTGCTAAAGAAGGCAACCTGGAACTGGTGAAGCTACTTATAGAAAAGGGCGCCAAAGCGGATTACACGAATCCTGATGGAGAAACAGCACTTCATATAGCAGAAGAAAATAGTCATCAGGATATTATAACATATTTAAGTAATTCCAAATGAAACCCTCATCCACAATTTGTAGACAAAAGAACATGATGGAGCGCTGATGACACAGATTGAGCGGACAAACGCAGATTTATTTATCAAAAATAATAATTACATTAAGATTAGTTTTGCAAATCTTTAAAAATAAGCACAATAATCACAATTTATTCAAATGAGGTAATAACTTAAAAAGATGATATTCTAATATAATCCAACTTATATGAACTTAAATGCTTTATATGGTTCAAACATTTAAAACGCTATTCAAATGAAAACTTTTACATTAAGGTGGCTTTCTACAGTCACATGTATTGTTTCTTTATTACTGAGTGGTGCCTCATATGCTCAATTATCCGGCACCTATCAAATAGGAACCGGCGATGATTTCGAATCCTTTCAGGAAGCTGTGGATTCCCTTTTGTCACAGGGAGTAAACGGTCAGGTGACAATTAATGTAGATGCGGGGACCTATGATGAACAGGTTTCAATTACTGAGATTTCAGGTGCCAGTGAAACGAACACTATTACTTTT
>Ga0207414_1000255_pt1 | contig 25396 bp, 27 predicted proteins | sample PonA231FremontCA_2_FD_187269 | JGI IMG/M metagenome (GOLD analysis project Ga0207414, IMG submission 187269) | Marine sediment microbial community from Fremont, CA, USA - Pond A23 Sediment 1 (SPAdes) | ecosystem: Environmental > Aquatic > Marine > Unclassified | place: USA: Fremont, California...
TGGAAAACGAAGTATTATTAAGTACTCCTGTCTTAAATACAGGTGATATTCATTTTAGTCCTCAGGCTAGAGTATATTTAATACAGGAAGAAGAGATACAGCATACCCTATTTCTGGAGATGGCTGAGGAAGAAGATATGATTTTACCCGAAAGGAAGGGCATATTGTCAACATATGCACAGGATATTGAACCTGGAGAATATACAGCAGAGGTAACTCTTAGACATGAAGGAGAAGAGATATCAGTAGAAAAATTCGACTTAAAAGTTGAAAAAAATGAAAAAGAAGCCAAAGAAAAAGCTACCGATGAAAAAAACAATAAGTAAAAGAATAAAAAGAGAATTCAGAAGATGAAACAACAAATAATAAATGGAGAACAAGATCTCAAAGTCTTTAATGTCATTTAGTTGACATTTCAGTTAGTAAATAAGGAGGAATAGAACATGAAGAAGAATAAAATTATAACAATATGTTTAATAATTATTTTTAGTTTAAGTTTAATACAAATGAATATAGCGGAAGCTCAGGAGGAGCAGAAACAACCTACTGTTTCAACCGTTTTTTTTGAAAACAGTATTAGAGATGCATTAAATGAGGTTTCTATGCAAACTGGTGTTAATATCTTATATGACGAAACAGTTGTAGGAACGGTAACAATAGATTTACAAGAAGTTCCTCTTGAAAAGGCTTTAGAGATGATGTTAATTAGTGGAGGATATACTTATAAAAAAATAGATGACTATTATATAGTAGGTAGCCCTAACTCTAATAGTCCTATGTATGATAAATTATCGACTTCTGAAACTATTACGCTAGATTATATTACAGCTAGTCATGCCGTACAGCTATTACCTCCTTACTATGAGAAATATATAAGTACCACAGGGGAAGATGAAAATAGTTTAACTATTACAGCTCCGGACGATATAATCAAAAAGTTCAAAGAAAAACTTTCTGAAATTGATAAAGCGGAACCACAGGTTTTAATTGAAGTAACAGTGACAGAAATATCTAAAGAAGTTATTAAAGAAAGAGGCATGGATCTCTTTAATATAACAACTGAAGGCGCCGATGAAAATTATCAACTTGAATATGACGGCATATTTGCTCTTTCAGCATCTGGACCAGCTGGTCAGCTATTATCTCAGATAAAACTTTTAGAAGAACAAAACAAAGCAGAAATTGTAGCCAATCCTAGTATCAGAGTAAGTAATAAAGAAACAGCCAATCTTTTTGTTGGTGAGGAACAGGTCTTAATTTTAGAAAGAGAAGAGGGAGATGTACAAGAAGAAGTAGAAGTTGGAGTATCAATTGAAGTAACTCCTGAGATTAAAAATGATGATGAAGTAAGAATGAATATTGCACCAGATGTTAGTAACTTTACCGAACAAAGTGATAACAGACTTGTTGTCCGAAGAAGTGAAATGTCTTCTACTATTAGAGGAAAAAGTGGAGAAACTATAACAATGGCTGGTATGACTCTTGACGAAATAGTTGAGTTTGAAAATAAAGTACCTGGTTTGGGTGATATTCCGTTAGTTCGCTGGTTATTTAGAGAAGAAACAGAAAAAAAAGGGGAAAGGGAAATGTTGATTCTTATTACTCCAAAAATCATAGAACAATGAGGGTTATAATATGAATAAAAATACTTTACTAATAATCTTTATTTTAATATTACTAATAACCCAACCGGTGCTGGCAAAAATGAATTTTGAAGATACAACTCTTACAAGTGCAATAAGAGAAATTGCTGAAATAAAAGGTAAAAAAATTATATTTATAGAAAAACCTAATTCAAATATTACTAAACAAGTAGATACTGAGCAAGAGTTCCATATAATTCTTGAGGAATTGTTACAAGAAAGCAACCTTATGTATGTTCAATATAAAAACTACTTTTTAATAGGAGAGTTTTCAAAGAACTCACGTGAATTTGCAAATTTATCGGAAACATTAGTGTATGAAACAAAATTTGTTTCTCCTGAAATACTTGCCCAAAATTTAAATTACCCCGATTTGAGAATGAAAGTTTTTAAAAATAGCAATAAATTATTGATTCAGGGATTACCTAAAGATATAAAGAAAGCTAAAAAGAAAATTGTAAGGCTGGATAAAAAGAATAGATTTCCACAGGTGAAATACCAACTGGCAGTAATTGATATTACTGAAGAAAGTCAAAAAAGTTTAAATCTAGAAGAAGTTTCTGCTTCAACTGAGAATGAAGATGCTTTTGAATTTATAAAATCTGACAATAGTTTAGAAATAATCACATCCAATATTATAGATAATATAAATATTAGTAATACTAATATAAAAAGTAGTTCGATTGTAATGGCCAATCCAAGTTTGGTCACAGAAATCGGAACCACCGGTTCTTTAAATATAACTAAAGAAGTACTTGAGATAAATGGTGAACAAACTTCGATAGAAGAAACAAATTTCAGTACTCAAATTACACCACAAAGGATAACAGAGGATGGTCGGATTAAAAGTAAAGTTAGTTTCAATGCAAACGGAGTAACAAATTTTTCGACCACAACTTTACATGAGTCTAATAAAACTATTCTCTTAGGTCTATTACGACTTAATAAAAGTAAATTTACAGATTCGATGAAAGAAGAGTCAAGTGTTGATCATAAGAGGACTTATGCTATCTATCTATCTGCAGCATCTTCAAGCACAAATATGGCTGCTGAATTAAACGGACTTGATAATCTTGTATTTGCTGACCAAGGACAAGATAATCAATTAAAAGCTAATCATTTACAACTGTTAATGGATAAAAAATATAATTATGATATAGATATATATTATGAGTCGGAATCATCAAAAAATGCTTTTTACTTAAAAAGTAGAAATGGTTCTTCCTACCTTGAATCAGGTTACAGTATTCATATTATAGACGGCCTATCAACTGATTTAAAAGCTATTTGGGAAAGTAATGATAACAGAAAGATTGCAATTGGTATTGATGATAGTGTGAGATTAACAAACAATTTCAAATTAAAAGCAGGTTTTTATCCAGCAGTTTATTCTATTGATAATGAAGTGTTTGTTAAACCTGCTGGATATACAGAGTTGGAATATTCTCCTGAACCTATATTTTTCAAATTAAGGTATAATTATAGACTTGAAAATAAAAGATATAGATTAGAAACGGGTTATAGTTTTAATAAAAATTATGGCTTGGTCTTGGCTATAAATTCTAATTTGAATGATGATAATACTATATTAACAGGATTAAAATATAATTTTTAATTTAAAATAAAAATAAATTTCCAAAACCAATTGCAAATATTTGCAATAGTTGATATTATAAAATCAGGAAGTTAATAATTATACCCTTGCAGAGAAAGGCTTTTTAGCTTGAGAATTTGATTAGCCAAATTTAAACTTTCGATTTTTAATGCTATGAATATTAAGTTATTTGTGAAGCAAAATATAAACTTGTAAATATATTAAGATACAAGTGCTTACCTTTTCCAAGGGGTAAACCTGCCGTGAGGTAGGGACACAAAGCCAAAGGGTCTGGTTTAAGCCAGATAGCCGGTTGCAAACGGAGGTAAATAAATATGTATAAAAAAGGACTAATCATTTTATTGGTAGCCATCTTGGTTGTTGGATTTAATGTATCGACTGCAGGTGCTGGCAAAGAATTGGCCAGTGAAGAAATCAAAGTAATTGTCAACATTCCCGCTTATCAGGAACTGCATGTTATAGAACCTATTGAAATTAATAAAAATAGTATGGTGAAGGCGCAAGAAAATGGTGAAAGTGATATTATTAAAGATGTCGGTAAAATTAAAGTAAGAAGTAATACAAGTTGGAGTTTACATTTAAATAGTTTAGAGAATAATTCTAATTATGAGATTCTGATAAAAGAGAGTGGGGACACTGAGTGGCAGGTTGTTTCTTCAGGAGCTTCTTTTACAGGAAAAAATGGGGATAAAATTCTTAAATTTGATTTGAAAGTAGTTTCAAAGGAAGTTTCAACAGAACAAATCGAGAATAACAATATTAATTTCAGGTATAGTCTCTTTAAAATATAAATTTAAATATAATTAATAAATTTTTAAAAACCTCTGTAACTTTTTAAAGAAAGTTTACGGGGGTTTTTTTATGTGCATAGAAATTATCATTATTGAAGGAAAGAAAAAATAACCTTGAGTGAAGGAATGAGGGAGGGAAAGAGAGAATTAAAAGTTATGTAAGTAAATTAAAAAGAGGAAAACAATAATATAAATATCATTGAGATGATATTTACATTATCCTAACTTTTTAATTTACACACTGATTTTTTTTAACCTATTATTATCAAGAAATGTTTCGATTTTTTCTATCGATGTATTGAGCAAGTTTTTATCAGTTATGCCTGCTTTTTTAATTATATCAAACAAGTGATGAACTTGACCGACTTGAGTATGGAAATGGGCATCACTATTAATACTGAGTAGGACATCATATTTTTTTGCTAACTTACATAATTTAGTGGTTAGCTTTTTATTACCGCGAGCTCCTTTCTTATTGGGATGAAAAGAACTAGCATTAATTTCTAGAATTACGTTATGCAAACTGGCTGTTTTCACTATTTTTTCAAGGTCAAGTGGATAATAGATACTTGCAGGATGTGTTATCATATCGACTAAAGGATTTTTGATTGCTTCAATTGTTGCTTCTGTATATTCTTTCTTGTTGTTTAGATTATGACCTGTATTATAATGCAAACCAGCGGCAACAAAATCAAGGCTTTTTAAATCTGAATCATTTAAATCCAATTTTCCACTGTTACCGATATTTGCTTCAATACCTTTTAGAATTTTAACTCCATACATTTCTTCGGGTAATATACTCATATTACTAAAAAAATATCTATGAGGACCGCCCGGAAGATTTGGCCCATGTTCTGTTACAGCAATCAGTTCAATATCCTTGCTAGATGCAGTTCTTGCGAGTTCATCTACTGTTGAATAGCCGTGTCCACTGTTAACCGTATGGGTATGAAGATCTGCTTTAATATTATACATATATATATTACCTCCTTTCTGTTTTGTTGTTTGATTATAACATATGATATCAATATTACAAATGGATTAAAATAGTTTTAAAATTTTGTTAATATTTTTTTATGATTATAATTAAATTTATAAAACACATTTCAATATTAGTTGTTAATTGATAAAATAAGGATGAAGATATAATATTTGTTAAAATAATTTTAATATAAAAAAACGGAGTGATAATATTGGTTAGCTCAAGGCTCTATAATAAAGATGATTATAAAAAAATAATGAGTTTTTTAAAAGAAATGTATAAGGAAAATAAAAACCAACATTGCTGGCTTCCTTCTCGTTGGGAATACGCAGAACATTTAGTCAACCCTCTTTATATGGAAAGGGGAGAAGAAAGCTGGGAAAAATTTATTAGAATTTGGGAAGAAGATGATAAAATAGTTGGTATAGCCCATCCTGAAGAAACGAATAATGCTTTTTTACAAATCAGACCAGATTATAGGGAACTGTTACCTGATATGTTAGACTGGGCTGAAAAAGCTATTTCTAAACCAGGTGAGGATAATAAGAAAAGAGTAGTTATTTGGACAAATGAAAGTGATGAATATCGCCAAGAGTTGTTAACCAAACGGGGATATGAAAAGGGAGAAGAGTGTAGTTATTTAAACAAATTAAAATTAAATGATGATTTTAAACCTGAACTTCCTGCTGGTTACAAGTTCCGTTCTATGGATGAAGAAATTAGTTTCATAAAAAGGTATAATGTGATTAATAAAGCCTTTCATCCTAAAGATGATTTTGTAAACGAAGTACCAGAATCATTTTTAAAGATGGTACATGCTCCCATGTATAGACCAGATTTGGATTTAATAATCGAAGATGAGAAAGGAAATTTTGCTTCTTCCTGTGTAATTTGGTTTGATGAGGGAAATAAAATTGGTATGTTTGAACCAGTCGGAACTCATCCTGATTATAAAAGAAGAGGGCTCGGGAAAGCTTTAATAATAGAAGGGCTTAGAAGGTTAAAAGAAATAGGGGCTAAAACTGCTTATGTTGAAGCATATGGTACTAACAGGCGTGCTTTCTATCAATCCACAGGATTTAAGACCTATGATCAGGATTATCCTTGGACAAAAAAGTTTAAAGAATAATAAATTTGAAAGGAGAAGTGAATAAATGGCTAATTTTACTTATATTAATTTATTAAACAAAACATTAGAACTTTATTTAAAAGAAGAATATGAAAAAGGTTTTAATTATATTATGGAAAACAAAGATAAGGTAGAAGGTAACCGAGCTCAAATCTATAATTTCAGTTATACTTTAGCTACTAAGGCTTGTTTTACTGAACAAGCAATAGAGCTCTTAAAAGAAGCAGTTTTGGAAAAAGGTTACTGGTATTCCTACGAATATCTTCTTGAAGATGAGGATTTAGATCCCTTAAGAGTATATGAAGTATTTGAAGAAATAAAACAAATATGTAAAAAAAGAGAATCAAAGGCAAAAAAACAGGCTGAGCCTGCAAAAAAGGTATTAATTCCAGAGAATAATAAAAAAGAGAAAAAAGCACCTCTTCTTTTAGTCTTACACGGTAATCAGGGTAATATAAAAATTGCAGAAAAATACTGGAAAGAAGCTATAAAATTAAATAATATGGTGGGCTTAATCCAGTCTTCACAGATTGTATTTTCAGATGCATATGCCTGGAATGATATTGAATTAGGATCTAAAGAGTTAAAAAAACATTATGAAGATCTGAAAAGTGATTATAATATTGATGAAAATAATATAATATTAGGCTCTTTTTCAGCTGGAGCAAGTGTTATCTTAGAAAGCATTAATAAAGACTATATAAATCCTAAAGGATTAATTTTAGTTGGCCCTTGGCTGCCTGAAGTTGATAATTATGATGTAATATATGAGAAACTAAAAAACAAGAACATCAAGTTGTATATCATTTGTGGAACCAAGGATCAAGATTGTTTTAAAGGTTGTAATAAATTTGTGAAGAAGTTGGATGAACATAAAATTGAAAATTTCTATGATAAAATTAAAGGTTTAAATCATGATTATCCTGATAACTTTAAAGAGAAACTTAAAAGTGGATTTGATTATATAAGGGAAAGGTAATAGCGCTTTTTCGTACTCTTAAAGAATAAATAATGTGAATTGGATTTACCTTAAAATCCGAATTAACCACCCGTGAGTATGGAAAAAACGCTAATAGATAAATTAGGGGGAACAAAAGTGATAGAGGGAAATAAAGTACTGATAAGACAATTGGAAGCCGGGGATGAGAAGTCACTACATAAATGGAGGAATAATGGTAAAGGTAATTTATACTGTGGTTTTAAATACGGATTTTTATTAAGTGAAGAGGCATTTAATCTACAAGTTAAAGAAGAACTTGAAAATAGAGAAGTGTTTCCTGAACAAAAGATGTTCATCATATGTAAAAAAGATGATATTGAACCAATTGGAAATATATCATATCGGAATTGGGATAAAAGAAATAGGAGTGCCGAATTTGGTATTGAAATTGGGGAAATCAATGAAAGAGGTAAGGGTTATGGGCAAGATGCCCTTAATAATTTTTTAGAATTCATGTTCAATCATTTGAATTTAAATAGAATCGAACTAACTACTCTAGCTGATAATGAAAAATCAATAAACTTATATAAAAAACTTGGTTTTAAAGAAATTGGAGTAATAAGAGAGATGAGTTTTGACAGTAGAACAGGTGAATATTCTGATGTGGTTTATATGGATGTGTTAAAAAGAGAATGGCTCAAACATTAATTTCAATATATATATGGAGTAAATTGATTCTAAAAATAATTGATGAAGAGTTAATGAATTTATAATAATACCTTTTAAATAGGGGGAATGTTATGTTTAGATTTGAAATAAGCGATAAACTTTATTTGAAAATATTTAATAAAAAAGATGCCCAAGAATTACATGAATTAATAGAATTAAATAAAGATTATTTGAAGAAATGGTTGAACTGGGTAGATGAGATGGAAGATATTGAAAATGTAAAAGAATTTATTAAAAAGACCAGGCAAGGCTTTGCTTCAGAAGAAAACATTACGGCTGGAATATGGTATAAAGAAGAACTGGTTGGAGTTATAGGTTATAATAGTATTGACTGGAAAAACAAGAAGGCTAATCTAGGTTATTGGTTGGATAAGCAGCACCAAGGGGAAGGTATAATTACTGCAGCATGTAAAGAACTAGTAGACAACGCTTTTAATAACTTCAACTTAAATAAAGTGGAAATAAGTTGTGCTGAAGGAAATGTTAAAAGTAGGGCAGTTCCAGAAAGGTTAGGATTTACACAGGAAGGTGTTATTCGTGATGCAGAATGGCTATATGATAAGTTTGTAAATCACATTCAATATGGAATGTTAGCTGAAGAATGGGAATAAGTATTAATTAAATAATCAAAAATGGAAGGAGAATTATAATGAAAACATTAGACCAAAAATATATAGACTTATTTGATGATTTTTTATTAGACAAAGGACGTTTGATTGATAATAAATTATTTACTTATCATTTTAAAAATGGTAATCCGATTGATGTTATTAAAGCTTTAAAAGTATATCAAAATAAAGATGGAGGTTTTGGCCAGGGTTTAGAACCTGATTTTCGTATGCCGGATTCTTCCGCTATAGATACTTCAATTGGATTAAGAATTTTAAAGGAATTTGATGACCATAAGCTAGTGAAACCGATGATAAGTAGGGCAGTAAAGTACCTCGAATCTACTTTTGATAAGAATCGGAAGGGATGGTTTGCGGTTCCTAAAGAAGTAAATGATTATCCTCATACTCCCTGGTGGCATTATGATGAAGAACAAAAAATGACAGCAATTGATAAAAATTGGGGTAATCCATCAGCTGAATTAATTGGCTATTTATATAAATACAAAAAATTTGTTAACAAATTAGATGTAGAAAAATTAGTAGATAATGCAATAGAGTATATAAATAACAAACAAGAATTTAATTCCGAAAACGAATTATTCTGTTATGTTGAATTATATAAGTTACTACCTGAAAAATATCAAGAACAAATAAAAGACAAGATTAGCTTAGGTATTTCTAATGTTATAGAATATGATCGAGATAAATGGACAGATTATGTGCCTTTACCACTTGATTTCATTTCCAAACCTGATGATTACTGGTTCGGGATTAAAATAGAAAAAGTAGAAGAAAACCTTGATTTTTATGTTGGATTGATTGAAGAAAACACGGTAGTAGATCCTCCGTGGGGTAAGGATTATTATAAAGAAGGTCTCAAAAGATCATATAATAACTGGAAAGGTATTTTAACTCTTGACATTTTAAAAAGACTGGATTATTTTGATCGAATTTCCTAAATTACATTTATGGATATATTAAAGAGATAGTATTATAAATAATAACTAGAATTATTTGGTCAGTAATACAATAGGAGTGAATAAATAATGATTGAAAGAATAGTAATCCCGCCCTATGATGAGTATGATCTTTCTACTTTTACAATAAAAGATGAGCTTGTTCAAATTGGACATTTTGGTGGTACAATTAATGAACAGGGTGAAATATTACAAACAATTGAAGAACAGTTAGACCAAACTCTTAAAAATTTAAATGAAGCATTAAATGAAATAGATTTAAATCTTGATAATGTGTTAAAATTGACTGTAATATTAAAAAATATAGAAGATTTTACTGGGATGCATAGGGTATGGATAAAACATTTTAACGAAGGGCAATATCCGGTGAGGGCAGTTATAACCTCAGACTTTGTTAGTAAGAATTGCCTTGTCCAGGTGGAAGGAACTGCAGCTTATAATCAATAATTTGAAAATATATAACTATTTAAATAATGAGGTGGAAACATGATTAGATATCCAGCCCCCTTAGAAAAAGGAGATATGATAGGAGTTTCTGCTCCTTCTTCTGGAGTGCAAGATGTATTTTTGTCTAAATTAGATAATGCAATAAAAAATATTGAAGCTTTAGGTTACAAAGTTAAAATAACCGATTCAGTTAGAAAACAAAAAAAATTGGTTAGTGCTCCTCCAAAAATTAGGGCCGAGGAGTTTACAAACTTATATAACAACAAAGATATAAAAGCGATTATTCCTCCCTGGGGAGGAGAATTTTTGATGGAAATGCTTCCTTACTTAAATTTTGATAATTTAAAAAATACTGAACCCAAATGGATACTGGGCTTTTCTGATATTAGTACTCTCTTGTTTACATTTACCTTGAAAACTAATATTGCAACAGCCCATGGGCCGAACTTTTTAGATTTTGGCAGTAATTCTATTCATGATTCAGTATTAAATGTATTAAACATTCTAAACAAAAGCCGAGGTGAAACTTTCAAACAGACCAGTTTAGAAAAATATCAAGAAGAGTGGTTAGATATAACTGAAGATAACATACCCTCTTATAATTTGACTGAAGAGGTACGCTGGAAATATATTAATGATAAAATTAATATATTTAGAGGTAGACTAATTGGTGGGAATATGGATGTAATTTGCAAGTTGATAGGTACTGAATATGAAAAAGTTAGTGATTATTTAAAATATCATGATGAGGATGGTATTGTTTGGTATTTTGAAAGTTGTGAGATGGATGCTACTGATATCCATCGAACTTTCTGGCAGATGAAGATGAATGGTTGGTTTAAAAACTGTAATGGGTTATTATTCGGTAGAGTAGCAGGTTATAATGATGTTCAGGATTATAGCTATGTAGATGCTTTAAAAGATCTTTCTAATGATTTAAATATACCTATTATATATGATATTGATCTAGGCCACAAACCACCTCAGCTTACATTTATAAATGGTGCATATGTTGAAATAGATATAAGTGATAATAAAGAGGAAATAATACAAACCTTAAAATAGTGATATGTTTTTAAGATATATTTCACCAATTTGTTTTGTTATTATACTTTTTTCTTTACTAGTAATTTAATTTGATAATTTCTGATTGACCAAAAATACGAAGGGAATTATATTCCATGAATTTTAAAGATTTAAATCAATTTGATAAGGATGTTTTTAATAGACTTTTTGATTATTACGATAGTAATATAAATCCGAATCTTATAAATGTTCTTGAAAATAAAGAATATAATAAAGAGAACCGTTTATCTATTTATCAAACCCCTTTTAATTCTATTATATTTGCTTCTTCTTCTATATATAAGATTATAAAAAAAAAGTTAAAAAACAATATAGAGGAAAGAAAATAAATTTAGATGATTTAAAATTTCTTTTAGATTATAATAATTATAATGACGAAGATAATACTCTTTGTTTATTTTTAAACCCTGAAAACCACATAAATATTAATCCTTCTAAATATTTAAAAATGAGAACTTTAACAAAAGAAGATAAAATAAGGTTTGATGAATTCAGAAAAGAAACACCTAGTGCTGATCTTCAAGAAGGACAACTTAGTATAGAAGATCCGGTTATTGTAGGTTGTTTTGATAAAGACAAATTAGTTTCTGTGGCTAGTTATTGGTTTTGGGGTGATGGGTTAGCTGATATTGGGGTAGTGACTCACCCTGATTATAGACAAAACGGAATTGGAAAAGTATTAATTTCTAATTTGTGTAATTTTGGGTTTGAGTTAGATAGAATTAATGTATACCGGCATAATCAAAATAATTTAGCCTCTCGTAATTTAGCTTTGTCTTTAAACTTTAAACAAAAATTAATTATAGAAACAACAAAGATTTTAAAAGATTAAAAGGGGGATTTAAAAAATGAAGATTGGAATTATTGTTTATTCACAGACTGGCAATACTTATTCAGTAGTTGAAAAGGTGAAAGAAAAATTAGTAAACAAGGGACATGAGGTTAATATTGATCGTTTAGAACCATTAGATCAAAGTGAAGTACATCCTGGGGCAAAAAATATTAAATATAAAAATTTTCCTGAACTTGGAAAATATGAAGGTTACATATTTGCTTCTCCTGTACAGGCTTTTTCTCTTGCGGCAGGAATGGAAAGTTATCTTAAAAATATTGAAAGTTTGGATAATAAAAAGACAGCCTGTGTTTTAACAAAGGGATTACCCTTTAATTGGACTGGTGGTACTAGAGCGATGAAGCAGCTAAGAGATTTACTTGAAACAAAAAACAGTAATGTAGTGGAAACAGGAATTATAAAATGGCTTAGTTTTAACAGAAATAAAAAAATTAAAAAGATTGTAGAAAAAATGAGCAAAATATTCTAAAAAGTTGGGAAGAGATAAATTGAATAAAAATATAATATTAAAAACAGACCGTTTGAAGATTCGGGAATTCAATTTAGATGACAGTGAAAAAGTATTGTCAATGAGTCAAGAAAGTGGTATTAAAAAATGGATGCCAGATCAAGTATATGATAATTTATCACAAACAAAAAAGGTATTGAACTTTTTAATAGCTCAGTATAAGAATGGACCTGATCCTAGTAATAATCCATATGTACTTGGAATTGAATTAAAATCTAACAAGGAATTGATTGGTCATATTGGTTTAAGTGCAATTGATGAAGGTATTGAAATTGGTTATGCGATAACTGAAAAATATCAGAAGAAGGGTTTGGCCAGTGAGGCTGTTTCAGCATTTAGTAATTGGGTAATTAATAATTTTGCTCTTAAATCAATTTGGGGAGTTGCAAATAAAAATAATGTGGGTTCAATTAAAGTCCTTGAAAATTCTAAATATAAATATGTAGATAAAAGAGATAGTGAACTATTATATATTTACGAGTGATAATATTTTCAAGCACTGAAAAACATTTAAAAGTTGGTGAATAGCTTGAAATCAAAATTATTATTAATTGAGGGACTACCTGGTTCTGGTAAAACCACCACAGCTAAAATAAGTAAAGAAGTATTAGATGAGTTAGGTATTAAAAACAAACTTTTTCTGGAGGGAAACTTAAACCACCCAGCTGATTATGAAGGTGTAGCATTTTTTAACAAACACGAATATTATCAATTAAAAGAAGTGTTTAATAAATACAATGATTTAATTGAAAATATATCTGTTAAAAGAGAAAAAGGTTATTTTATTTCTTATGTTAAGCATAAAAGGGAATTAGAAGATGATTTTCCGGATGAACTTTTTAATTATATTTCCAAAAAAGATATTTATGAATTATCTTTAGAAAAAAATAAGGAGTTAATATATAATAAATGGAAACGGTTTTCTAAAAGAGCATCTGAAGAGGAAACAGTATACATATTTGAGTGCTGTTTTATCCAGAATCCTATAACTATTACTGTGATAAGAGATAATGAATCTAAAGAAAATGCTTTTAACTATATAAATAATTTATTGGATGCTGTGAAAAGTCTTAGTCCAACCTTGTTATACATTAAACAGGATGATTTTATAGAAAGCTTTAAAAAAGTAGTCGAAGAAAGACCTAAAAAATGGATTAATTCTTTTATTGACTATTATACAAAACAAGGTTATGGTCTAAACGAAAATTTGAAAGGATTAAAAGGTACAATTGAAGTATTAAAATATAGACAGGAAATTGAAGATGAGATATTTGCTAATTTAAATATAGAAAAGTATGTACTTAATAATTCTAATTATAATAAGAAACAGACAGAACTAAAAATTAAAAAGATCCTTAAAGAATAAATAGCTAATAATGACTAACAAAAAGGTATTTTCCATTTTATAAAGAAATTTATAAATACAAATTTTTTACATAAAATTATTATATTTTCATTCAATATATTATAATAAACTGGCTTATTAGATATTTAATTATTATACTAAGAGAGGTGTATAGAAATGATTTTAGGTATTGATATTGGTGGATCTACAACAGATATAGTAGCACTTAAAAATTATGAAATATTTGACTTATTTACTGTGGAAGCAAGTGATCCTACTACGTCTGCTTATGGTGCTTTAGGAAAAATGCTTACCAAAAACAGATTAGGAATTGATGATATAGAAAAGATTGCAATTACAGGAGTGGGTTCATCTTTTATAGATAAAACTATCTTTGGCATTGAGACTATAAGGATAGAAGAATTTGATGCTATTGGATTAGGAGGATCTTATCTTTCAGGCATTGATAAAACACTAGTTGTTAGTTTGGGTACTGGTACTGCTATGGTTAATGTCAACAAAAATAAAATTGAACATATCGGTGGTACAGGTATCGGGGGAGGAACCCTTTTAGGTCTAGGCAAAGGAATATTAAATATTATTGATTTTGATGAAATAATTAATCTGGCTAAAAAAGGTGATTTAAGTAAAGTAGATTTAACTATAGGCGATATCTCTAATGAAAAAGTAGGTCATCTTCCTCAAACAATAACAGCTTCTAATTTAGGTAATGTTCATAAAGTAGCTGAAGAAAAAGATTATGCCAGAGGGATATTGAACTTAATTTATCAGAATGTCGGTATGTTAGCTGTTTTTGGTGCCCAGATGACAGGAAATAAAGATATTGTTTTTACTGGAAAGCTGGCTCAAGTTGAAGAAGGAATTAGTATTTTAAAAGATTTAAGAAAGAATAAGTCATATAATATGAACTTTCACTTTCCTGAACATGCAACATTTTCAACTGCTATTGGAGCAGGAATTGCTGTTCAAAAGAAGTAAATATATAAAATAAAAAACGAGGTGCTGTAATGAAAATATTATATTGGGCGGTTGGATTGTTAGTTGTAATATTAGTATTGATTTATCTGGTTTCACAGTTTGGTCACAGCAGTTTTCAAAAAAGAGGAGAGCAAGAAGCTAAGAAAATCCTTTCCAAAGCTGAGTTGTCAAAGATTGAAACCATTGAAAAAGAGGATTTAGAAGGGTTACCTGATCCTGTTAAAAGATGGTTGAATTTCAGTCAGGTTATAGGGAAAGAGAAAATAAAAACAGTTCGACTAAAACAAAAAGGTTTAATGAGAACTAGCCCAGGACAAAAGGGGATGAAAACTACAGCGGATCAATATTTTAACACCGAAACACCATCCTTTATCTGGCTAGCCAGGGTCAATATGGCTCCTTTAATATATTTTGCAGGTAAAGATAAGTATGATGATGGTAGAGGCCACATGTTGATAAAAGTACTTTCATTATTTCCAGTTGTTGACGACCGGGGAGAAGAAATGGACCAAGGTACTCTAACAAGATATTTAGGAGAAATTATCTGGTTTCCTACAGCGGCTTTAAGTGATTACATAAGCTGGGAAGAAATTGATTCAAGATCTGCTAAAGCGACAATGAGTTATCAAGGAGTTACTGCTTCTGCAGTATTTAATTTTGATGAAGAGGGTAGAGTTTCAAGTTATAACTGTGAAAGATATTATAATAGTGATGATGGTTATCGACTTGAAAATTATCATGCTCCGGTTTGGGATTACCAGGAGTTTTCAGGAATTAAAATTCCGACTCAGGCTAAAGCAATATGGAAATTAGAGTCCGGAGATTATGAGTATTATGATATGGAAATTACCGGGCTTGAGTTTAACGTAAATGAAATTTATTAAAATATTTTTGAAAAACAAAAGGAGTTGGCTGCAATTGAGTTTTAAAAAATTATTTATATTTCTATTATTATTTATATTACTTGCTTTACCTTTTCAAATTAATGGGAATGTTAATGCTCAAACAATAGGATATGAACAAGAACTAAAAGCCTATTTTGATGGTTTTATAAATTCACAGATTGAAGAGTACAAAGTCCCGGGGGTAACCTTATCGATTGTAAAAGATGGTAGAGTCTTATTAAAAGAAGGTTATGGATTTTATGATTTAGAAAAAAACAAAAGTGTTGACCCTGATAATACTCTTTTTAGAGTTGGTTCTACTTCCAAGTTGTTTGTTTGGACTTCTATTATGCAGCTTGTAGAACAAGAGGAAATTAGTTTAGAAGATAATGTAAACCAGTATTTAGATTTTACTATTCCAAATAATATTGTAGATGACGAAAGAGAAGCTAAGCCAATAAAAATTAAGCATCTTTTAAATCACAATGCTGGATTTGAAGATAAAGCTGTTAAATTATTTGTTTTAACTAAAAAGGATATGAATCCTTTAGGAGATTATTTAAAGGAAAACTTACCAGCCAGGGTTTATCCTGCGAGTAAACAAATGGCTTACTCAAATTACGCTACTGCATTAGCGGCATATATCGTGCAAAGAGTTTCAGGTATGGATTTTGCTGAATATGTTGATAAAAATATATTTGAGCCGCTAAATATGAATAAAAGTACTTTTAAGCAACCAGTTCCTGAGGAAATAGAAGCAGAATCCTCTTATGGTTATGCTTATATAAGAGGAGAATATAGGAAAGCTGATTTTGAATTTGTCCAACCCTATCCAGCAGGTTCTTTAAGTAGTAATGCTGCTGACATGTCAAAATTCATGCTTGCCCATTTAAATAACGGGTTATATAGCTGGAATAGAATTTTGGAAACTGAAACAGCTCAATTTATGCACAGCCAAAGCTTTACTCATAATAAAGATTTCGCAGGTATGGCTCATGGATTCATTGAAATGAATGTAAATGGATACCGTGTGATTTCTCATGGTGGAGATACCAGAATGTTTCATACCGGATTTTATTTAGTACCAGAGTTAGACTTAGGACTTTTTGTATCCTATAACGGAAGGGATGCAGGAAGAGCAAGTGCAAAATTATTTAAAAACTTTATGGATAGATATTATCCCTCTGAAGAAGATATTATACCTAGTGAAAGAGGCGAGAACTTTATAGATAATTCTAGAATAGCTGGGAAATATCATTTTAATCGTATTAACTATACTTCATTTGAATCAATCATTAGAATGATGAGTTTAACAAATATAGAAGTTGATAGTGAAAATAATTTAACTTATAACTTTCAGGGTAAAATACACCCCCTTGATCAAATAAACCCTGGTGTATTTTATGATAAAGAAAGTGGTAATAAACTATATGCTGCTGAAAATAGTGAAGGAGAAATAACCAAACTGTATACAAATAGTCCTAATGTTTTACTAAGGGCCACAATTTTTGATACAGTATTATTTAACGCACTTTTCTTAGGTGGTTATATTCTATTAACTTTAATTGTAGTGTTTGTGTTAATTAAATCGTTATTCAAAAAATATATTAGAGACAAATTTATTATTGAAAAACTTACTGCTATTATAACTGGTTTTGCTTCTATTGGTTTCTTAGCAGCTATTATTATAGTATTTACAAATAACCATCCAATCTATAATATTCCATATGTATTCTTACGTGATTCAAGTTTATTAAATAATATTCAATTATTAATTTGGATTCTGCCAGTTCTAGCTATTTTATTGGTAGTAATGAATATTAGAGTTTGGTTTAAAAAGAGATGGTACCTACTTCAAAAAGGTGCTTATACTTTCTATACCCTTTGGTCTTTAGGTATAGTCTGGTGGTTTTATCACTGGAATATATTAGGATTTTAATATAAATCAAAAGTAAACTGGAGGTGAAAATGGATGGAATTAAATGTACTTGTTGATAATAATACAATTATAGATAAATATTTATTAGGTGAAGCTGGTCTTTCCTATTATATAAAAGAAAATGGGACAACCATATTATTTGATGTAGGTTATTCAGATATATTCATTCAAAATGCAGACCGGTTAAACATAGATTTAAATGAGGTAGATTATATAGTATTATCACACGGTCACCTTGACCATACAGGTGGATTAGACCCACTCATAAAATATTATTATGAAACGAAAGAAGGTACAAAGTATTATCCAGAGATTATAGCACACCCGGATTGTTTTAAAGAAAAGTTCTATAAAGATAGTACTTCAATAGGGATTAATCTGTCCAAAAATTTACTAAAGAATTTATTTGTTATAAATGAATATGATAAACCTTTTTGGATAACTGAAAAACTTGTATACCTTGGACAAATAGAACGAACTAATGATTTTGAAGCACAGAAATCTTTGGGATATCAAAAAGATATTGGAGAGGAAAACAAAGATTATATCCTTGATGATACAGCTCTAGCTTATCTTTCCGAAAAAGGTATAGTTATAATAACGGGTTGTTCCCATTCTGGGATATGTAATATAGTAACACAGGCAAGAAAAGTAACTGGAGTTGATAATGTAGTAGATATAATTGGTGGACTACATTTGATGGAACCGTCGACCTTAAAAATGAATAAAACCAAGCAATTTATAAAAGAACTAAATTTAGAAAAGCTACATGCCTGCCACTGTACTGATTTGAATAGTAAAGTTGAACTATCAAAAGTTGCTGATTTACAAGAAGTAGGAGTTGGAATGAAGTTTGAATATGAGTAAACATTTAAAGGAGTGAAGGCGATGAGTTTTCCAGCTTATTACTCGGTAGCAGTGGGAACACTGATCATAGTTCAGTGGATTTTTTTCATTGCGACAGGTAATGTAGCGGAGTTTCATGTAATACCACTAGAAATTTCTCTTCATATAACGGCAGAAGTGATGACAGCCCTTTTGCTTTTAATTAGTGGGTTTCTTTTATTAAAAAGAAAGAAGAAAGCTATAAAATGGAATTTGCTTGCCCAGGGGATGTTAATATATACTGTAATTAATAGTTCGGGCTATTTTGCACAGCTGAGCCAGTGGTTATTTGTTTTTATGTTTTTTGTTTTGTTAGTTTTATCGATTATAAGTGTCTTTACTTTGCTCAAAGGAGAGGACTAAATGGAAAAAGAAAAATTTAATATGGTTTATCTACTTTCACTGATAATAGTTATTTTAATGGCAATTGCTTCATTGAGTGGGATATTTAGTGAAAACCTTTACCAAGATAATGCTCTGGTAAGATCATCCTGGTATGGGAATGATATAATCACCATGGTTTTGGCAGTACCTGTTTTTATGAATGGTTTAATATTTTATAAAAAGAAAACAGTTATTGGAATCTTAATACTATTTGCAATGCTTTTTTATTCACTCTATAATTATGCCTTTTATCTGTTTGGGGCTGCCTTTAATAATATGTTTTTAATCTATGTAGCTATATTTTCTTTATCCATTTTTGCACTTCTTTTATTGATCCGAAAAATCGATATTAAAAAAACTGCAGAAAAGTTCAAACCTGAGACTCCTGTTAAAGTGATCGGTTGGTATATGATTATCGTAGGAATAATATTAGGCGTTTTTCATACGGGTTTATCTTTAAGTTATATCTTTACTGGTGTAATACCAGAGATAATAACTAATGTAGCTCACCCTACAAATGTGATATCAGCACTAGATCTTTCTATGGTTGTACCGGTAGCATTAATTGCAGGAGTTAATATACTCAAAAAGAAATCCTGGGGATATATTCTGGCCGTAGTCTGGAATTTAAAGGGCTTTGTATATATGTCTGCGTTATCTTCAGCTTCTATTGTTACCTATATAAATGGTGATGTTCAGGATGTATTTCAATTAATACTTTGGGCACCAATCGCGCTCGGCTGTTTTATTATGACCTTTTTACTTTTTAAAAACATAAGTTTTCATAATTAGAAATCAATCTAATTTAAGATGATATATTAATAATTACTATAAATAAGGGGTAATATATTTATGGAAAAAGTTAGTTTTAAAAACAGTAGAGGATTACGATTAGTTGGAGATTTTTATAAAGCAAATTCAGATAATATAATAATCATGACACATGGTTTTATAAATGATAGATCTTCTCAGGGTCGTTTTGATAGATTAGCAGATCGACTACAGGAGGAAAACTATAATGTATTAAAGTTTGATTTTAGTGGTTGTGGAGAAAGTGATTCTGATATTATTAAATTGGATAAAGAAATTGATGACCTTTTATCAGCTATAGACTATGTAAAAGAAAAAGGCTTTGAAAAGATAGCTCTGTTTGGTAATAGTTTGGGGGGCCTTGTATGTCTAAAAGCATATAGTGAGGATATTAAAACTATGGTTTTAAGTGGACCAGTAACTGACAGTATGAATTATAGTTGGGAGAAATTTTATTCAAATAAAAAGATGAAAGAATTAGAAGAAAAAGGTTACTTAACCCTTGAAAGTGAAGAAATAGGGGAAAGGAAAATAAGTAAAGAGATCCTGGATGCCTTTTCTGAAATAGAGCAAAAAGAATTATTAAAAGACATTAAAGTTCCTATCTTAATCATCCATGGTGATAAGGGAGAAGAAGAAAAGGAATTATTAAAAAGATCTAAAAAGGCTTTAAAGATTCTACCTTCAGATTCACAATTAAAAGTAGTTGAAGATGCTAGGCATGGAATTAGAGAAGATTATCATATTGTAATTGAATTAACAGTAGACTGGTTACAAAGACATTTTAAAATCAAAGAATAAAATGTGATAAACGATGACTCTTTTTACTTGGAGAGTACGAACTAAATCTTTAAATAATAATATTAATTATAAAAGGAAGTTGGTGAAGTTTTTATGGACTTTTTAGAATTTGTACAAAACAATGAAATCACTCTTCTTGATGGAGCTATGGGAACTGAACTTAAAAAAAGAGATGTGATGGGAAACTTCAAAAATAATATAGAAAATAGAGAAATAGTAAAAGATATTCACAAGAGTTATTTAAAGGCAGGTAGTGATGCAATAATAACAAATACTTTTTCAATGAATCGGCTCTATTTAAAAGATAAAAGCAAAGATTATGACTTAGATTTAATCAATAAAGCTGGAGTTAAGCTCGCCAAAGAGGTGGTTGGCCCAAATCAGTTTGTCCTGGGAGATATAAGTTCCACTGGAAAGCTATTAAAACCTTACGGTGAATATGAAGAGGAACAATTTATCGAGATCTTTCAAGAAAAAGCTCGAATTCTTGCTGATGAAGGAGTAGATGCCTTCATCATAGAAACAATGGTTGATTTGAGAGAAGCAGTAACTGCACTTAAGGCCTGTAAAAGTGTTGCTGATTTGCCAGTAATAGTATCTTTATCATATAATACAATTGATAAGGGTGGACGAACTGTAATGGGTAATTCAGCAGCTGAAGCAGCTCAAAAGCTTCAAAAAGAAGACGCAGATATTATAGGGACAAACTGTGGGTCACTTGATCCTAAAGAAATGGCTGAGATAGTAAAAGTACTTAAAGATAATACCGATCAACCAATTATGGTTGAACCTAACGCTGGTCAGCCCAAGTTAAAAGGAGAAGAAACTGTTTATGATATGGAACCAGATGTATTTAAGGAAGGTATTTTGGCTTGTATCAAGGCCGGGGCTGAAATAGTAGGGGGTTGTTGTGGTACTACTCCCCAACATATTAAAGAATTATCCAAAGAGATAGGTAAAGATTAAAAATATAGTTTTTAGTATTGAAAGGAGGCAAACAATATGGGTTGTGGTTGTGGATGTGATGACAATGGTAGTAATGAAAGTAAGGAAGTAAAATATAGTGAATGTTCTAAATGTGGATCAACAGCAAAATCTGTTCCGGATGCAGTTTTAAATTCACTGGTTAAAAAGGAACTAAAGAAACAGATTTTAGAAAATGATTATTATATTTGTTTAAATCCTGACTGTGAGAACGTCTATATTGACGAAACAAAAAAGTCAGTATTTAAATTAGAGGATCTTAAAAAGACGATTTGGTTTAAGGAAGGTTCTGAACCAAAGATTGCTTGTTACTGTAATAATATTACATATGAACAGGTAAAAAAAGCAGTAAGAGAATCAGACTTAAAAGACTGGAAAGATATTGTACTTCATTATAAGGAAAAAGCAGTTTGCATGTGCGAAAAACTAAATCCTACTGGAGAATGTTGTTCGGATAACTTCTATAGAATAGTTAACAAAGTTTTAGTTAAGGAAGGTGAACCTCCAGTAAGTTCTTCTTCAGGCAGCTGCTGTGGATAAAGCATTATAAAAAAACACCTTGACATATATATAACATTTATGTATTATTATAAGTAACTAAAATTAAAAAAAGATTATTGACAGTGAACAGGAATAGTAATTAAAATGGTATTTCAAGAGAATCGGGGATGGTGGAAGCCTGATAATATCTATTTTAATGAAACCCGCCTGGGAGTTGGAAGCTGAAATTAGTAAGCTTTGCCGGCAGTCAACCGTTATCATGACAGGTTATTAAAGTATTATTAAAATACTTTAGTAACTGCAAGCAAGTGGACTATTTATTAGTCAACAAGGATGGTACCGCGAGAGCAACCTCGTTCCTATTTAAGGAACGGGGTTTTTTTAGTTTTTTTAAAAAATAAGTATTGAGGAGGGAGTATTTTGCAAGAAAATAATGTGAAACGGATTGTAATAAAAATTGGAACGAGCTGTCTAACACATGAAAATGGCAAATTAAACTATGAAGCTATTGAACATTATTTAAAACAACTGGTAGAGTTGAAAAACAGTAGTAAAGAGGTTTTACTAGTAACATCAGGTGCAATCGGAGCGGGAATTGGAGAACTCAAAATGAATCTTCCCTGTAGTATGGCTGAAAAGCAGGGGATGGCAGCTGTCGGACAGGGACTTTTAATTTCACTTTATAATAAAATTTTAAGACAAAATGGTGAAATTGGAGGTCAGGTCCTTCTTACATCGAGTGATTTAAAAGAAAAAAATAGATATGAGAATATATATAATACACTTGAAGTGCTTTTAGAAAACGGAATAATACCGATTATAAATGAAAATGATACGGTAGCTACTGATGAAATCAGATTTGGTGATAATGATACACTTTCAGCGGAAGTGAGCAGTCTAATTAATGCTGATCTGTTAATATTACTGACAGATGTGGAAGGATTATACAATAAGATTCCCTGCGAGTCAGAAGATGACCTGAAGTTGATTAATAAAGTAGAAGATATAACTCCTGAAATAGAGGCTAAAGCAGGTAAAAAGGGTAGTATTGTTGGTACAGGAGGAATGAAAACTAAATTAAAGGCAGCCAAAATTATTAATAAGGCAGGGATACCAATGGTAATTGGTCCCGCCTATAAAAATAATATAATTAGTAAGATGGTTAAAATGATTGAAAACGGAGAAAAATATAACATAGGAACAACTTTTATTCCCGGTGAAAAGAAGTGCAGAAGAGAGAAGTCTAATTAAATTAAGGAGGAATTCAAAAATGAGTATTAGAGAAGAGATAATTAAACAGGCTGAAAAGTCTAAAATTGCAGCCGGACAGATGGCTAATATTTCCACAGAAAAAAAGAATAGTGCTCTTTATAAAATTGCAGCCGGATTATTAGAGAGAAGCGAAGAGATCTTAGAGGCCAATAAAAAAGATATGGAAAAAGCAAAAAATAAAAATTTATCTAAAGCATTCTTAGATAGATTATCATTAGATGAAAACAGAATAAAAGGAATCGCAGAAGGATTAAAAGAAGTCGCAGAATTAGCTGATCCTATCGGTGACATTTTAGAAATGAATAGAAGGCCGAATGGACTACAAATAGGTAAAATGAGGGTACCTTTAGGTGTAATCGGTATTATTTATGAAGCGCGTCCTAATGTTACAGTTGATGCAGCGGCTCTTTGCATAAAATCAGGCAATAGTGTAATCTTACGTGGAGGTTCTAGTGCCATTAATTCCAATAAAAAGTTAGCAGAAATTATTTCTGAAAACATTAAAAAAGCAGGTTTACCAGCCAAAGCAGTTCAATTAATTCAAACTACTGATCGAAAAGCAGTTAAAGAATTACTAACTTTAAATGAATATTTAGATCTCTTAATTCCAAGGGGTGGCGCAGAACTTATTAATAGGGTTGTAAATGAGTCTAAAATACCTGTCATTCAGACTGGTGTAGGCAACTGTCATATTTTTGTAGACGAAAGTGCAGATCTACAGATGGCAGCAAAAATTACTGAGAACGCTAAAACAAGTAGACCAGCAGTCTGTAATGCAGCAGAAAGTCTTCTCATCCATGAAAACATTGCAGAAGATTTTATACCAAAAATTGTTAAAGTATTATCTAAGCACCAAGTAGAAATTAGAGGTGATAAAACTGCAGTCAATATAGATGACAGCATTAAAGATGCTGAAGAAAGTGACTGGGATAAAGAATACTTAGATTATATTATCTCACTTAAAGTTGTTGATGATTTAGAGGAAGCAATTAATCATATCAACAAATATGGGACCAGACATTCGGAAGCAATCGTAACAGAAAATTATACTAATAGCCAGAGGTTTTTAAATGAAGTGGATGCAGCGGCAGTTTATGTAAATGCTTCAACCCGTTTTACTGACGGGAATATGTTTGGCCTAGGAGCAGAAATTGGGATAAGTACCCAAAAGATGCATGCCAGAGGACCGATGGGGTTAAAAGAACTAACTTCTACTAAGTATGTTGTATATGGTCAAGGACAAAGAAGGGAGTAGTGATAATATGAAGTTATGTATTGTAGGATTAGGTAAAATTGGAACAGCCTTAGTGCAAGGAATATTAAATTCAGGACTTTATGATTCTAATCATTTGATTGGTTGTGATCCAAAAGCAAAAGAAACTAAGAATAATAAGGAACATGGTGGTATAAAAACAACAAGTGATAATATCAAAGGAGTTAAGGAAGCCGATGCTGTCTTACTAGCTGTAAAACCACAAGTTATCGATAATGTATTAGAAGAAATAAGTGAAGCAGTAAAAGGAAAACTTGTTATCTCTATTGCTGCTGGTATCAGCAATTCTCATTTGAAAGAAAAATTACCTCTGGATGTTAGAACAATAAGAGTAATGCCAAACACACCAGTTTTAGTTAAATCAGGCATTTCAGCAATTGCTCCTGGTAGAAATGCTACTGAAAAAGATATAAAATTAGTTAATAAAATATTTGAAGGAGTAGGGGAAGTCGTTGAAGTAGAAGAAAATTTAATGGATGCCATTACAGGGTTAAGTGGTAGTGGACCAGCCTTTATCTATATCATGATTGAAGCCTTAGCTGATGGTGGAGTTTTAACAGGCATCTCAAGAGAGCTAGCACTTAAACTAACTGCTCAAACAATGCTGGGTTCCGCTAAAATGGTTCTTGAAACAGAAAATCATCCTGGAGTATTAAAAGATATGGTTACTTCACCAGGAGGTACTTCTATTAGAGGGATAGAAGTTCTTGAAAAACATGGAGTAAGAGGAATTTTGATAGATGCAGTAAAGGAGGCAGCACTTCGATCAAAAGAACTGAATTCTATAGATTAAATGCTTTAAAAAGAGTGATAATAAGTTGAGGTTATTTAAAAGAATTTTGACTTGCCTTTTAAATAACCTCTTTATTATTTTGCTTTTATAGCAAATTATAGAATCATTAGTAATTTATAAAAGGTATATAGTTAAATTTAAAGAATAAAAATATTAGTTATTAATGGCAAAAAAGCACAAAATTAGATATAATTAAATAAATTATTGATAATCAT
>Ga0207414_1000256_pt1 | contig 25381 bp, 24 predicted proteins | sample PonA231FremontCA_2_FD_187269 | JGI IMG/M metagenome (GOLD analysis project Ga0207414, IMG submission 187269) | Marine sediment microbial community from Fremont, CA, USA - Pond A23 Sediment 1 (SPAdes) | ecosystem: Environmental > Aquatic > Marine > Unclassified | place: USA: Fremont, California...
CGCCGTGGGTCAGGTGCCCGAGTATATCGAGATGGTCACCCGCTGGTGCAAGCAGAACACCCGCATGCCGGTGATCGTGAAACTCACGCCCAACATCACCGACATCCGCAAACCCGCCATCGCCGCCTACAAGGGCGGTGCCGACGCGGTCAGCCTCATCAACACCATCAACTCGATCGTGTCTGTCGACCTGGACAGTTTCGCCCCCGAACCCGTCATCGACGGCAAGGGTGCGCATGGCGGCTATTGCGGTCCGGCGGTGAAACCCATCGCGCTCAACATGGTGGCCGAGATTGCCCGCAATCCCGAAACCGCCGATCTGCCGATCTCGGGCATCGGCGGCGTGACCACCTGGCGCGACGCGGCCGAGTTCATGACCCTGGGCGCCGGCAACGTGCAGGTCTGCACCGCCGCCATGACCTACGGTTTCAAGGTGGTGCAGGAAATGATCTCGGGCCTGTCGCAATGGATGGATGAAAAAGGCTTTACCTCGACCGACCAGATCGTGCGCCGCGCGGTGCCCAACTGCTCGGACTGGCAGCACCTGAACCTCAACTACGTCGCCAAGGCGGTGATCGATCAGGATGCCTGCATCAAGTGCGGCCGCTGCTACGCCGCCTGCGAGGATACCAGCCACCAGGCCATCGCCATGTCCGACGACCGCGTGTTCACCGTCAAGGACGAGGAATGTGTCGCCTGCAACCTGTGCGTCAACGTCTGCCCGGTCGAGGGCTGCATCACCATGGAACCCATGGAAGCCGGCAGCATCGATCCCCGCACCGGCCGCAAGGTCGAGGCGGAATATGCCAACTGGACGACCCACCCCAACAATCCCGGCGCCTGCGCCGCGGAATGACGGGGTCGCGCCCGCCCTCCTCCCGGGCGGGCGCACCCATCTTTCTGCCCATCACCGAACGCATTGTTACTGCGGCCTGTCGCGCGGACCGGACGTTGCGTACGGTTCAGGGCCTGAAACGTACGCTCTGGCCGATTCGCGCCTGCCCTCTTTCCACTTTGCTGCGACTCGGGCACAACGGACCCGCACAAAGGGGTCAATCGAATGCAAAACCAACGCCCGCCGCTTCTGGCCGTTCTGATCGACGCGGATAACACGTCACCGAAATGGACCAAGGCCGTCTTCGACGAGATCGCCGCCGTTGGCGAAGCCAGCGTGCGCCGCTGTTATGGCGATTTCTCCTCGCAGCAGATGACCGGATGGAACAAGGTTCAGGCCGAGTTCGGGCTCGTGCCCCATCACCAGCCCGCCAACACCGTGGGCAAGAACGCCAGCGACATCGCCTTGGTGATCGACGCGATGGACCTGATGCATTCGGGTCGCTTCGACGGGTTCGTCCTGGTCAGTTCCGACAGCGATTTCACCCGCCTTGCCAGCCGCATCCGCGAACAGGGGCTGGATGTCTACGGCATCGGCGCCAAGAAAACGCCCGAGGCCTTTCGCAAGGCGTGCAAGCGCTTCATTTTCCTTGAGAATCTCGAAGGCGCGCCCGCCACGGACAAGCCCGCCGCCAAGACCACCAAGCAAAGCACCGGCGATCTCAACGAGGCGCGCGACCTCATTGTCAAGGCGATGGACAGCATCGACCAGGAAGATGACTGGTATGCCCTGGGGCCGTTGGGCCAGTTCATCACCGCCGCGAACCCCGATTTCGATACCCGAAGCTATGGCAAGAAAAAGCTCAGTGACCTGATCGCTGATCTGAAGATTTTCGAAACCAGGCGGGGGTCCGGCAACCAACTGCTGGTGCGGCGTCTGGACTGATCCCGCTCAGGTGCCGTAGCGCGCCAGGAATGTATGGGTCGCCTCGTCCGAGATACGCGCGATCTCGGTCTCGTCGAAATCGTTCTGAATCCCGAAAACCGCGCGGGGCCAAAGGGTTGCCTTGCACAATTCCGCGAACTGATCCGCTGCCAGTTCGAAATTGTCGATCTTCAGTTCCCCGCGCTCCGCCGCCAGACGCAGATATTCGCTCAGGCGCCGCTGGCCCAGGACCGGACCGCTTTCATAGAACGCGCGCCCCAGTTCGGGAAACCGATCCGCCTCTGCCACGCAGATGCGGAACACCCGTTGCGAAAAATCGGACAGCACGAATGAAAGAAGCTGGCGCGCCGCTTCGCTCAACACGTCGCGCGGCTCGCGGGTCATGTCGATCAGCCGCAGCGCGGATTCGGCCTGACGCTTGCATTCGCTGCGCACGACTTCGGTGAACATCTGCCGTTTGTCAGGGAAGTAGCTATAGATCGTGGCCTTCGAAACCCTTGAAACACGGGCGATTTCGTCAACCGACGCGCCTTCGAACCCGTCCGACAGGAATACCTGCCGCGCGCCGTCAAGCACCTGGTCGAACTTGCGGCCCCTGTGAATATGCATGTCGCGCGCGCTCATGCCTCCCCCCTCTTGTCGCAGCATTACGCATCCCGCCGGGGTGCGACAAGGTCGCAGGCGGTGTTTGCGTGTTGCCGTTCATTCGCAAAACAGTACATTGGAATGATTCCAAAGTGAGGTCGCCATGCGCTTTTTTACACAACGCCGCCATTTCAAGGAACTGAGCGAACAAGAGGTCCTCGCCCTCGCCATCTCATCCGAGGAGGATGACGCGCGCATCTACCGCTCCTACGCTCAGAAACTGCGCGCCGACTATCCCGATACCGGCAGAATGTTCGATGGCATGGCCCGCGAGGAAGACGATCACCGCCAGCGCCTGATCGAACTGCACAAGGATCGTTTCGGCGAAACCATTCCCCTGATTCGGCGCGAACACGTCGCCGGGTACTACGCGCGCCGTCCGATTTGGTTAATGGAAAATCTCGGCATCGACCGCATCCGCGCCGAGGCCGAAGCCATGGAACGCGATGCCGAACACTTCTACCTAACCGCCGCCGCCCGCACCTCCGACGCCCCAACCCGCAAGTTGCTGGGTGATCTGGCTGCCGCCGAGGCGGCGCATCGGGTCACGGCCGAAAAGCTGGAAGGCAAGCATCTGGACGAGGACGCGCGCGCCTCCGAAGAGCTCAAGTCGCACCGACAGTTCGTGCTTACATGGGTGCAGCCAGGGCTTGCCGGGTTGATGGATGGCTCGGTTTCGACATTGGCACCGATATTTGCAACCGCTTTCGCAACGCAGGACACTTGGACGACATTTCTTGTCGGGCTGGCCGCGTCCGTTGGCGCCGGCATCTCCATGGGCTTTACCGAGGCCGCGTCCGATGATGGCGAATTGTCGGGGCGCGGCTCGCCGGTCAAGCGCGGGTTCGCATCGGGCATAATGACGACGCTTGGTGGCCTCGGCCATGCGCTCCCCTACCTCATTCCGGATTTCTGGACGGCGACGACCATCGCCTTCGCCATTGTATTCATTGAGCTTTGGGCGATCGTGTGGATTCAAAACCGGTTCATGCAAACGCCGTTCCTTCGGGCCACGTTCCAGGTTGTGCTGGGCGGCGCGTTGGTTTTTGCGGCCGGTGTGCTTATCGGCAGCGGATAGCGCCGCCGCGCGAGGGCCTGAAACCGCGGCGGCATAGCCTTGGCAATTGACCTTCGCCGACGGCATGGTAACTGCTAGCGGATGATCGAGATTCTGCTAAAGACGCTGCCGTTCTTCGCGGTAATAGGCCTCGGATATGGTGCCGGACGCACCGGATTCTTTTCCGAAGCAGCGACTGCCTGGCTGACCAAGTTCGTGTTCTATTTTGCCTTGTCGGCGATGCTGTTCCGGTTCTCGGCCAACTTGTCGCTGTCCGAGGTGTTCGATTTGCGATTTGTCGCGGCCTATCTTTGGGGAACCGCGTTCGTCTACGCCATTGCAACTATCGTGGCGTTTGTCCGGGGCCTCGACGTCGAGGAAACGGCGATCGAGGCGCAATGTGCCGTGGTTGGCAATGTCGGCTTTCTGGGCGTGCCGATGCTGGTCATGTTGCTGGGCGAGGCGGCGATAGGTCCGGTCATGCTGGTTCTGGCTGTAGATCTGATCGTTTTTGGCAGCCTCATAGTGATTCTGGTTACCGGATCGCGCGACGGGCGGGTGTCTGTGCGAATCCTGCGCACGGTCGGCCTCGGGCTACTGAAGAACCCGATGATCGTGTCCATCACTGTCGGGCTGACATGGTCCGGCCTCAGGATTCCCATGCCCGGCCCCCTCAACGAATTCGTCGTGCTCCTGGGCGCAGCCGCCACACCGGGCGCGCTGTTTGCCATCGGTGCCTCGCTGGCGTCGAAATCGGCAGAGCGCATTGCCGTTGCGGGTTGGCTGTCGTTCGCCAAGCTGGTGCTGCACCCTGCCTTCGTGGCATTCGGTGCACTGGTGCTGTTTCCGGTGGACCCCTATGCCGCGGGCGTCATGATCGCGGCGGCCAGTCTGCCGGTAGCGGGTAACGTGTATATCCTGGCGCAACATTACGCGATAGCGCCGCATCGCGTGTCTGCCTCGATCCTGATATCGACCGCGTTCAGCATTGTGACGGTTTCGGTTGTGATCGGCTGGGTGACACTGCTCTGACCTTGTCGGATGCGCGGCCCTGCGATAGCGATGTTGCCAATGACATCAGGCGGAGATCAGATGGGACAGGACAAACCGGTGTACGAGGCGATTCCGCTGCCGGATCGGCGCGAGATAAGTGATGCCGAGATGTTGCAGGAGGCGGAAAGCTTCTTGGCCAGGATGAACACCCGGCACAGCATCCGTGACTATTCCGATCGCCCCGTGCAGCGTGCCGTGATCGACACGTGCATCGCGGCGGCCGGCACCGCACCGTCCGGAGCCAATCAGCAGCCGTGGCATTTTGTGGCGCTCGCAGACCCGCATATGAAAGCGCGCATTCGCGAGGCGGCCGAGCAGGAAGAGGAAAAATTCTATGCGGGCGGCGGCGGTGACGAATGGCTTGCCGCGCTCGAACCGATAGGAACCGATGCGACCAAGCCTCATTTGACTACCGCTCCGTGGCTGATCGTGATCTTCGCGCAACGCTGGGGCTTGCGCGACGGCAAAAGGATCAAGCATTACTACGTGCCCGAAAGCGTCGGTATCGCGACGGGCGTGTTGATCACAGCCCTGCACACTGCGGGGCTGTCATGTCTGACGCATACGCCCAATCCGATGCGTTTTCTCAACGAGTTGTGCGGCCGACCCGAGAACGAGAAGCCGTTGATGATCCTGGCCGTGGGGCATCCGGCCGAGGACGCCACCGTGCCCGCCGTCGCCAAGAAAAAGAAGCAACTGAGCCAAATCATGACTGCCTTTGAAGGAGACCACTGATGGAAACCCTATCCGAGAACCGCTGCTTCGGCGGAGTGCAAGGCGTCTATCGGCACGCCTCTACCGCCACAGATTGCGACATGACCTTCGGTATGTTTCTGCCGCAAGAGGCGCAGGATGGCCCGGTGCCTGTGCTGTGGTACCTTTCGGGGCTGACCTGCACGCACGAGAACGCGATGGTTAAGGCCGGCGCGCAGCAATGGGCGGCCGAGCAGGGGATCGCACTGATCTTTCCCGACACCTCACCGAGGGGCGAGGGCGTGGCCGACGACGATGCCTACGATCTGGGGCAGGGTGCGGGCTTCTACGTCAACGCCACGCAAGAACCGTGGGCGCCGCATTTTCGCATGTGGGACTACTTGGCCGAAGACCTGCCCGCCCTGGTGGCGCGTGAGTTTCCCATAGATGCTGACCGCCAGTCGATCAGCGGCCATTCCATGGGGGGACATGGGGCGCTGACGCTCGCCATGGGTCTGCCGGGGCGGTTCCGCTCGGTTTCGGCCTTCGCCCCCATCTGCAACCCGTCCGCGGCAGCCTGGGGGCGCAAGCAACTGTCCGCCTATCTGGGCGAAGATGAAGGCGCATGGAGCCCGCATGATGCGAGCCTGATGATGCGCGCGAAGGGGCTCGACATCCCGCTGCTGACGGATACGGGTACGGCTGATCAATTCATCGACATGCTTCGCCCGGAGGCCCTGGCCGAGGCCGCAATGGCGCGTCGCGCCAATGCCACGCTGAGGCTTCAGCCGGGGTATGACCACAGCTATTTCTTCGTTTCCACATTCATGGAGGATCATGTGGCCTTTCACGCCGAGGCGCTCTACGCGTGATATTCGTTGATGCAGATGCCTGTCCGGTCAAGCAGGAGGCCGAGCGCGTTGCCACGCGGCACGGGGTACGCCTGCTGATGGTATCGAACGGGGGATTGCGTCCGTCGGCCAATCCCCTTGTAGAAACGGTGGTTGTGCCCGATGGCCCGGATGAGGCCGACAAGTGGATCGCCGAACGCGCAGGACGGGGCGACGTGGTGGTCACGGGCGATATTCCTCTGGCCGCGAAATGCGTGGCCGCCGGTGCGCGCGTGCTCAAACATAATGGCGAAGCGCTGACCGATGCGAATATCGGCGACGTTTTGGCCACGCGGGATCTGATGACGGACATGCGCGCCGCAGATCCGTTTCGCCAGGGCGGCGGCAAGGGATTTACCAAGGCGGACCGGTCACGGTTTCTCGACAGGTTGGAGCATGAATTGCGGGTCGCATCGCGAAAAGCCGCTGGAGATAACCGATGACGGCCAAGGCAGTGGTGTTCGACATAGGAAATGTTCTGATCGAGTGGCGACCTGAACGCTTCTTTGATCGACATATCGGCCCCGAGCGCCGCCGCCGCCTGTTCGCCGAAGTCGATCTGCATGGCGCCAACGACCAGGTTGATCGCGGTGCGTCCCTGGCTGAAACCATTGCGGACCTGGCGGCGCGCACCCCCCACCTGGCTGACGAAATCCGCATGTGGCATGAGCATTGGATCGATATTGCAGGGCCGACGATCCCGCGTTCGGTGCGCCTGATGCGTGCGCTGCGCCGCCGGGGTGTGCCTGTCATGGCGTTATCCAACTTCGGTATCGAGACCTTTCGCCTTGCGCAGGCGCGATATCCCTTTCTTGATGAATTCGACCTGCGGTTCATTTCCGGCCATTTGGGGGAAATCAAGCCGGCAGAAGAGATATATCGGATTGTCGAACGCGATTGTGGTCACGCGCCCCATGAATTGCTGTTTACCGATGATAGGCGCGATAACGTTACCGCCGCTGCGGCGCGGGGGTGGAATGTCCACCTGTTTGACGGGGCCGCCGGTCTGGCGCAAGCTCTGGTTGCGCATGAGCTGCTGCCGGAAGAGGAGACAGAATGACTATTACCATCATCCCATTTGCCGAGGGGCAGGCGCTTCTGGATTGGATCGCGCTGACAGATGCCATGAAAAAGGGGCACACCCTGCCGCAGGCCGAGATCGCCGACAGCTTGCTATATCGCGATTCCGATACATTGCTTTCGCGTGCGGCCTGGATCGACGGGCTGGGCCTTGCGGTGAAATCGGCCACGATTTTCCCCGGCAATCCTGCGAAGGGCAAGCCGACGGTCAACGGCGGTGTGAACCTTTACTCGGACAGCGATGGCACGCTTGAGGCGATCGTTGATTTTCATCTTGTGACGAAGTGGAAAACCGCAGGTGACAGCCTGCTCGGCGCGCGGATGCTGGCGCGGCCAGAGAGTCGCGAAATCCTGATCGTGGGGGCGGGCACTGTTGGGCGGTCGCTGCGCGAAGCCTATGGGGCGGCGTTCCCCGAGGCGCGTTTTACCGTGTGGAACCGTACCCGCGCGAATGCCGAGGCGATGGCAGCCGAATATCCCGGCATGTCCGTGGCCGATGACCTGGAAACCGCGGTGCGCAATGCCGATATCGTGACATCGGCAACCATGACCGAAGAGCCTGTTCTGAAGGGTGCTTGGTTGCAACCGGGACAACATATCGATCTGATCGGCGCCTACCGCCCCGACATGCGCGAAATCGATGACGAGGGGCTTCACCGGGCGCGCCTGTTCGTTGACAGCTTCCAGACCACCGTGGGCCATATCGGCGAGGTGAAAATCCCGATGGAGGCAGGAGCGATCAGCCGCGATGACCTGATCGCGGATTTCTATGCCCCGGATGTCTTTTCCCGCACATCGGATGACGAGATCACCCTGTTCAAGAATGGCGGTGGCGCGCATCTGGACCTGATGACAAGCCGGTATATCCTCGACGCGTGGCGCGCGGCGCAATGATCTGGGCCACGGCGGCGATTTTGGCGCTGGCCGTTGTGGCCGCGTTGCCCTTCGTCATGGAATGGCGCAAAAAGCCGATGAACGCCGCCGCCCGCGCGAAGGCTCCGGGACGGATTGCGCACCTTTCACAAGGCGACACGCATTACAGCTGGACCGGGCCACGGCGTGGCCCGGTAGCAGTTTGCATACACGGGCTGACGACCCCGTCGCAGGCTTGGACCGGTGTCGCGGACGGTTTGGCCGCCATGGGCTACAGTGTGCTGACATATGATCTCTACGGGCGCGGCTATTCCGACAGGCCCGGTGGGGTTCAAGACCGCAGGTTTTTCCTGCGTCAGTTGGAGGACCTTCTGTCCGATCAGGACGTCGGGGATGATATCACGCTGCTTGGCTATTCCATGGGCGGTGCTATTGCGTCGGCGTTCGCTGCAAACTCTTCCAGCCGCGTGCGTCGCTTGATCCTGGTTGCGCCGGCGGGCATGGGCCATGACCTTGGATCAATGGCGCGGATCACGCGCGATGTGCCCGGGCTGGGCGATTGGCTGGTCCGGGTCGCCTTTGCTCGTGGTCACCGCAAGGCAACAAACGCTGAACGGCACCTGACGACAACGCCCCCCGACATCGTTGATATTCAGCAAAGGGAACTTGACCGGCGCGGTTTCGTGCCGGCGATCCTGGCCTCGTTGCGAGGGATGTTGCGCGGAGAATCCGAAACCGAACATCGCCTGATTGCAGCGGCCGGCCTGCCGGTGCTGGCGATATGGGGACGCGACGATACCGTGATCCCGCTGGCGGCCGGTGATGTGCTTGCGTCATGGAACCCGCAAGCGCGACATGCCATCATAGATGGTGCCGGTCACGGGTTGCCTTTCACCCATAGTGCCGAAGCGACGGCCGCGATCGGGAAAGAAGTGCAGGCTGACGGATGAACTCAGGTTGCAGGAGCGCTAACAATGCGCTCCTTTATCGGTAGGTGCACGATGGCCGAAAACGCACCGACAGCCACCCCTACCCACCAAACGAAAGTATAGTCGCCGTAGAGGTCATAGAGTCGACCACCCAGCCAAACGCCAAGAAAACTTCCCAGCTGATGGCTGAAAAACACGATACCATAGAGCGTGCCCATGTAGCGCAGCCCGTATAAATGCGCGACAAGTCCGCTGGTAAGCGGCACGGTGGCCAGCCAAAGCGCCCCCATCGACACCGAAAACAGCAAAACAGTTTCCGGCGTGATCGGTGTCAGGATGAATGCGGCCGCGATAAACGTGCGCCCGGTATAGATTCCCGCAAGCAGGTATTTCTTGGAATACCGCTTGCCTGCCCATCCCGCCGCCAGCGTCCCCGCTATGTTCGCCAGCCCGATCAGTGAAATCGCCACCGCACCGAGCGCCGATGTCGAGGTGATGCCAATGCTATGGAGCATCCCGCCCGGCACGATAGGTCCGCACATCTCTGTCACTAGCGCGGGAAAATGCGCCGTGACAAAGGCCAGCTGATAGCCGCAACTGAAAAACCCCAGGAAAATCAGCGTATACGAGGGATCCCGAAATGCACGGATCAGGATCGTGCCCATGCTTTCTTGCAATTCTGCGCGACCCGTCTGCGGTGTGGGCGCCCGCATCAGCGGCAAGAATGCAAGCACCCCCAAGATGGTCACGGCAAAGGTGACAAAGACCGATTGCCACGGCATGAAGGAGAGCAACCATTCCGCAACCGGCGCACCGAATACCTGGCCGGCGCTACCCGCAGCGGTGGCGATGGCCAGACTCATCGAGCGGTTCTCATCTGAACTGGCGCGCCCGACCACCGCAAGGATCACGCCGAACCCGGTGCCCGCTATCCCGAACCCGACCAGAACCTCGTACATCTGGTGGGCCAAGGGGCTGACCGCGAACGACGAAAGCACCAACCCCGCCGCATAGACCAATGCGCCAAGGATAATGGCACGTTTGTCCCCCATTCTTTCGGCGACCGCGCCGAACAACGGCTGGCCTATACCCCAGGCCAGGTTCTGGATCGCGATGGCCAGGCTGAACTCCGCCCTCAGCCAACCGAATTCCTCGGCAATGGGAATCTGAAACACGCCGAAGCTGGCCCGGATGGCAAAGCTGACAAGCATGATGATGCACCCCACGATCAGGACGGGGGTGAACAATGGGGTCGAGGATTTGTCGGTCATGGGCGTTTCCTGTTGCGCGAACCGCGAGGTTAGCGGCTTTCGCCGCGCCGTCAATTCTTGCCGCACACAATGCGCATCTGTCGGGTCGATCGGATTCGTGTGGTGCTACGGCTTTTCAACAAGCGGTCTGCGCGCTATGCGGTTTCAGATGACCCGCACCATGCAACAGATATACGACGCCCATGTCGACCACGGCGATTTGCACGCTGATCCGGCCCAACAGGCGGCGTTACCGGAATTCGAGCGTATCAGGGTCGAGTTGCAGCGACCTGTCAAACCCTCGCTTTTCCGCCGTTCGCCCAAACCGCCAAAAGGATTGTACCTGTGGGGCGGAGTGGGGCGTGGCAAATCGATGCTCATGGACATGTTCGTCGAAAGCCTGAGTGACACGCCCGTGCGCCGTGTCCACTTTCACGCATTCATGCAAGAGGTTCACACCGCGCTTCACCACGCCCGTGCCCGTGGTGCGGAAGACGCGATAACGCCGGTAGCCCAGGAGATGACGAAGGGCCTGCGCCTGCTTGCGCTCGATGAAATGCAGATCACGGATATCACCGACGCGATGATTGTGGGGCGTTTGTTCGAAGCGCTTTTTGCCGCCGGCGTCGTAGTGGTGACGACCGGGAACCGCCCACCGGACGAGTTGTACAAGGACGGGCTGAACCGGCAGATATTCTTGCCGTTCATAGACCTGTTGAAAGATCGTATGGTGGTGCACGAACTGGCCAGCCCCCGCGACTATCGTCAGGATCGGCTGGAAGGGAGCCCGGTTTATTTCACGCCAGCAGATGCCGCAGCCCGAACCGCGATCGAACGGATCTGGCAGGAGCTGACAGGTGGCGGAGAAGAGCCCCTGTTCCTGCATGTCAAAGGCCGCCAGGTCGAGGTGCCGGCGTATCGCAACGGCGTCGCGCGTGCCTCTTTCCATGATTTGTGTGGCCGTATGCTGGGCGCTGCGGATTATCTTGCGCTGGCGGAGGCTGTGCGGGTTCTTCTGCTTGAGGATATACCGTGTATGGGCCGTTCGAATTTCAACGAGGCAAAGCGGTTCGTGACGTTGATCGATGCGCTCTACGAGGCGCGTGTGCGTCTTGTCTGTTCCGCCGCCGCGCCACCGGAGATGTTGTATGTCGAGGGCGAAGGAAGCTTTGAGTTCGCGCGCACCGCGAGCCGGTTGCGCGAGATGCAGGCCGCGGATTGGGCCGGGCAAGACGTGCCTTGAACAGGCTGCAAGCCGCCCCTTGGCCGAACCAGACATCTCAGGCGCTGCGGGGCGACGTTACATCATGCGGACAAGAGGAGCTACCTTATGCGCGCCAACCGCATTTCGTGACGTGTCCTTCTGTTCGCGGCTATTACTACCAGGCAAAAAGACGGGCCATGTTGCGAGAGACAGGATTGCAGGGCTGAGCTGTCCTGAACGCCCCGAATAGAAAGGGGGCCGTTGGATCGGCCCCTCAATCGTTTCCTGCCTGCCTTACCGGTTTCACGAATCATACGCTCAATAATTCGAATCAGTCAATAGAAGTGATTCGCATGACGTCCGGCGGGCGCGTGCATTCAGCCGTTTTCTTGCAGGACGCGACCGGCCAGGTATAGCGAGCCGCAGATCAGAACGCGTGCACGGGGGGTATGAGCGATGATGCCTTTCAGGGCATCGGCGACGCTTTCGGCGGTCTGCGCCGCCAAGCCCGAGGTGCGCGCAGCGGCAGCGGTTTCCTCGGCGGACAGGGTGTTGGCCTCGCCCGGGATCGATACCGCGGTTAGGCTGTCCGCCTGTGCCGCCAGAGGCCCGAGGTAGCCGCCGGCATCCTTTGTGTTGAGCATGCCGCAGATCAGATGCGTGGGCCTTTGTGAAAGACTGGCAAGATGAGCGGCCAGCGCCTGACCGGCGGCCGGATTATGTCCACCGTCCAGCCAAAGTTCCGCCTGTGGCGCAATTTGCGCAAGCGGACCGCGTTGGAGCCTTTGCATGCGTGCCGGCCATTCGGCGCGCGTGGTGACCGCTTCGTGGGCGGCAACGTCCGCCTGAAGGTGACGCAGTGCGGCCAGCGCGATGCCGGCATTCTGTATCTGGTGTGCTCCAGGCAGGTTGGGAGGCGGCAGGTCCAGCAACCCGTTCTCATCCTGGTACACAAGCCTGCCGTGCTCTTGCCACACATGCCAGTCTTGCGCGTGCATGATCAACGGCGCACCGACACGTGCGGCGGTATCTTCGATGACAGTTCTTGCCGGGTCGGGCTGCGGCCCTACCACACATGGCACCCCGCGTTTGATGATTCCGGCCTTTTCCGCCGCGATCTTTTCGAGAGTATTGCCCAGAAACGACTCGTGGTCGATCGACACGGGCGTGATGATGCTAAGCTCAGGGCGCGCGACAACATTGGTTGCATCAAGCCGCCCGCCAAGCCCCACTTCCAGCAGGGTGTAGTCCGCAGCCGTGCGCGAAAAGGCCAACAGTGCCGCACAGGTTGTGATTTCGAAATAGGTGATCGGCTCATCGCCGTTGGCCGCGCGACATTCATCAAGAACCGCCGTCAGGTCGTCTTCGGAGATGAGGTGGCCGGCCAGGCGGATACGTTCGTGAAAGCGTGCAAGATGCGGCGAGGTGTAGGCGTGCACGCTCTTGCCCGTGGCTTCCAGCCCCGCACGCAGCATAGCCAGCGTGCTGCCTTTGCCGTTCGTTCCCGCGATGTGGATCACCGCGGGCAGGGCCCGCTCCGGATGGTCCAGCTTTGCAAGCAGCCGCCAAACACGATCCAGGGTCAAGTCGATGATCTTGGGGTGCAGCGCCATCATCCGTTGGAGGATGGCGTCCGATGTCTGCGCTGTCATTTACCAGAGGACTCGGTGGTGGTGCTTTCGGCGGGCGCGTGCTCTTCCGTTGCTTCCGAACCGGGTGCGGGTGGGGGCAGATCCGCGCGTACCGCCGGCGGCAGATCCATCAGCATTCGTGTGATCGTGATAAGTTCCTCGCGCATTTCGGTGCGCGGCGTGACACGATCCAGCATACCGTGATCCAGCAGGTATTCCGCGCGCTGGAATCCCTCGGGCAGCTTTTCGCGGATCGTTTGCTCGATTACCCGCGGGCCGGCGAAACAGATCAATGCATTTGGCTCGGCGATGTGCACATCGCCCAGCATGGCATAAGACGCGGTAACCCCGCCGGTGGTGGGATGCGTCAGCACCACGATATAGGGTAATCCCGCTTCCTTTAGCATCTGCACCGCAACTGTGGTGCGCGGCATTTGCATCAGGCTCAGGATCCCCTCCTGCATACGTGCGCCACCTGCCGCGGAAAACAGGATCAGCGGTCGCTTGAGCTTAACGGCTTGTTCGGCCGCGGCGATGATGGCGTTCCCGACATACATCCCCATCGATCCGCCCATGAAACTGAAGTCCTGCGCCGCTGCCACGATGGGTGTGCGGCCCATTTCCCCGGTTGCGACCAGCATTGCCTCTTTCTCGCCGGTGCTCTTCTGCGCCGCACGCAGGCGGTCTGGATATTTCTTCTGATCGCGAAACTGGAGCGGGTCGGCCATTGGCTCGGGCACCTTGACCGTGGCGAATGCGCCGCCGTCGAAAAGCGCGGCAAACCGGGCACGGGGCGTAATCGCCATGTGATGGCCGCAATTCGTACAGACGTTCAGATTGTCCTTGAGTTCGCGGTGGAACAACATGGTGCCGCATTCGTCGCATTTGGACCAGAGGTTCTCGGGCACCTCGCGGCGCGAGAAGATCGAGTTGATCCGGGGACGGACGTAGTTGGAAATCCAGTTCATTGGCGCCGAGCCTTTTCGGTATTCACTGCTGGACCATGAGATAAGCGGACAATAGCGGAATTGCAATCAACGCCGCAACGCCAGGCGGGCAACCAGCCACGCGACGGCCAGCATACCCAGATCAATGCTCATCAGAGGCCACAGCACGGATGGGTCCGACATATCTATGCGAAGCCGCCACAGTGCCAGGCCGGTCAATTCCGGATCCCCTGACACCAGAAGGATCGCGGTTGTATTCGATGCGAAATGCAGCGCGATGGCGGGCCCCAGGGTGCCCGCGCGCGCCGTGAGATCCGATGCCACCACCGAGAAAAGCCCGGCCCAGAGCATGAACACCCAAGCGGCCGGGCCGATATCGGGCCTGTAGTGCAAAGCGGCGAACAAAACCGCCGGGCCCGCGATCCACACGACCGCGTGGTTGAACCGGGCTGCAAGCTGTTGCTGAAGATAGCCGCGAAACACGATCTCTTCCGCCGATGTCTGGATCAGTACAGCCAGCAGGGACAGTGGCAGCAGTTGCAACCAGGTCAGCATCGGCATGCCCCGCTCCAACGGAAGGGGGATCTCGGATGGCGGCAGTATCCAGAAAGCGGCGTATAATGCGGCGAGATAGGCCAGAACCTTGGTGAACTGTCGCGTTGCTCGTGGTAGCGGGCCGATTAGGCTAAACAGCCCGCGCCGATGGAGCTGGTTGGCGACCATTGCAGCGGCCACGATCAACAAGCCCAGGGAGAATAAGAGGTAGAGCGCGCCCACAGGGTTGCGTGCCGAACTGACCGCGCTTTGGAAATCCGTGTAGCTCTGATCGTCGAGGATCGCCATGGTCATGGCCTGGACGGCCCAGCCAAGACCGAACACGATCACCATCATCATCACCAACCCAAGACACAGGCGCCAGACCTCGGATCGCGGGCGGGCCGGCGCGATGAACGCGTCATGGGCACGGTAATGCATGATTGGCATCCTTTGGTGACGGAAAGATGTCGCCCCTTTCACGTAATGGGAGACGGGCCGCTTGAACAGTGCCCTGTGCGATGCGGCGCAATCACTCTTGTGCCTTTAAGGCAGCTTCATTATCCCTGATCGCAACAATCTTTCCCGGGAGGCCGTGATGACGAAATTCGACAAATCCAAATTGCCCAGCCGCTATGTCACGGAAGGCCCCGCGCGTGCACCGCACCGCTCTTACCTGTATGCCATGGGCATCAGCGAACAGGAAATCCATCAGCCGTTGGTGGGGGTGGCGACCTGTTGGAACGAGGCGGCGCCGTGCAATATCGCGCTGAGCAGGCAGGCGCAGGCGGTCAAGTCGGGCGTCAAGGAGGCTCACGGCACCCCGCGCGAGTTCACCACCATCACCGTGACGGACGGCATTGCCATGGGACACGAGGGGATGCGCTCCTCGCTGGCATCGCGCGAGGCGATCGCGGATACGGTCGAGCTGACGATGCGCGGTCATTCCTACGACGCTATCGTCGGTCTGGCGGGGTGCGACAAGTCATTGCCGGGCATGATGATGGCGATGGTGCGCTTGAATACGCCTTCGGTCTTTATCTATGGTGGCTCGATCCTGCCGGGAAGGGCGCCGCAGGTTGACGACATTCCCGAGGATTTCCGCTCGCGCGATCTGACCGTTCAGGACATGTTCGAGGCAGTCGGTCGGCACCAGAACGGCTCGATGTCGGACAAGGCGCTGGATATGCTCGAACGCGTGGCCTGCCCGTCATCCGGGGCCTGTGGCGGGCAGTTCACCGCCAATACCATGGCCTGCGTCTCCGAGGCGATCGGGCTTGCGCTGATGAACAGTTCGGGCATGCCCGCGCCATATGAAAGCCGCGACCAGTACGGCGAGGCGTCGGGGCGGGCCGTCATGGCTCTGGTCGAGCAGAACATACGCGCACGTGACGTTGTCACGCGCCAATCGCTTGAGAATGCGGCGCGGGTCGTGGCCTGCACCGGTGGTTCCACCAATGCCGGCCTGCACTTGCCCGCCATCGCGCACGAGGCCGGAATCGAATTCTACCTCGAGGACGTATGCGATATCTTCCGCGAAACGCCGTATTTCGTCGATCTCAAACCGGGCGGGCAGTTCGTTGCAAAGGATCTTTACGAGGCGGGCGGCGTGCCGGTCGTCATGAAGGAACTGCGCAAGGCGGGCCTGATTCACGAGGATTGCATGACCGCGAGCGGCCGCAGCATCGGCGAAGAGCTGGCACTGATCGACCGCGAGGCGGATGGCAGGGTGATCTATCCCATCGACAACCCGATCACGAAAACCGGTGGTGTGGTCGGCCTGAAGGGTAATCTGGCACCAGCCGGCGCGATCGTGAAGGTGGCGGGCATCGCCGAGGAGAACCAGGTATTCACCGGCCCCGCCCGCGTGTTCGAGGACGAAGAAGAAGCGTTCGCCGCGGTTCAGGCGCGCGGATACGAAGAGGGCGAAGTCATCGTCATCCGTAACGAAGGCCCTGCGGGAGGCCCCGGAATGCGCGAAATGCTGGCGACGACCGCCGCGTTGTCGGGGCAGGGGATGGGCAAGAAGGTGGCGCTAATCACCGATGGTCGTTTTTCCGGCGCAACACGGGGCTTTTGTGTGGGCCACGTGGGCCCAGAGGCGGCACATGGCGGACCGATCGCAATGCTCAAGAACGGCGACAAGATCACCATCAATGCTATCACCGGCGAACTGAGCGTCGATCTGTCAGACGACGAACTTGCCGCGCGCAAGGCCGATTGGCCGGGTCCGCGCCCGACGATTTACGCAAGCGGCGCGTTGTGGAAATTTGCGCAGCAAGTCGGCGAGACGTACAAGGGCGCGGTCACTCATCCGGGTGGCAAGGCCGAGAAGCATGTCTACATGGATCTTTGACGCGTGCAGGTCGGGTTGGAACAGGCTCGTGCGGCGCAACGCCGCGCGGGTCGCTACCTTGATCCTGATTCCCGTGGGGGTCGCCGGTTGTCTCGGCTTGGGGGGTAACGAACAGATCCCGGCGGTGCGCGAGGTGAAGTTGTTGGATGGCGCAGTGATCGTGCCCGCGCCCGTTGGATATTGCATCGAACCAGACAGTCTCGAGGACACGTCGCGTGACGCATTCGTTCTGATTGGACGCTGCGATCTTCTGACCGGGCAGGTCGGCAGCCTACCGGTTGCGCCCGCGATCATGACGGTGTCGGTTTCGGGACGAGACGCGCAGGAAGAAAGCCCGGACGGCGATGTCATCATCCGGTCGCTGGGTGCCGAACGGATCCTGGCCCGGATAGACGAGCCGGATCTGAGCTTGTTCTGGGTAGATAGCGCACAAGGTGTCACACGCAGTGGTGACAGCCGCCATTGGCGCGGCATCATGGCAATCAACGGTCTTACCGTCGGTCTTGCGGCTTATGGTGCCCGCGAAAGCAACATCAGCGGCAAAGGTGGCGAGGCGCTGATCCGTGCATTGGCCCGGCGCATACGAAACGCGAGTCCGGATCGCCCGCCCGACAGCGAAGCGATTGCAGTGTCGAGTAAATCAGCGGAAGGGTTGCCCATGTCGGAAGCCGATGAGCAGGGCGCCGAGACAGACAGTGTGAAAAAATTCATTGGGTATTTGTTCAACTGATCATTCTTGGGGTATGACGGAGCACAAGCAGGCAAGCAGGGTCCTATCGGAATGGTAAAGCTGGGCGGTGGCCTTTTCAGGAAAATGCTCCATGGCCGGACATTGCGCCGGTGGGCGCGCGCTGCTGACGCAGCGGCGACAGCCGATTTGCCGGGCTTGCGCGCAGAGCGTAACCGCGCCCGCCAATTGCGATACCGCCTCAATGAATTGATCCACGTCGCCGATGACCGGTTGGCGTTGCCGTTGATAGGGTCGAACGCGTTTCGTCGTCCTCCCGGCACGGATTGGTCATGGCGACCGCAACTTTGGCGTGGGCCGCTACCGGTTCCGGGTCTGTCCTCGGTTCGCAGCAAATCGATGCTTGGCGACGAGGTAACGCTTTTCCACGATTGCGAGCGTTCGGAGCTCAGTCTCCGGCAATTGCGCAACAAGCGCGAATCCGATCTGGCGCCCTTCGGTTTGCGCATGGACGTATTCAGGTTTGACGGCTCGTTTCTTTCTCTGGTCGTGGATTTGCCTTATGCGTCCGTAGACGGGCTACGGCGCAAGCATCTTCTGCGTCTGGATGTCATTGTGGAGATGGAAAGCCCGCTGGAAATATTTGCCCGCCTCAATATCAAACATGGCCCCAACACCGAACAAATCGTCAGGGAACTGCCTCTCAATGAAGAGGAAATCATGGTCGAGTTTGATCTCGCCTACACGAATCTCAACGAGAAAAGAGTTGAGAAGGCCTGGGTCGATCTGATCTTCGAAGGGCCCGAGATGAACCAGGTGATTTTGCGCGATCTCACGTTCTGCCGCTATCCACGGGCCGAGTTGTGAGGTGGTGCAACTTCGGTCGCGACAGGGAGACAATGCAATGAGTGATCTCACGTTAACCGCAACCCGGCTTTTCGAGGGCGTGTGGGAAGCAATGCTGACCTCCGCCCACCCCAGGCCGGATATGCCGAACATCGGTGTGTCGCATCTTGAGCGCCGTGTCGAAGGGATCGAAGTGCTGCGCCCGGGCGGTGCGGACCATTGGGCGCTGCGCGTGCCGGTGCCGTCCGCAGCCTTGAGTGATGGTGTGCAAACCTTTGTGGTTCGTGATCTGGATGACGATGCAGTTTTGGGCAGTTTCACCATCATTGCCGGCGAGGCGCTGGCAGATGACATTCGAGCAGAGGTGAACCTGCTGCGCGAAGAACTGGACATGCTCAAGGCCGCGTTTCGGCGGCATTGCCTGGAGACCTTGGCGTAGCCCTCGCGCCGAAGTTGACGTGATGTCGTGGGTGACAAGCGGCGCGGCCGCCGACAGACTGATGGCGGCATCCGGAGGCATGACATGACAGAATACCCAAATCTCCTCGCTCCACTGGACCTGGGCCATGTGACCCTCAAGAACCGCGTCTTGATGGGGTCGATGCACACGGGACTGGAAGAAACCAAAGACTGGAATCGCGTTGCCGAATTCTACGCCGCGCGTGCCCGTGGCGGGGTGGGCTTGATGGTGACGGGCGGCATGGCCCCGAACGCCGAGGGTGGCGTCTTTCCCGGGGCTGCCGGATTGTTCAGTGACCAGGACATCACCAACCACCGTATTGTTACCGATCGGGTCCATGAGGCAGGAGGGCGCATCGCGATGCAGATCCTGCATGCGGGCCGTTATGCCTATTCGCCCGATTGCGTGTCGGCCTCGCCAATCAAGTCACCGATTTCGCCGTTTCCGCCGAAAGAGCTGGATGAGCAGGGGATACAAAAGCAACTTGACGATATCGCCACCGCGGCGGCCCGGGCCCGCGAGGCCGGATATGACGGCGTCGAGGTGATGGGGTCGGAAGGCTATTTCATCAATCAATTCCTTGTTCGCCACACCAACAAGCGCACAGATGATTGGGGCGGGTCGTACGAAAATCGCATGCGCGTCGCCATCGAGGCGGTGAAACGTGCGCGCGCCGCGGCCGGGAGTGATTTCATAATCATATACCGGCTCAGCATGATCGACCTGGTGCCGGACGGCTCGACCTTTGACGAGGTTTTGCAGCTCGCGCGCGAGGTTGAAAAGGCGGGGGCAAGCATCATCAACACCGGGATCGGGTGGCATGAGGCGCGCATTCCAACGATCGCCACCTCCGTACCGCGTGCCGCTTTCGCATGGGTAACGAAAAAGCTGATGGGTAAGGTTAGCATTCCCGTCATCACCTCTAACCGGATCAATACACCGGAGGTCGCCGAACAGGTTCTCGCCGATGGAAGCGCGGACATGGTATCGATGGCGCGGCCACTTCTGGCCGACGCCGATTTCGTGGCCAAGGCGATGGACGGGCGCGCCGACCGGATCGCGCCGTGTATAGCATGCAATCAAGCCTGTTTGGATCACACTTTCAGCGGCAAGATATCGACATGTCTGGTCAATCCAAGCGCATGCCATGAGACCGAACTGGTGGTCAGGCAAGCCGACAGCCCCAAGCGCATAGCCGTGGTTGGTGCCGGCCCGGCCGGCTTGTCCGCGGCGATAACTGCCGCACAGAGGGGACACCAGGTAACTCTGTTTGACAAGGCCGACCGCATTGGCGGGCAACTCAACATGGCCCGCGTCATTCCTGGCAAGGAGGAGTTTCATGGACTTGTCGCCTGGTTCGATACCATGTTGACAGACCATGCTGTCGAGCGGCGCCTGGGACGTGCGACCAGCATGGATGACCTGAAACAATTCGATGAAGTGGTGATTGCGTCAGGTGTGCTGCCGCGGGATCCGGGTATTCCCGGGCAGGACGGCAAGAACGTCTTGTCCTACCTCGATGTCCTGTCTGGCAATGCCGAGGTGGGTGCGCGTGTCGTGATCGTGGGCGCGGGTGGTATTGGTTTCGATGTGGCTGAATATCTCACGCAAGAGCATCCCAGCCCGACGGAAAACCTGACGGAATGGATGCTGGAATGGGGGGTGACCGATCCCGATCAGGCCCGCAGTGGGCTGTCGCCCGAAGGGCCCCAACCCCAGCCGCCCGCCCGGCACGTCACCCTCTTGCAGCGCAAGGCCGAACGCCCCGGCAAGCGCCTTGGAAAAACCACTGGCTGGATCCATCGCGCGTCCCTCAAGATGAAGGGTGTCGAGATGTTGAGTGGCGTCAACTATGAGCGCATTGACTATCAGGGACTACATGTCACCAGTGGCGAGTCGCGCGAAAACCCGACGCTGGTGCAAGCCGATACCGTGGTGCTGTGCGCAGGTCAGATCAGTGACCGCAGCTTGGCCGATGCGCTGGCCGATCATGACATTCCTGTGCATGTCGTCGGTGGTGCGGACGTGGCCGCCGAGCTGGACGCAAAGCGTGCGATCGATCAGGGCACGCGGCTGGCGGCGACGCTTTGAGGATATGGCCCGAGCTGTTTCCCATGGTGTGACGATTCTTGGAATACCGTGATATTGTCTGCCTCATGCCGCAGAGATGCCCAATTTTCCGGCGAAGAAGATCCAACCGGAAATGTATGGGGTAGCGTGAGATGGATCGACTGACGGAAATGGAAGCCTTCGCGACGGTTGTGGATCAGGGCGGGTTCACTGACGCCGCAAGGAAGATGGGGATTTCCAAGTCCGCCGTGTCAAAGCATGTGTCCAGCCTTGAGGCCCGGCTTGGCGCGCGCCTTCTGAACCGAACCACCCGGCGGGTCAGTCCCACCGAGATCGGACTTGCGTATTACGATCGTGCTCGACGTGTGCTCAATGACGCCGGAGAGGCGGATGCGCTGGTCAGTTCGATGCAATCCGATCCTTCCGGCCAACTCAGGATCAGCGTCGCCACAGACTTCGGCGTGAACCATCTTTCACCCGTTCTGGGAGAGTTCCTGGCGGAGTTTCCTGAAATCACGGTCAATATGGAACTGAACAATCGTTACGTCGAACTGATCAGTGAAGGTTTTGACATGGCCGTTCGGATCGGTGAACTGGAGGATAGCAGTCTACGCGCGCGCAAGCTGACCGAAACGAACAAGCGGATGATTGCCAGCCCGGCCTACCTGGAGAAATTCGGACGCCCACAAAAAATCGACGATTTGAATGATCACAAGCTTTTGCACTATTCCAACCAATCGACGGGGAATCTGTGGAAGCTGACCGCGCCTTCGGGTGAAAAGCGGCAGGTGCGCACCGCCGGATGGCTGAGTGTCAACGATGGTCAGTCACTTCTCAATGCTTGCATTGCAGGTCTTGGAATCGCTTACCTGCCAAGTTTCCTGTTCGCCGACGCAATGCGGGATGGTCTGATCGAAGACGCGATTCCCGATCTCCCAGTCGAAACCCAGGGCATCTACGCAGTCTACCCGCCAGGGCGGTTTACTCAACCCAAGGTGCGCGCGTTCATCGATTTTCTTGCGCACTCATTCGCCGAGAAGGGTCCGAGTTCGTGGTGAGGGTCGGCGGCCTTCATCCGGAGGCTCGAAATATGGCTTTGTTGTGTCAACTTTAAGACGCGCGACCACTGCCACATTTCAACGATGGGTCGCCTGCATGCTTGTTTGTAGGCCCTTGAGGTTGCAGGAGTTTTTGAAAAAGGTTGACTGCGTCACATTCGAATGACAACAGTGTAAACTGCAAAGTTTTTGAATTTCCTATTGGCATATGGCTTCGCCAGCTTGTTTTTGACCCGCGAGGTGGCGTTTAACCGTTTTGTTCGGGAATGGTTTAATGAATATGAGTTTGACGGCCGACAATCAGGAAATGCGTCGACGCGTTCTCATTGCCGAGGACGACGAGATAACGCGCGAGTTGTTTACAAACCTGATGAAGGGCCTGGACGGTGTCGAGATCGTGTTGGTCGGCGACGGGCGTGAGGCCCTGATGCAAGCCCTGACGCATCATTTCGATCTGATCGTAACAGACCAGAACCTGCCGGAGCTGACGGGTGACAAGCTGATCCGGCACCTGCGGGCATCTCGCAACATCAATTCGGAAACGAAGTTCATGCTGATGTCGGCATCCAGCCTCGATGAACTGGCGCGCCAAGGTGTGCGCATACCCCACGACTGCTACATGCCCAAACCCATCCAGCCGGCTGTCTTCATTGACGCTGTCATGCCGTTTTTGGCCTGGGAATAGGTCACTTTGATCTAAGATTTGCCAAAAAATTGACCTAGTCTGTATTTATGATCAACTTACGGTAGTTTGACGCCATGCTCTGTTTGGCGCTGCGAATGAGGCAGGTATGAGAATTCTCGCGGTAGATGACGAACCACTCCTGCTGGAAGTGGTTAAGACGTCTCTGGCACAGCTTGGGTATCAGGATGTTACTTTCGTGAACTCCGGGCCCGAGGCGCTGGCGGCGATGGACAATGCCGCTGTGCCATTCGATTGCTTCCTGTTCGATATTCAGATGCCGGAAATGGACGGCATCACCCTGATTGGCTTGACGCGGGAGAAGCCCGCTTACAAGCGTACGCCAATACTGATGTTGACGCGGGTTTCTGAACGCGAGGCGATCGATGCCGCGTTTGCAGCAGGCGCAACGGATTACATCAACAAGCCCCTGGATCGGATTGATCTCAAGGCGCGGATGGGGATGGTCGCGCGCCTTGTCGAGGAGCGACGCAGAGCCGGCGCCGTCTCGGCGGTTGCGCAGGCCGCCGAACACCACGAGGCCGCGCCATTTGAAACTCCGCTGTTCATGGAGGGTATCGGTGGATTGGTGGAATACCTTGCGCTGGAAAACTACGTTCTGACACTTGGTCGGAAGCAGATGTTTTCGATAGCGGCGCTCGGGTTCACTGTTGAAAACGCCGCAGCCATCTACCGACGGGCGCCCGGACTGCAATTCGAATACATGCTGGGCGATGTGGCGACCGTGATCTTCGAGGTGATGAAGGCCAATAACCTGATGTTTGCACATGCAGGCGGGGGGGATTTCATATGTCTTCTGCCGCGCATGCACGAGATCGACCCAGAGCATATCGAGGATGACTTGCGCCTCGCGTTGTCGGATTTTTCCGGGCTTTATGCCGCAGACGGAATGCCGATGCCGCGTGTCCGCGTTGGTCAGCCCGTGCGAAGCAACGTCTTTTCACTGACCCGAGCAGATCAGATACTGATCAGGGCACTGGCCGAGGCGCAACCCAAGGATTCGATGCCCGAGCCGGCATGGAAACGTGCACTGAGGTAACATGGAACAGAACAAACCGGAAAACACGACTGATCGCGATGAAATTCTCGAACGCGCGCTGGCACCGGTGCGGGCGCGGTTCATCGAGGCGATCGAAGGGCATATCCTCTCTCTCGAGACGTTGCGCCAAGAAGCGCGGCGCGAGACCCCTGAGAAGAATGCCCTGAAGGAAATCGGCCAGCTGGCTCACCGTATCGCCGGCATCGCCGGTTCCGTGGGGTATAAGCAGATCGGCGAAATGGCCAGCAGCGTCGAGCGCCGTGTTATCGATTGCTGTGCTTCGGACCGGACCGAGAGCGATTGTGTCGCGTCCGTGGATGAGGTGCTTGAGCCTTTTCTGGATTCGCTCGAGTCGAAACTCGACGATTGAACGGTCAAGCACGGCATCATGCAGACAGCAGGGCTGAAAGGGCTTGTTGCAGTTCTTTCAGGCCGAATGGTTTGGCAACATGCGAGTCGAAGCCCGCTATCACATATTCGGCAATTTGATGGGCCATCGCGTTGGCGGTCACGGCTATGATCGGAGTCGCGGGTTTGCCAGCCGCCTCTTGCAGATCCCTGATTTCCTGCAAGGCGGTCATCCCGTCTTTGACTGGCATCGAGATGTCGAGAAGAATCAGATCGAAGTCAGAGTTCCTGACCTGTTTCACCGCCTCCTCGCCGTCATTCACGATGGTTGCGGATACACCAAGACGTTTCAGCATTGCTGACAGGATTTCGCGATTGGCTGCATTGTCGTCCGCCGCCAGAATGCGGCGACCCTCGAAAGAGCAGGGCTTTTCACTCGCCTGCGCCGCGACGGGCCCGATCTCTTGCGTGGCCATTTCCAAGGGTAGGGTGATGGCTATGGTCGTTCCCTTGTCCGGCTCGCTTTGGACATCAATCTTGCCATCCATCAGCAGAACGAGTTGACGCACGATGGACATGCCCAAACCGGTGCCGCCGAACCTACGCGTGATCGAACTGTCTGCTTGCGTGAAGTCTTCGAACAGGCGCTCCGCCTGCTCTCCGGTCATGCCGATCCCGGTGTCTGCGACGGTGATCTTGAGCGGTCTCTCCGCCCGGCCGGAGACCGAAAGGGTGACGCTCCCCGTTTCGGTGAACTTGATCGCGTTGCTTAGCAGGTTGTGCAGAATTTGCTGGACGCGATGGGTGTCGCCCATCCGGGGTATTTCACTCCCCGAGCCTGTCAGCACGTCCAGGGCCAGCCCCTTTTCCTGAGCCTTGAGTATGTGGATATCTTCAAGTCTGCGAGCCAGGCTATCCACCCGGAATGGCGCGTGTTCCAGTTCAAGGCGCCCTGCTTCGATCTTGGACATGTCGAGAAGATCGTTGAGAATATTCAGCAAAGCCTCACCCGACTGGTGGATAAGAGCGATCATGCGATGCTGCTCGGGGTCGGTGATAGAGGATTCCAAAAGCTCGGCCATACCCAGAACCCCGTTCAGAGGCGTGCGGATTTCATGGCTCATATTGGCAAGGAATTGCGATTTTGCCTGGTTGGCCGCCTCGGCACGTTCCGTGGCCTCGACCAGTTCTGTCACGTCGGCGCCTACACCACGATAGCCGGCAAAGCTGCCGTCGTTGTCAAAGAC
>Ga0207414_1000257_pt1 | contig 25245 bp, 20 predicted proteins | sample PonA231FremontCA_2_FD_187269 | JGI IMG/M metagenome (GOLD analysis project Ga0207414, IMG submission 187269) | Marine sediment microbial community from Fremont, CA, USA - Pond A23 Sediment 1 (SPAdes) | ecosystem: Environmental > Aquatic > Marine > Unclassified | place: USA: Fremont, California...
AAAGTGATTATTGCATAAGATTTTGCAATTGGAACGACCGTGTCCTTGTTTATTTTCGGCAGAATTATTTTAGACAACCACATTGATTATTTTTTTTGGAACAAAGATTATTTTTTTAGGTTTTTTCCCTTCAAGCCATTTTTGAGCATTTTCATGATTGAGAATAATTTCTTCGACCTTATCTTGTTCAATGTCAACGGGCAATTCAATTTTGAATCGTACTTTGCCGTTGAATGAGACCGGATAGGTAATAGAAGATTCTTTTAAATATTCTTCATTGTAATGTGGAAACGTTTCTAATACTACAGAACTTTCATTTCCTGCCCTATGCCATAATTCTTCAGCAATATGTGGTGCAAATGGCGCAATTAGCCGGTTTAAAGGTTCCAGTATAGCTTTTTTATTTGATTTCATACCGGAAAGGTCATTTAAACAAATCATCATGGCACTGATTGCAGTATTGAATGAAAAGTTCTCTATATCTTCCTTGACTTTTTTGATGGTTTTATGAAGCGTTTTTAGTTCTTCTTCTGTAGCTTCTTCATCGCTTAAACTAAAGTTACCCGCTTCGTCATGGAAAAGTCTCCAGAATTTTTTCAGAAACTTATAAACACCATCTATACCATTTGTGTCCCATGGTTTTGACATCTCTACAGGCCCAAGGAACATTTCGTACATTCGCAGCGTGTCGGCACCGAAATTTTGTATTATGTCGTCTGGATTAATTACATTGTACAATGATTTTGACATTTTTTCCACAGCAGTGCCACAGATATATTGGCCTTCCTCCAAAATAAACTCAGCATCTTTGTATTCCGGGCTCCATTTCTTGAAAGCTTCAATATCAAGTACGTGATTTTTAACCATGTTTACATCAACATGCAGTGGGGTTACATCGTATTCGTCTTTTAAATTGTAAGACACAAATTTGTTTGTTTCTTTAATTCGATAGACAAAACTTGACTGCCCCTGAATCATTCCCTGATTGATAAGCTTTTTGAATGGTTCCGGTTCAACAACCCACCCGATATCATAAAGGAATTTATTCCAGAAGCGTGAATAAATAAGATGGCCGGTTGCATGTTCAATTCCGCCTACATATAGGTCGACATTTCTCCAGTATTCATCTGCTTCTTTTGAGACCAGGGCATTTTCATTATGCGGATCCATAAATCTCAGATAGTAAGCTGAGGAACCGGCAAATCCCGGCATTGTGCTTAGCTCCAGCGGATAACCCTCCTCGGTTTTCCAGTTTTTAGCCCGTGCTAAAGGTGGCTTACCATCTTCTGTTGGTTTGAAAGCGTCCACTTCAGGGAGCTCTAGTGGTAGTTTGCTTTTGTCCAGTGGATAGGGCATCCCGTCTTTATAGTAAATTGGGAAAGGCTCTCCCCAATATCTTTGGCGGCTGAAAATTGCATCGCGCAGCCGGTAATTTACTTTTTTATGACCTAGTGCTCGTTTTTCAATTTCTTTGGTAATTTCGGTAATTGCCTCCTTGGCTTTTAAACCATTGATGAACTGAGAGTTAATCACTTTTCCTTCTAGAGAATCAAAGGCTTCTTTTTCCGTGTCACCTCCTTCAATAACAGGAATTATTGGTAGGTCAAAGTGTTTGGCAAATTTATGGTCTCGTTCATCGTGTGCGGGTACTGCCATAATTGCACCGGTTCCATAGCCAATCAAAACATAGTCGCTCACCCATATAGGAAGCTTTTCACCAGTGAAGGGGTGAATTGCATAACTTCCGGTAAATTCACCACTAACCGTTTTTGTATCAGCAATACGATCTCGTTCGGATCGTTTCTTGGCGCTTTTTATGTACTCATCTACCTTATCTTTATACTCTTCTGTGGTTAGTTGTTCTACTAACTCACTTTCCGGGGCTAATACCATAAAAGTGACTCCGAATAAGGTGTCCGGGCGTGTAGTGAAAACTTTTATGGGGTTATCAGAATTTTCAGGATAAAAGAAAACTTCGGCACCTTCTGAGCGGCCGATCCAGTTTCGTTGAATTTCTTTCAGAGATTCGGACCAGTTGAGTTGTTCCAGTCCATTTAGCAATCTTTCAGCATAAGCAGTAACACGCAAACTCCATTGTTGCATCTTTTTTTGAATCACCGGATATCCGCCTCTAACAGATAAACCGTCTTTCACTTCATCGTTTGCCAGAACGGTGCCTAGTTTCGGACACCAATTCACCAAAGTGTCAGCGAGATATGCTAGTCGATAATTCTGTAAGACTTCCTGCTGCTCTTTCTCACCCATCGAATTCCAGTCCTCAGCTGAAAAGAGGTCAACTTCATTGGATGCAGCGTCGATGTTTTTATTTCCCTCTTTGCTGAATATTTCCTTTAATTCGTTTATGGGCTCAGCTTTTTGGGTTTTGTTATTGTACCAGTGTTCGAACATTTCCAAAAATGCCCATTGTGTCCATTTGTAATATTTTGGGTCGCATGTTCTCAGCTCCCTGTCCCAATCATAAGAAAAACCGATTTGAGTTAATTGTTCCTTATAACGTTTTATATTTTGGTCCGTGGTTTTAGCAGGATGCTGCCCGGTTTTTATGGCATATTGTTCAGCAGGTAAACCAAAAGCATCATATCCCATAGGATGTAATACGTTGTAACCTTCCATTCGCTTAAAACGCGAATAAATATCTGACGCGATATATCCGAGCGGATGACCTACGTGCAAACCCGCACCAGAAGGATAAGGAAACATGTCCAACACATAATGTTTGGGTTTGCTGTGATCTACTTCAACTTTGTAAATCTTATTTTCATCCCAATATTTTTGCCATTTTTTTTCTATCTCGTGAAAGCTATATTCCATAGTTATAGGTATTTTCAAATGAACATCTTTGAATGTGCGAAATTAGAAAAACTTCTCTAATAGTGGAAATAACATACCATTTATCTTGGTTATTTTTTTGGTAAAACTAATTTCCTTACATTAATCCGGCAAACTGTAAGATTGATTGTTTGTATTTGAGACAAAAGTGACAATGAATTCAGAAAACAGATTCTATAATTCTTGACATTGTTATTTATTCATGTTAATTTCTAAAAAATCAAAAGAATAAAATTATGCAGGATATTATTCAGATAACGACAGACAAAACCAACGGGTTATATGATATTACACGTGAAGTGGAAGCCGTAGTGCGGAAAGGTAATATAGAGCAGGGGATTGTTTCGGTATACGTACAAGGAGCCACGGCAGCGATTATGATTCAGGAAAATTGGGATCAGTCTGTTCAGAATGATGTGATTAGTCTTTTGAAAAAGCTTATCCCTTCTGGTGTTTGGGAACATGATGCTCAGGATAATAATGGAGACGCACATTTGAAGGCAGGTTTGGTAGGTCCTTCAGAAACAATACCTCTTGTAAATGGTTCTTTGGGATTGTCTACATGGCAGAATATATTTGTTTGCGAATTTGACGGGCCAAGAAGAAGCAGGAATGTAATAGTAAGTATTCATGAAGTTTGACCGGATATAAGTTCTTTTTAATGAGATAGTCGCTGTAGGAGACAGGAATAATTCATGTATTATTCGAGCTAAGTAAAATAGAAAGAAGTACAACATTTTTTCGTTTTTATTGTTTAAAAAATGAGTACAAGAACTTGACAAATTGCAGTTTTTATATTATTTTAATTAGAGATTGAACCATATTATTAACTAAATAAAGGAGAATACGATTATGAATGAGCAAAGAACAGTTTATGAAAAGCGAGCAGAAATTCTTACAAAGAAAATATTGTCTAAGATTTATGCATTGGAGTATAAAACGCTGGAAGCGAAGATGAATGCAGAAGAGGGTCTGAATAACCTCGGCGATCAGACGGGTGAATTAAATACCAAGTTGAAAAAACTTAAGGAAGAAAGAGAAGATTTGGAAAAAAGATATAGAAGTATGCTTGAAGCATCTGAAGAGGAATGGAAAAAAGTTTCTCAACAATACGAAGATTTCATTGATAAGATTAGTAAAGATAAGCAGGATTTTTACGAAAGAGCACAAGACTGGCTTAATAGCCTTGGTTCAAGGATTTCGGATTTGGAGGGTAAAGCAAAAAATTCCAGTGCTGATGCGCGAGAGAGAATTTTAAACCAGGTTGAGACGTTGAAAGAACAAAGAAGTAAACTGGAGAGTAATCTGAGCGAGCTTTCAAAAGAATCAGGTGAGCAATGGAGTAATCTTAAAACCAGGGTTGATGAAGGTCTGAAAGGAATGAAATCTACTATAGATAGAGTTTATGCTTCTTTCCAGCAATCTAATCAGGCTAATAAAGAATCACAAGAAAAACCACAAGAATAAACACAATACTAATCTGTGTTTAAAGATGTTTAAAAGTAAAAGAATTATACTTAACCGGGCAATGACCCGGTTTTTTTCGCTTATTTTATTATGGTGGTTTATTTTGCCCTCCTGTATTGATGGCAATTATTCAGATATAGTAATTGACGATTCTATTAATTGGCAACCGGATATTTCAGTGCCTGTTGGAGAAGGTAATATAGAGGTGGGTTCTTATTTTAATCATCATTCTTTTCAGGATTCTATTCCGGTTGATTCGTTCCCTGTTTATTATGAAGATAGTTTATTTAACTTAGCGGAAAAGCGTATTCAGGACACATTTCATTTGAATTTTACGATGGATGAATTTATTGAAGAAAGGGAGAATATTCAGCATCTTTCTCTACGATTGTCCCTACGTAATGGATACCCTACAAAGACAGAAAGTCAGGTGTATCTTTATTATGGGCGACAACTGCTTGATTCTTTATTCTCAGAAAAGCTGATCATTGAACCAGGGGAAGTGGATGAAGGACAAAATGTTTACCGGCCTTCTTATATACAACATGATGTTTCTCTTGACTCTTCTGAAATTGATAATCTATACAGAGCAGACCATGCTGTTTTTCATGGGGCCATTTATGTTACAAATGAGAACCTGGAAGAAATTAAGTTTTATGAGGATTATAAGGTGAATGCCCAAATAGGATTACAGGCAAAATTAAAAGTGCAGCCCTCTGATTTTGAATAAGAATACAAACAGTTTGTCATGTTTGTTAAATTGTTTAAATACATAACTCTTGTTGTGTTGATTTTTGGTGCTTCTGAAAGCGCCAGAGCTCAAAATACGATGTATTTTCATAAAGAATTGCCTCAAAAGACATTATTAAATCCTGTTTTTACTTCTTCATGTAATTATATAGGAATCCCGGGTTTATCTTCGCTCTATTTAAATTATGGCAATACTGTTATTTCTTATAATCAGATCTTCCCTGAAAATGCAGAAGGAAATCGCGTTCCCGATTTTGGTTATTTAACACAAAAGATGCACAATCTGGATTTGGTGAATGCTGAGCTTAATACAAATCTATTCTCTCTGGGGTACTGGTATAAGGATTATTTCTTTAATTTCAATATTGCAGAAAAAACCGGCCTATGGGCAACAGTTCCGGGCAATTTGATAAGCTTGGCCTGGGAGGGAAATACTCAGTATGTGGGAGAAACAGCAGAAGTGAATCGTGTGGGCGTGAAGTTTTCTTATTACCGCGAATATTCATTGAGCGCTGCTAAATGGATTACCGATGATTTGAAAGTTGGCGTACGCCCTAAGCTTCTTTTTGGAAAACTGAATCTGAACACACGAAATGAAACGTTCACATTGCGCACAGGAGAGGAAAATTATGATCTGGATATTTCAGCAACTTACATTGCCAATAGTTCCTTGCCAATAAGTGTGGAAAAAGATAAAGAAGGCAATGTTTCATCCGTTTCTTTGGATGAATTGAATTATGTGAGTCTTCTTATGAACGGCAAAAACCCGGGTTTTGCATTTGATGTAGGTTTAATGCATAATTACAGCGATCAGATAAATGTTTATGCCAGCCTGGTTGATTTGGGTTTTATACGGTGGAGAAGCAATCTGAATAGTATAGATGTAAAACAGCATATCGAATATACAGGCGTAACCCAGGAGGAAATCGAAGATGGCTATAATATAGAAAATATCGTCGATTCTATAAGTAATTCATGGCGGACAAATACAACTCAGAAACCGTACACCACTCTTTTGCCGGTTAAGTTATATGGTGGGTTGACTTATTCACTTAATAACAATACGGATTTAGGTGTGTTAAGTAAAACAATATATCTTAAGCAGCGGCTATATCCTTCGCTCACTTTTTCTTATAATACTGAACTTTCCAGCTTTCTATCTCTAACTGCATCTTATTCTTACCGCAATTACGCCTTTGATAATATTGGCGCAGGAATTTCCGTGCAGAATAAAACCGCCCAGTTTTATATAGTAAGTGATAATTTGCTGGCAATACAACCATTAGAAGTTCAAAATCTGAACTTTCGTTTTGGAATAAATTTATTTTTTAACTGTGGAAAGTCAAAATCTTCTGATAGGGCTGATATTCCAGGTACAAGAAGCAATAAAGGATGCTTTTGGATAGAGCAGGAGTTGCAGCAGGAGCGTATAAAGAAGTAATCTGGCAGTCGGCAGTTGCAGCGGCAGAAGGCAGCCGGCAGCAAGCAGTTGGCAGCGATGAGAAAACCTGACAGCGCCTTCAAGGCCTGTCAGCGTTTTGGACGAATAAAGCGGAAAGCAGTGAAAGGATTAAAGAGGCAAATTCAGAAGTAGAGACAAATATTAAAATGACCAGCAAATAGCTAATGAGTAAGCAGTAAGCACTCTGTAATAGGCAGTGAACATGCAGCAAATTATGGATAAACAAATTGTTCTCCATAATTTGCAGTAGAATAATCTAAAGTTTTGTGAGTTCTTTTCATATGTCGATAATTCAGCAACCTCGTTTTTTGATAATTTTGGTTAATTTCAGTACCGAAAAATATTACTTAGTCCCGTAGCAAGCTAATAATTATAGTTTTAGTTTTTTATGAATGCTCCTAAAGAAATTACCTCCCAACAGCCAATAGCCAACAGCCAAAGGCTAACAGCCAAATTACAATTTCCATTTCGTGTAATATTCAATCTTTTCTCTGTCCTTATCCTGATAAGCTTTTTGTAAATTGATTGCGGTTGATTCAGCCTTTTTTTTATTTTCCTCACTGTCTCCTTCATAATACACAGCTGGTTTGCCTTTTCCCGATTTAATTGTAGTGGTATACTGTTCAATGATATCGTTTTCCGGTTTTTCCCGTCCTACAACAATCCATGTATTTATTTCCGGAAAATAAAAATGCCTTCCAATCGAAACAAGGGGACCGGTTTCTTCTACAACAATCTCATTTTCTATTAATGTCTTTAATCTTGGTTTTAAATCTTTTTCGCAAAACAGGCAACCTCCGGCAGGGCTTGGATAATCGATGTTGTGTTGTTCTGCCAGTCTCATTTGAATTTTTCTTGTGCGACCCTCTATTCCCTCTTCTTTAAGTGGCCGGATTATTGGGAAATCTATATTTTCGCGGATGATTTCCATTTTTTTTGAAGTCTGCGACATAGGACGTTGACCGGGAACCTCGCCTGTTGCCAGGGCATCAAATCCATTATTTTTGGCAAACTCGGCGGCACGCTTTAACATAAATATTTTGCAATCCGTGCATGGATTATATCCTGCTCCTCTTCCATATTCAGGGGACTTAAGCATATCCAGGTATTCATGAAATAATCTGCCTTTTGTACAGTCAAATACTTCCAGCGGCACATCTTCGTTTTTCAAAAAAGAACTGGTTTTAGTGGAAGATGAGGAAAAAGGAATTCTGAAAAATGCAGCCCTTACTTCATATCCCTTTTCTTTCAACAGTTTCAAACTTACTCTTGAATCGAGACCTCCTGAATATAGCAAAATCACTTTTTGTGCACTCATTGGCTTGTTTCATTACTTTTTTTAAAAAATACGCTAATGTCTGATTTGCAAAAATAGAACTTTGAGTGAAACGAACATGGATTATTCTATGCTAAATATCACAAATAAGTAGATTGAATTTAAGAAAATAAGTCAATCCTCGCGTCTTTGTGTCTTTGCGGTATAAAAACCGCGCTAATCTGCTTAATCTGTGTTATCCGCGTTCTATTCATCGCCTTTTGTCTGCAATTTTTGGATAAGGCTTTTGTACATAAAAAATCCGCATTTAGTTTCTATTTTGTATTTTTATATCAGTAAATTCGAAAACATGTACCGAATGTTAAAGTGATTAATCATCAATTAATTATATGGTTTTATGGGAAAAATAAGAAAGGTATTTTGGGGTTTAGTCATCTTTATTTTGTTGATTGCTCTGGCAATTGCAGTTTATTTCTTGTTCCTCAGACCAGAGAAAAAACCTCTGTTTAGTTATGCGCCTGAAGATGCTTTTTTGATGGTTTATACAGAAGATTTTAAAGAGAGCTGGGAAAATTTTCGGGAATCTGCCACATGGGAAATTATACAACAGCAGCAAATGCTGGATTCTTCCCTGAAAAAGATCAATTCAATTGATTCTGCTATCAGCCAGAATAAATTTATCAGCAAACTTGCCGAAAACCATTCGCTGCTTGTTTCTCTCCATCCTGTAGAAAAAGAAGGACTTAAATCTATATTTTATCTTGATTTGATGGAGTTCTCCAAACTTCGTTTCTCATTTGATTTGCTGGAAGAGAAACTGTTCAAGGATTCTGAATATCAATCACGTAAAACAAAAATCAATGGAGAGTCTGTTTATGAAGTAAGTAAAGAGGATTCTCGTTATTTCTTGTCATTCCGGGATAATATTCTGTTTATGAGCAGTAGCAGAGAATTGGTTAAGGAGGTTCTTGAAGACAATGAAAATGAATGGGTGAAAGAAGAAGCTTTCAAAAAATTGGATGAAAAATACCGTAAACGGGGAGATGTTCAGGTGTATGCTAATTTTTCAATGATTAATTCAGTGCTCAAAACCCAGAAGTTAGATCCCGAAGATTATAAACTTTGGGTTAATCCACTACAATATGCAGTGTACAATATAGAATTTAAAGGTGACATCATCCACCTTTCAGGCGGAATTAGTGCAAAGTCTGATTCACATGGATATTTGAATGCTTTCTCTGATGTTGACATCGGAAATTCAGACGCTTATCAGGTCATCTCCAGGGATATTGCTTCTTATATTTCTTTCAATTTTGAACAATTCAATAAATTCAATTCTAATTTTAAGCAAGAACTTGCTGCGATTGACAGCGAATCTTACTCTAATTATCTGAAGTATTTCAGTCAGATTGAGAATAAATTTAATATAGACATACAAGATCATGTTTTTAATTGGATTGAGGATGAAATTGTACTGGGAAAACTTAAACCCAAAGTCGGAGCTTCTGAAGTAAGTGACATGTTTGTGGTAATGCGCGCGAGCAATACCACTACTGCCCGGGATATGTTGGATTTGATAACGGAAAAAGTGTCAGAAAAAAGTCCTTTGAAATTTAGAAGCAGGTCTTACGGTAATCACGATTTAAAATATCTTGACATCAAGAATTTTTTCAGGCTTTTCGCAGGAAATCTTTTCGAGAAGATTGATCGCCCGTATTATACAATAGTGGATGATTATGTAATATTTAGCAATTCTGTTAACAATTTAATTACCTTGTTGGATCATTTCACAGACAAACAAACGCTTGAATACGAGGAGTCTTTCGATGAGGTATATAAAAATTTTGATCAAAACGGGAATGTTCAGCTTTATATAAATTCTAGTGAATTGTATGAATCTGTTTATTACCACACTGATGCACATATGCAGCATTTTTTACGTAATAACAGGAATTTGCTTATGCGTATGAAAGCTTTAGGAATTCAGGTGAAACCTACTAAAGATGTTTATGAAAGCGAGATAAGGATCAAACTTCATACCGATAAAAGAGTTAATTCAGATTTGTTGGATTTTGAAGCTGATGCATCTAAGTCGGAGAATAAAATCATTGAGAATCTTGAATTTAAAGTGGAGCCACAAAAGATGAATATTTCCGAAGATTCTACCGGGCAGGTAAAAATATATTATCCGGACAGTACGCTTTGGTACGAAGGGGCTGTAACAGATGGAAAGCCGGATGAATTGTGGAGGTGTTATTATGAATCTGAAAGGCTTAAAAGTTCTGTGTTATATGAGGAGGGAAAAGTAGAAAAGAATGCTGTCTTTTATTATGATAATGAAGGCAATACAATACATATCAAAGCACAGTTTGAAGAAAGTAAACTGGTGAATAGTTACAAGGAGTTTTATAGGAATGGGCAATTAAAAGCACAAATTGCATATAGAGAAGGAGAAGCCAATGGAAAGGCTCTTTATTATTACCCGAATGGAAAAATAAAAATGACAGGAAGGTTTAGAAATGGTGATAGAAAAGGAAAATGGGAAGTATATGATCCACAGGGAAACTCAATTCGTGAAATTAAATATTAAAAATTAAGTTAAGTTTAAATGATCATCCTAAATTTGGGGTATATAACTTATATCAAATTAACAAAATATGACATTAATAAAATCAATATCCGGAATTCGCGGGACAATTGGTAGCATACCCGGCGAAAACCTCACCCCGATAGATATCGTGAAGTTTACTTCTGCTTTTGGAATATGGAGTGCAAAGCAATCTCGGAAAGAAAAGAAGAAGATAATAATAGGCAGGGATGCCAGACCTTCCGGCGAAATGGTTGAAAGCCTCGTTACCGGTACACTAATTGGTTTAGGGTTTGATGTTGTGACACTCGGAATGGCTACTACGCCAACTGTCGAAATTGCAGTTGGAGAAGAAAATGCGGATGGTGGAATAATTATTACGGCCAGCCATAACCCCAAAGAATATAATGCTTTGAAATTGCTTAATTCAAAAGGTGAGTTCCTGAATGCCGAAGAAGGTGAGGAAGTGCTTATAATAGCCGATAATAAGGAGATGGAATATGCAGAGGTGGATAACTTAGGAACTGTTACCAAAAAGGATTATCTGGAAGAACACATTCAACAAATTTTGTCACTTTCATTGGTCGATAAGAAAGCAGTTTTAAAGGCAAAATTTAAGGTAGTAGTAGATGGAATCAATTCCGTTGGAGGCATTGCAATTCCTAAACTTTTGAAGGAACTTGGAGTCAAACAGGTGATTGAACTTAATTGTGATCCAGATGGCGAATTTGCCCATAATCCGGAACCATTGCCTGAGAATTTAAAAGAAATGACCAATGCAGTCCTGAAAAATAAGGCGCATTTCGGCATTGTTGTCGACCCGGATGTGGACAGGCTGGCTTTTGTTGATGAAAATGGAAACATGTTTGGCGAGGAGTATACACTTGTTGCCGTTGCTGATTATGTACTGCAAAACCAAAAAGGCAATACCGTGTCTAATTTATCTTCTACCAAGGCTCTTCGCGAACTCACCCGCGATCATGGTGGGCAATATGCAGCTTCTGCTGTAGGAGAGGTAAATGTGATTGAAAAGATGAAAGCGAACAAGTCTGTAATTGGTGGCGAAGGAAATGGAGGCGTTATTTATCCCGAATTGCATTATGGACGAGATGCCTTAGTGGGTGTGGGGCTGTTTTTAACGTTCCTTGCAAAATCTGGTTTGTCATGTTCAGGCTTAAGAGAAAAGTATCCGAAATACCATATCAGTAAAAATAAAATCCAGCTTACGCCTGAAATTGATACAGATAAGCTTCTGGAAAAATTAAAAAGCGATTATAGCGATTATTACATTAATGATGAAGATGGCGTAAAGATAGAATTTGAGAGTGGTTGGGTACATCTGAGAAAATCGAATACTGAACCAATTATTCGCATTTATTCCGAAGGCAATACAAGGGAGATAGCAGAAGAGCTTGCGTATGGCGTAATGGTGGATATAAAAGAGATGACTAATAAATAAGAATGATTTTGTGAAATGTATAATGAACTACACAAAAACAGATGAATAGAAAGAAAAATTTCATTATAGGAGGCTCTACTGTACTTGTTGCTGTGGTTTTGCTGGTGTTTTTTGTTTTTTCCGGTAACTATGAAAAAAACGACTCAATCCTTACCACTTCAGTAAAACAGGGTAAGTTTGAGGTAGTGGTGACGACAACAGGGGAGTTACAAGCGAAGGAGTCAGAGGAGATTCGGGGGCCTGTGGGTCTCAGGAGCCGTAGTCTGGGTCTTAGAGAAGTGAAGATTTTAGACTTAGTTGATGAGGGAACTGTTGTAGACTCCGGCGAATATGTGGCCACTTTAGATAAGACAGAGGCAATGAGTAAATTGAAAGACATTGAGGATGAGTTGGAAAAGAAGAAATCAGAATACATTAAGGCAAAGCTGGATACAGCAATGGAGCTGAAAGAATTGAGAAATCAGCTGATCGATAAGGAATACGCAGTTGAGGAACGAAAACTGCAGTTGAAGCAGTCGAAATATGAACCTGCTGCCACCAAACGCCAGGCAAAGATTGAATATGAAAGGGCAAAAAGAGAGCTGAAGCAAGCCAGAGAGAATTATTCTCTGCAGGTTGAAAAGGCTGAGGCCAAAATGAAGGAAGTTTCAATTAATCTTGCCAAGCAGAGGAGGATGAAAAAAGAGATGGAGGAGATGCTTGAGGATTTTAAAATTCATGCCCCTCAGAATGGAATGGTAATTTACAAAAAGGGCTATAACGGAAAAAAGAAAAAAGAAGGCTCTACAATAAGCCCGTGGAATTTAACTGTTGCTACTTTACCCGACTTGAGTACGCTGGTTTCAAAAACCTATGTGAATGAAATCGATATTAGCAAAGTAAAAACAGGTCAAGAAGTTAAGATACAGGCAGATGCTTTTCCTAATCGTGAATACAAAGGAAAAGTTTCAGAAGTAGCTAATATTGGGCAAGAACTTAAAAGTACAGGAGCTAAAGTTTTTGAGGTTGATATAACCCTGAATGAAACAGATTCATTATTACGTCCTTCAATGACCACGAGCAATCAAATTATAACTTCTGTTTATGAGGATGTAAAATACCTTCCGCTGGAAGCTGTATTTACTGAACAGAAGTCGCATTTTGTTTATACACCAGACCATAGAAAGATAGAAATAGAAGTGGGAGAGAGCAATGAGAACCATATTATCGTGGAAGGATTACCCGAAGAGAAGAAGGTATATCTAAATAAGCCTGGTAACGCCGAAAGTTTTGATGTAGAATCGTTGAAATAACCGCTATTAAGTATTTCCCATGATTAAACGCTATTTTCATGACATCCAGATTGCAGTTGAAGCTTTAAAAACCAACAAGCTAAAAAGTATTTTGACGGCTTTGGGTATTTTGTTTGGAGTGGCTTCAGTAATAAGTATGCTGGCTATTGGGCAGGGAGCAAGGCAGGAAATATTGAAACAAATGGAAACAATAGGTGCAAATAATATTGTTATAGAAGCAAAACTGGAGGGCTCAGATTCAGATAAAGAAGATGAAGATAATGAAGAAAGCCAGCAGAACGGCCAACAGAAGAGCAAATTTTCCCCCGGATTAAATGAATCTGACTATAAAGCTATAAAAACAATTGTTCCCACTATTACTCATATTTCGCCAGAAATCATTCTTGAATCATCCATGATTTATAGAGGCCGAAGCAAAGGAGGAAAAGGAATTGGTATTTCTAACGATTATCTTGATATTTATAATTTGAAGATTGCTGAGGGTGCTTTTTTTACTTCGTCACAAGAGGCAAAGGGGAAACCGGTTTGTATCCTCGGGAGTGATGTTGCTACCCAACTTTTTCGAAAAACAGATCCTGTGGGAAAATATTTGAAGTTTGGCCATGTTTGGCTAAAAGTTGTTGGTGTACTGGAATCGGAAGTTATGGGTGATATTTCAAACGAAAAATATGGACTAAGTGACCGAAACCAAAATATTTTTATTCCTGAAAAGACTTTGGTGCTGAGAATGAAAAATCGTGAAAGCCTCAGTTTTAAGCCTTCCTCAGGAAATTCTTTTCGTTTCTATGGCGGAAGTTTCGACATGGGAGCATCTGAAGAGCAGCAGAATAATTACCATTTGTACGACAGAATTATCATTAAAGTAAATGATACGCGGTACCTCAGGAATACGGCGGATTTAATAAGTAGAATTTTAAATCGCCGTCATAATGAACAGAAAGATTATGAGATCATTGTTCCCGAATTGCTTTTGAAACAAAAACAAGAAGCCAGGGAGGTTTTTAATATTGTGTTGGGAGCAATTGCAGGCATATCTTTGTTGGTAGGTGGTATAGGAATTATGAATATAATGTTTGCAACTGTAATGGAGCGAATTCGAGAAATTGGAATACGAATGGCCATAGGTGCTAAGAAAATGGATATTCTTGTACAATTTATGACTGAAGCAATATTGATTAGCCTGATTGGAGGTATCCTTGGAATAATTTTGGGAGTAAGCATTTCAGGAGCAATAGAAGGTATAACCGAAATTCAGACAAAAGTGACTTTTGTTTCTGTAATCGTTGCTTTTCTGGTAAGTGTTTCTGTGGGGGTAATTTTTGGATATTCTCCGGCAAAAAAAGCTGCACAAAAAAATCCCGTTGAATCGTTGAGGCACGAGTGAGGTTTTTAATTAGTGGCAGTTGCAGGAGCAGTGGCAGTGGCAGGAAAGCAGCCCGAAAATGTGAAGAGGCAAGTTAGCAAAGCAAAAAAGTGAAAGTGCGCAAAAGGAAAAAATCACAATAAAGGAAGGGCTCTGCTAGAAGTCAAAAGCTATTATCAAAACGCATTTGTAAGCAAACAATATGTATTATCAACAGAACAAGATGTAACCCAAAATAACGACAACACGATGAAAAAGGTAAGTCTTACTTGTAAAACATAAAATTTATACGAATTTCTGTTATATTATCACATTGAAAGAAGGAAAATGAATTCTATATCATTTGATTGTTGCAAAATCGCTGCCATTGCCACTGCCACTGCCACTGCAACTGCAACTGCCACTCCTATTACACAGCATCTTCCTACAAAAACCGTCGAAGATAATCACAGGTCTTTTGCTGTATAGTTTTTATTTCGTCCGTATTTGGCAATGTTTTAAAAATAATGTCCAGGTATTTATTTTTGTCTAGAATTTGAAAAGAACGTTGAAAATTCAGATCGTAGATCCAGCCGATTTGCAGGAGCTTAAAATCGTTTAGTGTTTTTAAATTACTCAGATCAACCATCTTTTCATTTAGTAAATCCTGATAATTTTTCGGATTAATTTCGGGTTCATCCGGGAGATCCAATTGTAACGTGTTATTGGTCTCTTCTTCGGTTTTGCAGTAATATTCTGTTACTATCCTCCAAATATCCAGCTTGTCCGCATCTCTTAATAATTGTACCAAAGTAAGCATCGTATTATCGAAATCTCCTGTTATCTCCTTTTTGTTATGATTCTCAATAGCTGTCAATATTCTGTTTTGTTCTTCCTGGGGGATTTCATTCAGAATATTTTTTTCTTTCAGAACTTCAACTCCGAGTAATCCGTGATTTACCGATTTTTTATCTGAGAAGGTATGATAGCGACTGAATTGTTCAAACCTACCTGCATCATGGAGTAATCCTGCTGTTTGAAGCTGAATGTGTTCTGAATCCTTTAATGATAAATGGTTTCCCAAATCGATGGTGTTGTTCCAGACGTTATAACTATGCTCTCTTTTTAATTCGATGTTTTTTTGAAAATCAGGATCATCGCTATGAAACTGGTGAATATAATCATCGAACCATTGTTTTATACTTTCAAATTGATTGTGAGTCATGGGTTTTTTAATTTAAGAAGCAACAAAAATAATAAATATTTCCCTTCCGTTTAAGATTATAATATTTTAATAAACAATCGGTTATTAAAAATGATTAAACTCATGTGATAATTTGTTAATTTTCGTAGATTTGTAAGGATAAATTTAGTTTAACCTTAAAAAATAAAAATTATGCCTAAAGGATTTTTCAAAGTTCCAAAAGCAAAAAACGAACCAGCCCGATCCTATGCTCCCGGCACTAAAGATCGTGAAGAGCTGAAGAAAGCTTTGAAAGAACTCAAATCTCAGGAAATAGATATCCCCATGGTAATTGGCGGAAAAGAAGTAAGAACCGATAATAAAAAAACCATTCATCCGCCTCATGAACTAAAGCACACATTAGGCCATTATTATCAGGGTGATGATACCCAGGTGCAGCAGGCAATTGATGCTTCACTTGAAGCTAAGGAAAAGTGGGCTGCTTTACCATGGCACGAAAGAGCTGCTATTTTTCTTAAAGCCGCAGATCTTCTGACAGGCCCATATCGTTACAAAATAAATGCAGCAGCCATGTTGGGTACTTCCAAAAGTGCTCATCAGGCTGAAATCGAAACCGTTTGTGAGTTTGCTGATTTCATGAGATTTGGCGTAGAATTTATGTCACATATCTACGACCAACAGGTTTATTCACCTGATGGAATGTGGAACAGAGTTGAATACCGACCATTAGAAGGTTTTGTTTTCGCGCTTACTCCATTTAATTTCCAGGCTATTACCGCAAACTTGCCGGCAGCACCTGCTATGATGGGTAATACCGTTGTTTGGAAGCCTTCTAAATTAAATATTTATGCAGCGAAAGTAATTATGGACATCTTCCGTGAAGCTGGAGTACCTGACGGAGTTATCAATCTGGTATTTGCTTCTGGACCGGTAGCTGCTAAAACTGTATTTGCAAGCCCTGATCTTGCCGGTTTACACTTTACTGGTTCTACAACCGTGTTTCAGAACATATGGGGCGAGATTGGTAAAAATATTGCAAACTATAAAACTTATCCACGTATTGTTGGCGAAACAGGAGGAAAAGACTATATTTTCGCTTCTCCAAAAGCCGACAAAGATGCCGTTATTACTGCCATCACAAGAGGGGCTTTTGAATACCAGGGACAGAAATGTTCTGCTGCTTCAAGAGTATATCTTCCAAGCAATATTGCAGATCACATTATTGAAGGCGTTAAGGAAGATGTAAAATCAATTAAAGTAGGTTCTCCTGAAGACTTCACTAATTTCGTTAATGCGGTTATCGATGAAGCTGCATTTGAAAAGCATTCTTCAGCAATTGATAAAGCCAAGAATGATAAAGAAGCAGAAATTGTAATTGGTGGTGAATATGACAAATCAGAGGGATACTACATTTATCCAACTGTCATTAAAACTACTGATCCGCATTACTACACAATGGAAGAAGAACTATTTGGCCCGATTGTAACTATCTATGTTTATGATGAGAATAAAATGGAAGAAACAATTGATGAGCTCGACAATACTTCCATTTACGGCTTAACAGGTGGAATATTCTCACAAGACAGATATGAAATCAACTGGCTGACAAAACGATTGATCAATACAGCTGGTAATTTCTATGTAAATGATAAACCAACTGGTTCTGTTGTTGGTCAACAGCCATTTGGCGGAGCCAGAGGCTCAGGAACTAACGATAAAGCTGGTTCTTATTTGAATCAAATTCGTTGGGTTTCAGCGCGTAGTATCAAAGAATCCTTTGTTCCTGCAAAAGATTACCGATATCCATTTCTTGAAGAAGAATAATGAATAAGAATAATTTATAATGAGAGGGGAAGTTCAGTTTTGAAACTTCCCCTTTTTTATTTTACATTTGTTAGCAAAGGGGAAGCTACGATTAAAGATTAATAAAATGAAAACCGCTAAGCAAATATTAGAGAAAATACTTCCTGTATTAAAGAACAAATACGTGCTTTCCTTACTTATATTTCTGGTCTGGTTAACGTTTTTTGACCAAAATAACCTTATTGATCGGTTTAAACAGCTTAACCGAAACGATGATCTGAAAAAAGAGAAAACTTATTATAAAGAAAAAATAGAACAGGATTCAACCAAATTACATCAATTGAAAACAGATGAGGAAAATCTTGAAGAATTTGCCCGGGAACAATACTACATGAAGAAAAAAGATGAAGATATCTATATCATTGTTGAAGAAGAGGAGTAAGTTAATTTAGTTGATTATGTTGATTAAGTTAGTTAGTAAAGACTTAGTTGACATAATTAGGCACATTCCTGCACTGTCGCAAGCGTCCGCTTGTGAATTCTTATCCACAACCATAGAACAATAAAAATTATTTACCTTGCTTAACGAAATAACGCAACAGACACTCAGCGGAATTTGTAATTCCGCTGAGCCGTTGCATCTTTGTCGCTAAGCAGAATTTGTAATTCTTAGGACGACGGAATTGCAAACTCCGCCGAGTTTCTTTTTCGTCGTTTTTCTATGACATATACTATCGTCCACTCATAAGTTTATCAGAACCACTTTCTCTACTTAATTAACTCAGTCAACTCAATCATTAAATCACTTAATCAACTCCCTGAAAAACTACCTGCTCAAATCTTGTGAGGATTGGCCAGTTCTATATCTTTATAATTCTTTAATGTTTCTGAATAATTATTGGATTTCAGGTTTTTATAGCCTCTCTTTTCCAGCATGATGTTTGCCGCATTTAAAAGGGGAATTTTATTGTATGCCGTTTCGTGGGCATCATGGATTATGCGGATTATTTTTAGTCCGTCAAACCAAAGGAAAAAGTGTTTTCTAAAAATTTCTAAACTGGCGCAATTATTTCTTATTCGTTTTATGTTTTTTTCAGCATTGTTTTTCGAAAGAAATTCCCGGAAAAATGGTGGTAGATCTGTGAAAACTCCGTTAATTTTATTCTCAGGAATATGATAAAGTTTTTCTGTTCTGGAAAAGAAATCTTTCAAATGCGTAAAAAAGTCGGGATGATAAGTTAGATATTCCTGATTGGAATTTTTGCTGATTTTTTTTATTTCCGGGCCTGTACCGAAAAGCACTCTTTCCGAGGGCCGGGGTGAAGGAATTACCTGTGTTTCTGTAATTTCTCTGATATTACCTAACTGAAAAAGTTTATTCAGAAAATAGAAATCCTCACCAGCTTTTCGTTTGTTCATCCCGCCTTGCTTTGCATATGCTAACGCTTTCACAAAGAAAGCAGATCCAATGGTGTGAAATGCATATGGAAATCCACAATAGTGCAATGCTTGCTTGTAATACCGGAGAAATAATTCATAGCGAATAATTGCCTGATAGACATTTTCTGAATATTTATCGCCTTCAGTGGGGTGTTCAAAAAATATTGTTCCGGCGTTTACATTTGGTTCTTTGATGAGTGTATTTTCAATAGAGGTGAAATAATTTCTTTCACATTCAGTATCCGCGTCCAGTGAAATCAGAATACCATCTGTTTTGTTTATTGATGCAAACCTTCTGATAGCTTCATCCATTCCTAATTTTCGTGCATATCCCGCTCCCATGTATTCAGGAGGAATATCCTCTTTTATTATGGTATGAATATCCATTGGCGGGGTTTGACTTACTTTCCAATCCTCTATTTCAGTACAGATTTTTCTGTTTTGATTAATAATGCTATCCGGTGTAGCTTCAGAAGCGTTAAATACCAGTATTATCTCTACAGGTTCTTTGGGCAATTCACATTTTATCAGGTGGGCTAATGTTGTTGACAAATATGGTTCATCGTATACAGGAATGATGACACTAAATTTTAAATTTTTTTTGGGTGGTTCTTCGATAAGTCGGGGTAAGCTGTTTTGTTTAGACAGATATTTTTCCAGCACATTCATGTTTATTATTGTTCAATTGTTGCATTGTTTTATTGAAAGAAGCAATTTTTCGTAGCAACTGGTAATTTTTATCTATTGCCTTTTGTGAGTGTTTTTTTATTGCATTGGACATTAAAAGACGTTTCCTTCGAAAACTTGTGTACTGAATACCATGATGAGTATAAGAACTGTAAGCGAAAACAAGAAGAAGATTATCAAAGATATACGTATGGTTCGCTTTTTTGCCAGAAACAATTTTAAACTTTTTATTCCTTTTGCTGCGTTTTCTATACGGAATATGGCGTTTTCATTTTTTTTAATAATAGAATAGACACCTTGTTCCAATGTAACAGGGATATTTTCTGTCTCAGTATCATCAGTTAGAACGATGATTTCAGCGGTTTTGCTGATAGTTTTAATTTGATCGATCAATTCGCCGGAATTATTCCTTGTCAATAGGTCCATATCAATAATGATTAGATCTATTTCATCCTTGAGTTTAGGTTTTTTCTTAAATTGATCTAAAAAGAATTGTAAGTCTGTATAACTGTGAATTTGGTAATTTGGGTCACGGTTAAGTTCTTTGCTTATTTTATTGTTAAATGTAGAATCATTATCTATGATAAAGAAATTAATGTAAGTTTTGCCGGGTTTAAGCTGCTTTATTTTTCTCATTGAGTTCGGAGTCAATCATTTTTACTTGGCAAAAATGAATAATTTTTTGAATAATTCAGCATTTGTTCTTGATAATTTTGAGCGTATTGAATATTTATGTCAACAATTTTGTTGTTTTCCATTACCGGAATGTACTGAGGGTTTATGAATCCGGTGAAAGGAGGAATGTCAAGCTTCTGAAAACGCTCTATGATTTCCTGATGAAGTTCATTATCTATTATTGTTCCGTAATCTTCGACCAATTGTCTGGCGGCTTCATAATCTCCTTCTGATTTAATACGCTGTATTTCAGCAAGGAGTTTGCCAAATAAATTTCTCAGTTTGTAGTAATCATTTATGACGATAAATGTTTTTCCTTCGACTTTTTTAAACTCAATTACATTTTCTGGAGCACCAATTTTGTAACACCACAGGGAAATTAGCTGTCGATTTCGCATGTGCGCCTGTTCTAGGTTTCTTCCGGGCTTTATTTTGATTAACTGGGTAAACAATCCGTTTCTGATGTAGCTGTCATATTGGGCTTTTGCAACATCCAAAGTTGTGATGATTCCTAAATCAATCAGTTTTTGATCCATCATGAAGTACAGCGCAAACAAGTCGGCTCTGGCTTCTTCTATTGGTGCCTGGTAGTTTTTTAGCGCTTCACTATTCACTCCTTCCAGCATTTTTCCTGAACCATGGCCCAGGCATTCATGAAGGTCTGTATGCAGGTTATCTGCTATAAATCCGTGTTCTTTATGGCGATTTTTTTCTGTTTCGGAGTATGCAAATTCTTCAATTATACCACTTTGTAGCATTGCCTCATGATGGGCAGAAGCAATGTTATTAAGTGTAATTGACTTTGAACCGTATTCTTTTCGAATCCAATCGGAATTGGGCAAATTCACACCAACGGGGCTTGTCGGATGGCTTTCTCCGCCCAGCATGGCCACGTTTACCACATTTGCTGATATTCCTTTTACCTTTTCTTTCCTGAAACGTTTTTCTATGGGTGCATGATCTTCAAACCATTGAGCGTTTTGGCTTAAAATTTCTGTTCGTCTTGTTGCTTCCCTGTCTCTTACATGCAAAATTGATTCCCACGTGCCTTTCAGACCGAGCGGATCGCTGTATGTTTCGATAAATCCGTTTATAAGATCTACATCGCTCTGAGTGTCTTTCAGCCATTGAATATTATAGGTATTAAATTCTTCCAGGTCTCCTGTTTCGTAAAATTGTATCAGGGCTTTAAGCCATTGGGTTTGTTGTTCATTTTCAGTATAGTCGAGGGCTTGTCTCAGCCAATGTGTAACATTGTTGATTGCTGAGCTGTACATTCCTTCGGAATACCAGGTTTTTTCGACAAGTTGATCTCTTTGCTTCTCTAGCTTTGAGTTTAGTCCACAACTAAGCAGCGGGTTTTCTTTTTGTAGATTTTTGTAATATTTTTCGCTTTCTTCCTGAGAAACTCCCTCATAGAAATTAACGGCAGAATTCTGAATGATATCTTTGTTGGAGTCCTGCTCTAAACCTTTCGGAGCGATATCCGGATTGGATATTAGTTTGCTGAGTTGCGTCTTTGCTTCTTCAGTAGTTTTAAAAAATTTTTGAAGCGAACCTTCAAAGCTATTTTCAATTAGATGATGGAAATAATGCTCTGAGAATTCAGGTTTAATTTTTTCTTTTGAAAAAGGATCGTGAATACCGTTCGAATACCAGATGCGTTTGAGGTAATTGGTGAAAAGTTCGAACTCTTTGGAATTGCGGTCTCCGCTATATTTTTCGAATATCGATTCTAGTGAATTTCTAATCAGTAGATTGTGTTTGTAATTTTGGTCATATATGATGTCTCTGCCTGCAAGAGATGCCTGGCTAAGACAGTAGACTAATATTTTTTTATCGAGTGGGAGATTTTCGAATTCGTCAAATCTGTATTGTAGAATTTTTACATCATCAAATCTGTCAATGTAAACTGAATGATGATTATGTTTTGAATTTTCCATAATTAATTGTCTAAATTTATTTCATTAAGTCTGAGGTCAAGGTCAAAATAGGTGTTCCACACCCCATTTTCGTATTTTAATCCGTCGTATGAGAAATCTGGTCCATAAAATTCACGGTCGCCCTTATATTTTGGTTCAGAAGGAGAAAGATGATCATACACAATCATCTCTTTGTTTTCGTCGTATTTTAACATCATTGAGGCGAACTGGCCATATTCGAAAATTAGCCTGTTGCTTATTTCGCGCTGATTTTTAAAAATTGAGGCTCCGAACACAGGTTTGTTTTTTTCAAAATGAAGTACATCAACAATCTTTTTGCTGGTTAAATAATCGTTGGGATCATAAGCCAAGAGTGTATAGTATACCTCATCGAAACGGGTTTCAATGGGGATAATTTTGTAATACAGCGCTCCGTACCATTCATTACCTTTCAATATTTTCTGTTCGGGTTTCTCCATATTATCTGATTTGTCTTCCAATTCAAAAAGGAGCATCTGCTTATCATTATCAGTTGGTTTATATTGGATGAAGCAAAAATAATCATGTTCACCCATCTCATAGGGTAAATTCCAGTTGTATAGTTTTAATTTGTCATCGGGCGATTTTAATATACCGGCCTTATCCAGAGAGTCAAACGGGTAGTCAAAAGTTCTGGGGTTGGGGAGGAGTTTTTTCCATATTTTAGTGATCTGTTTGTTAAGATTTGTTTTAACATCGTCATCATTCGATTTGGCAATGGAATCATATAAGCGTTGAAGTTGTTTTTCCTTCTGTTGAAGGTTGATCGAATTGCCGTTATTTTGAGAATAACAGCTGATGGAAATAAATAGAGTAAGCAACCCTGTGGTGATAAAACTTGCTGATTTTCTGAGCATAAGAATTTAATTCTTGTTTGTTTATTCGTTGGACAAAGATAAGGTATATGAAGTATTTAACGAAGGAACCATTATATATTGTATTTTTTTACATAAAAAAAAGGTAATCAATAAATTAATAACAATTCTGATTTGAACCTTTCTGTCTGATTTAATGAAGAGGCTGTTAAATCGAGTCCAGCGCTTTCTTAATTCGCTGCACAGATTCTGAAATTTCTTCTTCTCTGATTACCAGGGGAGGAGCTATTCTAAATGCATTAGGTTTAAAAATAAATTGATCGGTAATGACTCCATTGTTCGCTAACAGTTTCATAGCCCGGCCCACAGTCTCTTCATCTTCCAGTTCTACAGCAATAAACAGTCCTGTTCCCCACATGTTTTTAATTCGGGGATGTTTTAATTCGTTAAAATATTGATTGCCCTTAGAGTCAATTTCTTTTGTCAGATTCTCCCGGAGGATCACCTCCAGGCTTTTGTGAGCTGCTGCCGCCGAAACAGGATGTCCGCCAAATGTAGTAATGTGTCCTAAACCCGGGTTTTCTTTCAGGCTGTCCATGATTTCTTTGGAAGAGACAAAGGCACCGATGGGCATTCCGCCACCCATTCCTTTAGCTATAGTAAAAATATCAGGTGTTACCCCGTATTTCTTCATGGCGAACAAGTCACCTGTCCGGCCAAATCCGGTTTGTATTTCATCAAAAATCAGGAGTGTTCCCGTCTCATTGCAGCGTTTTTTTAGTTTTTTCAGGTATTCATTTTGCGGAAGAATAATTCCGGCTTCAGCCTGTATGGGTTCTACAATAACACAAGCGCTTCGTTCGGTGATTTGTTCCAATTGTTGTTCATCATTGAAATCAATATATCTGATGTCTGGCAGAAGAGGGCGAAAAGGATTTCGAAACTTTTCGTCACCCATAAGCGATATTGTTCCTTGCGTGCTTCCATGATAAGCTTTCGTACATCCTATAATTTCGGTTTTTCCGGTGTACTTTTTAGCTAGTTTCAAAGCGCCTTCATTCGCTTCGCTACCCGAATTCACAAAGTATATATTGTTTAGTGACTCAGGAAGATTTTTAGTGAGCAACTCGGCAAATTTAACCTGCGGATATTGTACAAATTCCCCATAAACCAATAGATGCATGTGTTTGTCTAATTGATCCTTAATTGCCTGAATAACTTTGGGGTGTCTGTGTCCCAGGTTACTAACAGAGACGCCGGAAACCAAATCAATATAATTTTTGCCGTCTGTATCGTATAAAAAAATTCCTTCAGCTTTCTCAATTTCAATAGCCAAAGGATTGTCTGTTGTCTGTCCTATATTTTGAAGAAATATTTGCCTGTTTGAAAGCATTAATCAAGGTTTTGATGAAAGTTTTACAAAAATAACAATTCTGCAACAATTATAACCGTCAAAATCTCGTGAGTTATCTTTCATAATCAAATTTCCATATAAATTCAAACAAACAGGATTGAGGCTTTTATATTCATCTGACAACGCGGCAATATGCTGCAGTTAATGCAGCTTAGCGAGATGCTGCGCAGAACCAGGAATAATTGAAATTAATTTCAATTAGGTATTTAGGCACTAGCTACAAGCTCGCGCCAGCGTGGGAGCGATAGAGAGGTACGCATGGGGTGCTTATAGATGACAAGAACTACAGGTGCCATGACTTTTTATTTTTCCGTCAATTTCCCTGCGGCATTTGATTTCTTCAGCCTTGGCACAAATAATTCCACGCTTACGCATTTCTTTATTATGTCCAACTTCAGTTTCAGGGAATTTCCCGTTTTTTTGAATGAGCATCTTTATTCCGAGAAATAATCCTGCGGCTCCTATAATTAAAATGGCTGGTATGAGTAGTTTTAAAAACATGATTTTATTTAAATTATTTACTACAAAATTAATGAATTTTTGCTTTTTGATTTAATGATTTAACTCTATTCCGATTTCTGCAGATTTTATTACGTAATATGAATCCCTCTTCTTAACATGATTAAAAAAAATCCTAAAAAAAGGATAATGACGCAGCGTTTTATATAATGTATACTGTATAGATTATTAAATCTTAAATTTTAAAAGTATGCCACAATTTACTAGAACAGTTTTATTTCTGATATTGTTGTTCACATCTT
>Ga0207414_1000259_pt1 | contig 25222 bp, 25 predicted proteins | sample PonA231FremontCA_2_FD_187269 | JGI IMG/M metagenome (GOLD analysis project Ga0207414, IMG submission 187269) | Marine sediment microbial community from Fremont, CA, USA - Pond A23 Sediment 1 (SPAdes) | ecosystem: Environmental > Aquatic > Marine > Unclassified | place: USA: Fremont, California...
TACCTGCAATCATATTTTTCATATCCTCCCCTGCAATGGGAATAATTTTAAACAGTACATAAACCATTGCGGTTGCAAAAGCACCAGAGACGAGAGCAGCCAATCCGGGACTGGCAGATTGATATAAATCCAATCCCCACTCATTAGCCGGAAAGGGTTTTAACTCCAAAACAATTGCAATCAAAATTAAAAAGACAGCTGCAACTCCTCCTTTTACAGTAAGAAGGTTTGTGCTGAAAATGTCATCAAGATATAAAGAGCCTGTAATTTGGTAGGTAAATATGATGCCCAGTAATAAAAGACCTGAAATAATAGCTGTGGCTATCAAATATTTAAAACCGGATGATAAGGCTATTGTGTTACGCTGAAGTATTACAAGCCCGGCTATGGCTACACTGCTTATTTCCAAAAATACAAACAGGTTAAATATATCCCGGGTCATTATTACTACATTCAGCCCGACAAAAAGAAGCAGGTAAACAATCATTGAGTTAACGCCTTCTTTTTTGAACTTATCCCAGAGATAAATGCCGCCAAGTACACCCAGAGAGTTAATCATTGTTGTCAGGATAGCCTCATTTTTCCCCATTAAAAGGTTGATGGAGAAAGGAGGGTTAAATCCGGCCGTGAATATGTAATGAGGAGATTCTCCGGCAAATACAATTGACCATAACCACTGTGTAGAAATAAAGGTTAAAAAAGCAAGAGTTAAAAGCATGATCACACCCGAAGTGTTTTTTCCTGCTTTTTTTATTACACCAAGCAGAAAAGCAATTCCAAGTCCTGATCCGACAATATAAATAGGTTCTACCATTTTAAATCGTTATAATTATTGATTTCTAATGTTTTTCTTCTTTGATATAATCTTAAAACGTAAGCCAGCATTAAAGCAGTAATTCCCAGTCCTATTACAATTGCAGTGAGAACGAGTGCCTGAGGAACCGGGTCCACAATTTCATTCGCTGCATTCTTTAGGTTAACTGCTTCATCAAGAATAGGGGCTGTTTTACCTGTTAAATAACCAATACTAACCATAATAATATGTGTCCCTGTATCGAAAAGAGAAAAGCCAATTATGATTTTGATTATATTTTTTTGAGATAATATACCCCATAAACCGATTAAAATCAGTAGTATGCCAGTAATAAGTGCAATATGGGCTAAACTAATTTGTTCCATTATATTTCTTCTTTCTGAGTTTCCTGTAAATTGCTTACAATGCCTGATAATTCGGAACCAACTTTAAGGCCAATAAAAATATATATGATTGGTATGGCTCCGGCACTAAATAATTTTCCGAATTCGCCTAAACTTATGAAATCGTTGTCAAGAAATCCGCCTGCCAGGAATATTCCGGTAATTCCCAGAATGACAAATGAAAATCCTGAAATGGATTCAACTACTGAAATAATTGAATGATTGACTTTTTTAACGGGGTTTGCCAACAACATTAATACCAACCCGGAAGCTATTATGGCACCCCCCTGAAATCCTCCTCCTGGCGTAAGATGGCCGTTAATAAAAACATATATCCCAAAAAGGAAAATAACCGGTGTTATAATTTTTGAAGCTGTTGCCAGAATTTCGCTTGTTTTTCTGACTTTTCTTGGAGCCTTTTCATCCTCTAATTTTACCTTTAAAAAGAACCCGATAATAGAGGCAGAAAGGAAAAGTATTGCAACTTCACCAAGGGTGTCCAGGCCTCTGTATGTAACTAGTACGGCACCCACCAGGTTTGCTGCGCCTACTTCATCCGGGCCTTTTTCTGCATAACGCGTGGCAACTTCATTTAAACCCTGTTCCGGATTTAAGGCAGAATAGGATTTAAACAGAATTAAGGCGAAGCCTGTTAATACAATGAATATGAAAACTTTTTTAAACATTCTCTAACCTGTCCTTTTTTATTTTATTTAATACATAGAAAAATATAATCGTGGTTAAACCACTGCCGATAGCAGCTTCTGTCATTGCAACATCGGGTGCGGCAAGCAATAGATAAAATACAGAGGCGAAAAGGCTTACGGCTCCTGCTGCAATAATAGACACGATAAGTTTTTTATTCAATACTGCAACAACAGCCATAAGTAAAATTGCCAAAGCCAATATGATAGCTATAATTTTCAGGATCATGCGTTATCTTTTTTTTGTTTTTCAACTTCTATATATTCTTCATCCTCAGCATATTTGTTAACTAAGGTTGCTTTTGTTAAAGGAACTTTAATGTAATGTGAAGCACGCGCCAAAACATGCGAAGAAACCGGATTTGTAAGGATTATTGAAATAATAAGTATCAATAATTTACCCCACCATCCGGGCATAATAAGGAGAATTCCTAAAAATGATAATATGGTGCCCAGTGTAGAGGCTTTGGTGCCAGCCTGAATCCGATTGAAACAGTCAGGCATACGTAATAGTCCGATTGACCCGAGCAACAGGAAAATTGACCCTGCCAGTGTGATAAAAGCTCCTATAATTGGTAATATTTCCATTTTAAAGTCCTTTTTCTAAATATCTTGCAACAACTAAAACTCCGAGGAAACTAAGTATTCCATAAACCATGGCAATATCCAGGTAAATGATGCGGTTTGTCAAATAGGCTATCCCTGCTATAATAGCTAATGAGGAGATGGTCATAACATCAAAAGCTATAATACGGTCACTGTAGCACGGCCCTTTTACGAACCTTATTAATGAGAGAATAATTGACAATAGCATTATTCCCATGGCTATTGATAAAATTGTATTAACCATATATTTTTTCTAAATATTTTTCAAATTTTCTTACTATTGTTTGTGTCGCTTCATCAATGTCTTCCGACTGGACATCAATCCAGTGTATATATAAAATGTCGTCTTTGATGTCTATTGTTAAGGTGCCGGGAGTGAGGGTTATGGAATTAGCGAGGATCATCCTTCCCATTTTGGATTTCAGTTTGGTCTTCACTTCAACAATCCCCGGATTAATTGGAAGAGAAGGAGTGATTACTCTGCGGGCTACATCGAGGTTTGATTTTACCAGTTCATAGAGAAAAACTAAAATGTAAACAAATGTATAAAAAAGAGCTGTAGGTGTAAGTCTTAATTCAGAGAACACATCACAGCGTGAGCAGAAAATGATAGCGAGGCCCAAAGACAAGATAGCCCCGATTCCTAACCTGATTGGTTCGAAGGAATTATTTAGCAGTATCCAGAAAATAAATGCGATTAAAAAGGAAACGAGTATGTTTTTTATTTTCATGTCCATCAATTTACATTTGTATATATCTATAATAATAGATGAGACAAAAATATCATTATTTTAGATTAGTTGAGTTTTTATCTATATTTTGTATAAAACCTTAGCATGGGTATAAAGTAGATTAAAAAATTGCTTTAGATTTATTTAGTTATAGATATAGATATATAAAAAAATAGATTTATATTTGTTTTCTGTTTTTATTCTTCTTTTAAAGGTATAAAATAATGGCCAGAGTTCAAACGAATTGTTTAAATTGTAACGAGAAATCATCTTGCTTTGCCCAATTAGATGATAATGAACTTACTTTAGCAGATGAAAGTAAAGTACAGGTTTCTTATAAAAAAGGAGAAACCATTGCAAAACAAAATTCGTTTGTGACGCATCTACTATATGTAAAGCGGGGCATTGTAAAAGTTTATAGAGAAAACACAGACGATACGAATTTAATTTACAGAATTTTGCCCGACGGAAGTCTTATAGGCTTGTCTGCATTGTTTTATTCTGATACTTTTCAATATTCTATAGCAGCCCTCAGTGATACAGAAATTTGTTCTATTGATAAAAAAGTGGTGGAAAATCTTTTCACTAATAATGCAAGTTTTAGCCAAAAAGCCTTTGAAGCAATGAATAAAGAAATTCATCACTTAAGAACAAAAATGGTTAGCTTAACACATAAGCAAATGGAAGGGCGGTTGGCTGACTCTTTACTATTTTTACGGGATCACGTATTTCAAACAAATAATTTTAAACTATTCCTTTCCAGAAAAGAACTGGCGGAGTTTTCAGGAATGTCTACCATGAGTGTTGTCAGAACAATTCAAAATTTTATAAAAAAAGGTATAATAACTGAATCGTCTGGAAATATGGAAATTACTGATGCCCAAGGCTTGGAGGAATTGTCTGGTCAGGTTTAGAGGATGCTGTTTGTGAGTAATTTATAAAATCATGTAAGACGCAGAATATAAATAAACATTTTTTTGTCTTAATTTGTAGTGTTTTTTAGAATATTTTGAAGGGTAGAAATTAATGTATAATTTTGTTAATAAATTCACAAAATTGAAAGCATGTCAAAAGTAATAAACATAAAACGTGGGCTGGATATTCCGCTTTCAGGAGAAGCTGAAAAAGTGGTCAAAACAGCCGAACCATCGCGGTATTATGGGATTAAACCCATTGATTTCCAAAACATGCGTACCAAATTATTAGCCAGGGAAGGTGAAAGAGTGAAAGCCGGATCGCCTTTGTTTTATAATAAACTTCAGAGTGATGTACAACAACCTTCGCCTGTAAGTGGTAAAGTCGTAGAGGTGAAGCGAGGTGAACGGAGAAAGATTTTGGAAGTTGTAATTGAAGCGGATTCTCAGATAGAATATGAGGAATTTGGCACAGCGGAACCCAAAGATTTATCAAGGGATGAAGTAGTGGATAAATTGTTAAAATCCGGACTTTGGTCATTTATTCGGCAACGGCCATATTCCATCCTGGCAAATCCTCAGGATGATCCCAAATCAATATTTATCTCTGCTTTTAACACAGCTCCTTTGGCGCCTGATAATGATCTGGTAGTAAAAGGAGAGAAGGATAACTTTCAAAGAGGAATTGATGTTTTATCAAAACTGACCTCCGGTACCATTCATCTTAATGTTAATGCGGACTTTCCGCCATCAGAAGTTATAACAAAAGCTAAAGGCGTTCAGCTGAACCAGTTTAAAGGTCCTCACCCTGCTGGTAATGTCGGTGTTCAGATAAATAAGTTAGATCCGATAAATAAAGGGGATGTTGTTTGGTACGTCTATCCACAGGATATAATTACTATTGGGAAGTTATTTGAAAAAGGAATTTATGATGCCTCAAAAGTGATTGCTTTGACGGGTTCTGAAGTGCTTAAGCCCTTGTATTATAGAGTTTTGAGGGGCATGAGCATTGATCCGTTAGTCAAAGATAATGTAAAAGAAGGTGAGTTACGCTATATTAGTGGAGATGTCCTTACTGGAAAAAAAATAAGTAGTGAAGGATATCTGGGCTTTTTTGACGATCAGGTTACCGTAATTCCAGAGGGAAATTATTATGAATTCATGGGATGGGCAAAGCCAGGATTTAATAAATATAGTGCAGGAAGAACTTTTCTTTCAGCCTTGAGGCCTAACAAGAAATATCGGCTTGATACAAACCTTCATGGCGGCGAAAGAGCTTATGTAGTGACAGGTGAATATGAAAAAGTCTTTCCAATGGATATTTATCCTGTTCAACTTATAAAGGCCATTATTATTGAAGATATCGAACTTATGGAAAAATTGGGCATTTACGAAGTCGATGAAGAAGATTTCGCTTTACCAGAGTTTGTCTGTACTTCCAAAACTCCGGTGCAGTCTATAGTTAGAAAAGGGCTGAATCTTATGCTCCAGGAAATGAGTTAAACCGAATGTAAATTCATAAAATATATACGATATAGATGAAAGCTTTAAGAAGATATATAGATAAAATTAAGCCCCATTTTGAAAAAGGCGGGAAATACGAAAAATTACAGTCGACTTTCGAGGCTTTTGAAACTCTGTTATTTGTACCAAATAAAGTGACAACCCAGGGTACTCACATTCGCGACTCTGTTGATATGAAGCGAACTATGAGTATTGTGGTTTTTGCGCTTGTTCCTGCTTTATTATTTGGAATATGGAATGCTGGATATCAGGAAATGCTGGCTACAAATCCGCAAATGCAGGCAACAATACCTGAATTGTTCTGGGAAGGCTTGAAGTTGGTGCTTCCGATTATTGTAGTTTCTTATGTGACCGGTTTGGCAATTGAATTTATATTTGCCCAGGTTCGGGGACATGAAGTGAATGAAGGCTTTCTGGTTTCAGGAATGCTGATTCCATTAGTTTTACCTGTAGACATTCCGCTTTGGATGGTTGCTACCGGAACAGCTTTTGCTGTCATATTTGGCAAAGAAGTTTTTGGCGGAACAGGAATGAATATACTGAATCCTGCATTAACAGCCAGGGCTTTTCTTTTCTTCGCTTATCCTGCCTATATGTCCGGTAATGAAGTTTGGATACATGGTTTGATGAATGGCGAAGGAGTTGTAGATGGTTTCTCCGGGGCTACACCACTTTCTATGGCGGCTGAAGGAAATGTGCAAAATTTGCCTACAGTGAATGAAATGTTTATGGGTCTAATTCCCGGGTCAATCGGAGAAACTTCAGTTATAGCCATATTGATTGGTGCATTGATCCTCTTAATAACGGGAGTTGGAAGTTGGCGAATAATGCTTTCTACCGTTGTCGGTGCTTTAGTTATGGGATTTTTACTCAATATATTTGCAGTTAACCCATTTATGGAAATTCCGGCTTGGCAACATCTGATTATGGGAGGCTTTGCTTTTGGAGCTGTATTTATGGCGACGGATCCTGTTTCGGGCGCACAAACTAAGCGGGGTAAGTATATTTACGGATTTCTTATAGGTTTCCTTGCAATACTGATACGAGTTGTCAACCCTGCATACCCTGAAGGTGTGATGTTGGCGATATTGTTGATGAATGTTTTTGCACCGTTAATAGATCATTATGTGGTTGAATCAAATATCAAAAAACGTTTAAAACGAGCTCCTAGTAGCAGCTAAAAAATAAATGGATATGTTAATGTTAAGTATAATCCGTTAGCGGAAACCAACTAATAAAAAGATATACTAATGAAAAATTTTTCCAACACATACATCTTTACATTCTCTGCCATAATGGTAATTCTTGTTGCTGCAATTCTTTCAATTGTTGCGATGCAACTACAGCCATTACAAAAGAAGAATTTTGAGAAAAATAAAAAACAAAACATTTTATTATCCCTGAATATCCAAACTTCTAAGGAGAATGCTATTGAGAAGTACGATAAATTTATAGTAGACAGCTATGTAATTAATCACCAGGGAGAAAAACAAGAAGGTGTAGATGCTTTTAGTGTAGAACTGGCGAAAGAACTTGAAAAACCTGTTGAAGAGCGTAATTATCCTATTTACGTAGGTTCGGTTGAAGAGGATAGCAAACAATATGTTATTCCGGTGAGAGGAAAAGGATTATGGGGTCCGATCTGGGGTTTTATTGCCCTTGAGGAAGATTACACTACTGTTTACGGTGCTAATTTTAGCCATGATAGCGAAACTCCAGGTCTGGGTGCAGAAATTTCAACCCGTGAATTTCAAAAGCAATTCATTGGGAAGAAAATTTTTGATGAATCCGGAAATTTTGTTAGTGTGTCAGTTGTAAAAGGGGGTGTCCCCTCAGATGCTGATCATGCAGTTGATGGAATTTCAGGAGGAACAATTACAAGTGATGGTGTTGATAAGATGCTTGAAGACGTAGTTGGAGACTATGTTCCTTATTTTAAACAAAAGAAAAAAAATCAATAAGCTATGAGTCAAAATAGAGAGCCTTTATTTTCGAGCAAAAACTTAAATCTCCTGAAAGAACCGTTGGATGACTCCAATCCGATTACGGTTCAGGTACTGGGGATATGTTCTGCTTTAGCCATTACAGTAAAGCTTGAGCCTTCCGTGGTTATGACTTTATCTGTTATTTTTGTTATGGGTGTATCAAATGTTGTTGTATCCCTGCTCAGGAATCTGATACCACCAAGAATCAGGATTATTGTTCAGTTAACAGTAATTGCCTCATTGGTTATTCTGGTCGATGAATTTCTTGCAGCTTTTGCTTATGAAGTTAGCAAGCAATTGTCTGTGTTTGTCGGGTTAATTATAACCAATTGTATTATTATGGGACGTTTAGAGGCATTTGCACTCAATAATAAACCCTGGCCCGCATTCCTTGATGGAGTCGGCAATGCCGCCGGTTATGGAGTTATTTTGATAGTTGTTGGTTTTGTCCGTGAATTGTTTGGTTCGGGAACCATATGGGGCTATCAGGTGGTACCAGAGGCAGTTTATTCTGCAGGATATGAAAATAACGGAATGTTTATCCTCCCGCCAATGGCTCTGATTACCGTAGGCATAATTATATGGGTACAACGATATAGAAATAGAAAACTAATTGAAGAAAATTAATCATTGAATATTTAATTAACGATAGATATGGAAAATCTGATAAATATATTTGTTAAGTCAATTTTTGTTGACAACATGATTTTCGCCTACTTTCTGGGGATGTGTTCATATCTTGCTGTTTCCAAAACAGTAAAAACATCCGCCGGTTTAGGAATGGCAGTTGTGTTTGTGTTAGGAATTACCGTGCCTATTAATTATCTTATTCATAATTATATTTTGAAAGAGGGGGCACTCACATGGATAAGTTCTGAGTTTGCAGACGTAGACTTAACTTTTCTGAGCTTTATCCTCTTTATTGCGGTTATTGCGTCAATGGTCCAGCTTGTTGAAATGATTATTGAGAAGTTTTCTCCAACCCTCTACAGTAGTCTTGGTATATTTTTACCTTTAATAGCTGTTAACTGTTCTATTTTGGGTGGTTCATTATTTATGCAGGAGAGAGCTTATAATTCACTAGCTGAAGCTACCTCATTTGGCCTTGGGTCCGGCGTTGGCTGGTTCCTTGCTATAATTGGCATTGCCGCTATCCGCGAAAAAATACGTTATTCTAATGTTCCGCCAGCTCTAAGAGGGCTTGGAATAACTTTTATTATTACAGGACTCATGGGAATCGCATTTATGGGGTTCATGGGTATAAAACTTTAATTTTTGAAAAACTGAAATCGAAATGATCTTACTATCATCGAATACAACCATAATTCTACTAAGTATTGCTGTGTTTTTAGTTATCATTCTTGCTTTGGTACTGATATTGATATATGCAAGAAAGAAGCTTACACCTCAGGGAGAAGTTACCTTAAAAGTGAATGACAAAGAACTAAAAGCTGAGCCGGGAGGTACAGTACTAAGTACATTGGGAGATCACGACATATTACTTCCATCTGCATGTGGAGGTCAGGGAACTTGTGGAACATGTGCCTGTCAGATTCACGAAGGCGCAGGATCAATTTTGCCCACTGAAAAAGGCTTCTTTACCAGGCGCGAAGAACAAAACAACTGGCGCTTGGGTTGTCAGGTAAAAGTTCGTGATGATATGACCATTCAGGTGCCGCCTGAAATAATGGATATCAAGAAGTGGGAATGCGAAGTGATTTCCAATAAAAATGTAGCAACATTTATAAAAGAATTTGTGGTTAAATTACCGGAAGGTGAAGAAATGAATTATGAACCCGGCGGTTATATTCAAATCGATGTTCCTAAAACAGAAGTTGATTTTTCAAAGGATATTGAAGTAGAAGATGAATTCAAAGACGAATGGGACAAATTTGGATTGTGGAACTTGAAAATGAAAAATGACCAGGAAATCTTCCGTGCATATTCCATGGCTAATCATCCTGCTGAAGGAAATATTATTAAACTGAATGTAAGAATAGCCACTCCGCCATGGGACCGATCAAAAGGGAAATTTAAAAATATAAACCCGGGAATTTGTTCTTCTTATATTTTCTCCCTGAAACCAGGTCATAAGATAACAATGTCCGGCCCTTATGGAGACTTCTTTATAAAACATACCGATAAAGAAATGGTTTATATCGGAGGTGGTGCAGGAATGGCTCCTTTACGTTCTCATATTTTCCACCTTTTCCACACATTGAAAACTGATAGGAAGGTATCTTTCTGGTATGGTGCCCGTTCTAAAAAAGAAATATTCTATGAAGAAGATTTTAGAGAACTTGAAGAAAAATTTCCCAACTTTTCTTTCCATATCGCCCTTTCTGAACCAAAAGAAGAAGATAACTGGGATGGGCCCGTAGGTTTCATTCATCAGGTGGTTTATGATGAATACCTCAGTAAAATGGAAGAACCGGAGGAAATTGAATATTATCTTTGTGGGCCTCCTATAATGAATGATGCAGTTCATGATATGCTTCATAACCTTGGTGTACCGCAGGAAATGATAGCATTTGACGATTTTGGTGGCTAGCAGTTATAAATGAAATTTATTAATTATTCCGGGTAAAATTGCCCGGAATTTTTGTTTAACATTAGATTTTACATTAATCAATTCAAAAAAAATATGAAGCACCTAAATTTGCTATTTAGTGTATTGTTTGTTTTTATACTTGCAGCTTCTTGTACAACAGACAAAAGTGAGGATAGAACTTATTTATCCATCAAAGGCTTTACTCAGGGTACAAATTACATGGTAAAATACAGTTCTCCTGATACAGTCGATTACAAAGATGAAATTGAGCATATCCTTGCTGAGATTGACAGTTCCATGTCAACTTACAATGAGCATTCCATCATTAGCAAAGTGAACAATAATGAGGAGGTTGAGCTGGACAAATACTTTAAAGATGTTTTTAATACAGCCATGAAAATCTCAAAAGAAACCCAGGGGGCTTTTGATATTACCGTCGGGCCACTTGTTGATGCATGGGGTTTTGGCCAGGAGGAAGTGCGTGATATTGATAGCGCTGTTGTTGATAGCATTAAGCAATTTGTTGGTTATGAAAAGGTTTCTCTGAAAGAAGGAATTGTTTATAAGAAGGATAAGCGACTCAGGCTGGATATGAATGCGATTGCACAGGGATATACAGCTGATGTAATAGCAAATTTTTTAGATCATAAAGGTGTAAAGAATTATCTGGTAGAAGTTGGGGGAGAGGTTAGGACTAAAGGTATAAGCCCTTCTGATAGACAATGGCGGATAGGTATAGATAAACCAGTAGACAGCAATAATGTGGCAGGGAAAAATTTGCAGGCTATTGTAACACTTGATAACAGAGGGTTGGCTACTTCTGGTAATTATCGCAAATTCTATATAAAAGATGGAGTAAAATATGCCCATACAATCAATCCAAAAACGGGATATCCTGTAACTCATCAACTTTTAAGTGCTTCTGTTTTTGCACCCGATTGTATTACAGCAGATGCTTATGCTACAGCTTTTATGGTTATGGGACGAAAAGAAAGTAAAAAGCTCGTAGATAAAATTGAAAATATTGATGCTTATTTTATCTATTCAGATGAAGAAGGAAATTTTAATGTTGACTATTCTGAGAATTTAGAAGAGTCGATTACTTCCGTTGAGTAACCGACTCTTTACTGTTTATTCTTTCTTGATTTCATATCCGCAACTTTCTTCATCACCGCAAGCGCAGGAAACACCTTTGTCTTTAAGTTCAGGAGTTATATTCGTACATGAACCTCCACGAAATTCTCCACGCTTACTAATAAGTAAACGAACAGACAAAGCTAGTAACGCGAATAATACTATCACTGTAGATATTGCTATTATGGGTAGAATTGACATAAACACCTCCTTTTAAACATCTTTTCATGATATAACATATTTTCCTGTTTTTATGTTCAATTGATTATTCGGATTACTCTGATTTATTTTAGGAAAAAACATCTAAAATTCGAGAATTGTTTGTTTTTGTTCTATAATCCTTATATTTTTAGGCATATATAGAAAAGAAAACTAAAATCTATGCCGGGAGTTTTTAGAGTTTCTATTTCACGGAAGACCGTCCAATTGGTATTTTTATCTGCTGTTGTTGGTGTTATTTCTGCTTTTATTGCCATTGGTTTTCGTTATCTGTTATTTTTCTTTCAGAATCTCTTTTTTTACCAGGAAATATCTGGTACAGAAGCCTCTCCAGTTAACCATGATTTAGGATTATGGGTAATTGTTGTTCCGGCAATCGGCGGTCTATTGGTTGGATTGATTACAAAATTTTTTGCCTCTGAGGCAAAGGGTCATGGTGTACCCGAGGTTATGGAGGCGATTTCTGTGCATGGAGGAAAAATGCGGCCACGGATTGTTTTGTTTAAAGCTCTTGCTTCCGCTATCTCTATAGGTTCAGGTGGCGCTGTTGGTCGTGAAGGTCCCATAATTCAGGTCGGTTCAGGAATGGGCTCTACATTAGGTCAGCTTCTTAACCTGGATCGCGACCAAGTCAAAACATTAGTAGGATGTGGAGCTGCAGGAGGCATTGCAGCTACTTTTAATACACCGGTTGCGGGAATAATTTTTGCTTTGGAGATTATTCTTTTAGAATTGAAATCTCGTTCGTTCATTTCCCTTGTCATTTCGGCTTTTTTTGCTACTACTATTTCACGTGTTTTTATTGGCGCTCATGCAACGTTTGAAGTGCCGGCCTACTCCTTTGTCAGTCTTTATGAAATCATATTTTATTTGGGATTGGGTATTCTTGCCGGTATAACTGCTATATTCTTAATTAGAATGGTTTATAGCACAGAACATTTCTTTGAACATAAAATTAAAATCCCGGCGTATTTAAAGCCTGCACTAGGAGGATTATTGGTTGGAATGATTGGTCTGTTCCTCCCACGAGTGTTCGGTTATGGTTATGATACAATAGGTGCATTACTTAATCAGGAATTCGTATTAAAAACTATAATTCTTCTTTTTGTCTTTAAGATTATAGCCTTCGTGCTCACGATAGGTTCAGGCGCATCTGGTGGTATTTTTTCACCGGCACTGTTTATAGGGGCGGCTTTAGGTGCTGCTTATGGATGGATTCTGAACACCCCTTATCCGGATATTACTGCTCCTGTTGGAGCTTATGCATTGGTTGGTATGGCAGCTTTATTTGCCGCTGTTTCCAGAGCTACTTTTGCAGCAATAATAATTATTTTTGAGTTAACGCTGGATTATAATATTATTTTACCTTTGATGTTTTCTTGTGTAATTGCAGACCTTATTGCCTGGAGTTTTTCTAAGGATACGATTTATACCAGGAAACTTAGTCTTAGAGGCATAAACATATCTCAGGATATGGAGGCAAATCCACTGGATAGTATAAAAGTAGGAGAGGCAATGAATTTAACTTACGGTGTTTTAGAAAATCAATCAGCTCATCATGCACATCAACGTTTTATTGAAGAAAACTTTGTATCTACTTGCGTTATGGATGAATATCAAACATTGAGAGGAGTCTTAACTTTGAATGATATAAATAAAATTCCTTTTGACAAACGAGACCAACCAGTCAGAAACTTTACTAAAAAACTGAATGAGTTTTCATATCCGGCGGAATATCTTAGCGAGGCACTTTATAAGATGGCCAAGCAAAAAGTAGATGTTTTACCAGTTGTCAATAATAAGAACTCAATGAAAGTTGTGGGTCAAATATCAAGAAGTAAAATAATAGAACGAATGCATTCAAAATAAAAGAAAGAAGGAAGTAGGTATTTATGAAAGATAACATGTTTTTTGAAATTCCCGAGATTTATAAAAATTATTCAACACGGCTTTTGAGATTTGTCAGGAGAAAATTTTGGTTGTACATCCCTGATGCCATTATTATCGTATTGCTAATTATTCCACCTTATTCAACTAACGAAACTATTGCCTTAATTTCTGCCCTGGTTGTTTTTGGTTTTAGAGATATTATAATAATGCGGAGGATGAATTCTTATTTGTCAGCTTTTAAAGTTGAAGAGTCAAATGTGTATATTACAGTTCTGAGATATAATCATGTTTCTGTTAACCGTACCACCCATATTTCGAATATTGATTTGAGATTGTCGGATAAGTGGTATGGCTTTAGTATGGAAATATTAGAAGGAGGTGAACTAATTCATCAACAATATGCTATTGGTTACTGGACAAAATCCCGTATATTGGATTTATATGAGAAATTTAATTCATTAAAGGGTGGAGTAAATCTAAATGCTATGTTTAAAGAGCATTTATGATTAAGACATATAGCTTATAAAGAAATGTAAATTAATTTGAGCTATATTTCGAAAGACCTTTTGTTTGAGTTAGAGACTCGAAAAATCAGGTGACATTTTTATTTTTGGAATTAGTGCGACAGTAGAAGAAATGTTTTTATTTTTTTTAAAAAATATTATCTTAACAACCCATTTTTATTGAAAACTAAAACCTAAGTGTATGAATGACATTTTACAAGTTATTGACAATGCCATTGTTGCTTATAATGATTATGTTGGCGGCTATGCCCTTTTACTGTTACTTATTCCGACAGGTATTTATTTTATAATCAGGCTTAATTTTCTGAATATCAGAAAGCTTGGCCATGCAATAAAAGTTATCCGTGGAAAGTATGACAGAAAGGAAGATAAAGGAGATATAAACCATTTTAGTGCCCTGACGACAGCCCTTTCAGCTACGGTAGGAACAGGAAACATTGTAGGAGTAGCTCTTGCAATTTACTGGGGGGGACCTGGTGCTGTATTCTGGATGTGGATTACAGGTTTTCTTGGTATGATTGTGAAATATGTAGAATGTACTTTATCAAATAAGTATAGAAAATTTAATTCAGATGGTTCGGTTGCCGGTGGTCCAATGTATTATATGGAAATTGGATTGAAAGACAAATTGGGAAAATATGCAAAAATATTAGCTATTGTATTTGCTGCGGCAACTATGATTTGCTCTTTGGGTACCGGAAATATGGCCCAGTCAAATTCTATTTCCGATGCATTACTGACGAATTATAATGTTCCGGATTGGTTAACTGGTCTTGTTTTAACAACCCTTGTACTTTTGGTTATTGTTGGAGGGATTAAAAGAATTGCAAAAGTTACTTCGAGACTGGTTCCATTTATGGCTGTTCTTTATGTGTTGAGTGCTTTAACAGTAATTTTCTTTAACTACGAAGATGTTCCCCAGGCCTTTTCTTTGATCTTTCATGATGCTTTCACTGGTACGGCTGCCGCTGGAGGCTTTGTGGGTTCTACTTTTATAATGACGCTTATCTGGGGTGTTCGTAGAGGTTTGTTTTCGAATGAAGCAGGACAGGGCTCTGCTGCAATAGCTCATGCTGCTGCAAGAACTAAGCATCCTGCAAGAGAAGGAATGGTTGCTTCTGTTGGTCCATTGGTTGATACGCTTATTATCTGTACGTTAACAGCTTTATTGATTATTGTAACCGGTGCCTGGGAATCCGGGGAGAAAGGAGTAGGTATGACTATCCTCGGTTTATCTAAGGGATTAACGAAAATTGGTATTGAGCATACCGGGCGGCACATAGTAGGTGTTGGTTTACTTCTTTTTGCATTTTCTACAATGATTAGCTGGTCTTATTATGGTTCTAATGCCACTAACTATTTACTAGGTGAAAAATATATAAAACCCTACCGTTATCTTTTTGGATTGTTTGTTTTTCTTGGTTCCATTTGGGGTATTGATCTTGTTTGGCATTTTGTAGATATGGTAATTACATTCATGACCATACCTAACTTAATTGCTTTATTATTACTTGCACCAGTGGTAATTAAAGAAACCAGGAAATATTTCACAGAAATGGAAAGAATAGATTATCGAAACGAGTAATATTAATTGTTTTAATAAAGAAAAAGCCTGATGCATTTATGCTCAGGCTTTTTTCTTTTTATGGAAAATATTAATTTTGATTTCAAAGTTTGGAGATAATGAAAAAGCTTAAAAATAGTCAATTAGAAAGAAAAACTATAGAGGAATTTAAACAGAGTAAAAAACTTCCCGTAGTGATAGTTTTAGACAATATCAGGAGCTTAAATAACATTGGCTCTGTTTTTCGGAGTTCCGATGCTTTTTTGATTAAAAAGATTTGTCTATGTGGTATTACTGCCACACCACCCCATAGAGACATTCATAAAACAGCTCTGGGGGCAACTGATTCAGTGGAGTGGGAGTATTTTGACAGAACTGAAGATGCAATAATGGATTTAAAAGATGAAGCTTATACAATAGTTTCAATTGAACAAGCAGACAAGAGTGTAAAACTTCCTGAATTTAAGCCCGTTAAGGAAGGGAGGTATGCCTTGGTATTTGGTCATGAGGTTACTGGTGTGCAACAGAATATTGTAAGCATAAGTGATCTTTGTTTAGAAATCCCCCAATATGGAACGAAACATTCTTTTAACATTTCTGTAAGTGCAGGCATTATCCTGTATCATTTCTATTATCATTTTTCTGAAGATTATTTTGAAAAGTAGGAGATAATTTGTTAGTGACTATCAGTAATTACATCGGCAGTTTCAGAAATACCGGCTAATGTCTATAGGAATGAAGAATAAAGAATCCAGAATGCGACAAAGCTAACTATCAACGAAATATAAAAAATTGTATCTGTTATTTTAATGTGTTGATTAAAATAATGAGCGTTTTTGCCATTCTACTAGCTATTAAACTACTATCTACTTCTCAATTAATTGATGAGCGTTTTAATATTTACTTCTACTCATGAAAATGCCTAAATAAAAAAACGCATCCGGCTTTTGCCGAATGCGTTTTTAATTCTATTCTTTATTTTATATTTCTTTTACTACTCTTGTGTAGTTTCCTCTCCAACTATGGATTTGAATGTAGAGTTCTCAAAATAGTCAACAAATTCCATATCTGTTTTAGCCATTTCTATGAGGTCTGCATCTTTACCAATAGCTGTTCTTAAGTTATTGAATACTTCAGTTTCATTATTGTTTCTTGCAGCGATTACAGCTAATAAGTAATGATTCATTGCTTTATCATCTTCAAGAGATTTTAGCATTTTCTCTGCTTCACCTGGTTTTCCACCCAGAGTTAATGCAAGTGCTGTGTTGAATGAATTGTAATTTTGAAGATAACTTATAGCAGCTTCATAATCGCCCTCTTTGAGACTAATGATGCCAAGATTGTATTTTACTTGCTTACCGGCATCAGTTGCATCTAAGAAATATTCTTTTGCTTCCTCGATATTTCCATTTTCTAGTTCAATAACGCCTAAGTTATTCAGCACTTTAGCATGACCTTCTTTGATTTCGTTTGCTTTTTCAAGAGCTTCTCTTGCATCAGCCAATTTGCCTTGTTTTATCTTTACATAACCAATGTTGTTGTAAGCTCTTATGCATTTTGATTCTTTCTCAGTTGCTAATTCAAAAGCTTTGAGTTTATTATCTAAGTCATCAAATAATTGGTATCCTGCATAAAGAAGTTCTTCAACATTAAGTGTGTCAGGATTACTCATTGCAAAATCCTGAATTTCTTCATCGGAAAAACCAATTTTTTCTATTTCAACCGCTAACTCTGATCTTCTCAATTTAGGTAAAATATCATCTGCCAGAACTTTCCATGTTTTTGCCATGTTTTCAAGTTCTTTTTCTCTTACATCAGGATCATCATACATGGAAAGCACTCTTAAAATAAGGTCTTTATCTTCAATATCAGAGTTTTCTACTAATTTTTTGAAACCTTCCCAGTCTTCCGTAGTTGTTTTAGCTTCATAAAGTTTCTGAGCATCTTCTTCGCTCAATTTTTTATCGCTAACTAATTTTTTCAGGAATCCTTCTGAAGAAGATTTTCTTCCCTTTGATAATCTTTCGTTAAGGTCTATTGGGCCGTCTGGTGAAGCATAAGCTGAAAGTTTAACACCTTTGTAATTTTTGTTCTCAGCTTGATCTACTTCCTTAACAAAATTTTCCAGATTTTTGATATCTTCTTTAGTAAGCTCTGATCTTCTTAAATTGTCTCTTTGTATTTTATAATGAATATCTGCATCTTTAGTATGCGTTGTTACTCTGACAAATTTATCAGAAGCCATTACTGGTTTAGGGTTTATCATAACCAGATTTGGAGTTGCTTTAACTCCTTTAGCTACTTTTTGTGCAGGCATTGCTATTGTTTCATCATCAATAGTAGCTTCTCCGCGAACAACCAAGTCTGACATTCTCATGTCTTCCTTGTAATCAAATGAGCCGTTGAATTCTATTTCACCACCAGTTTCGTATTTTATTACTTTATTGTTAGCTTCTACTTTTTCTCCCTGAAATGTTTTGGATTCAAAGGCTTCTTCACCGTTGTCAAAAGTCAGAACAGGTGTGAATTCAACAATTGCATCTTTGTTGAACCATTCCGGCGGAACATTTCCTTCGATGGAGTATTCTACTTCACCCCCGTGCATTTCCAGTACTTTAGGGGTCGATTTAAATTCTAATGTGCCGTATTCCTCTTTCATCTTGTCAAGGCCACCGCAGCTACTTAGAATAAATACTGCTATAAAAAAGGATGTTAATAGATTTAGTTTTTTCATAATTGCCTCTAATTATTTGTTTTTGAATTAATTTTCCATTACTTGTAAGTACAAACTTAATAATGTTTTCGGTAAAATAAAAATAAATTAATTAAAATTATTACTCAAAACCTCTTTAAATTCTATAATAGTTCATACCTTTATAATGATTACTGTCAAAAATCACAGATTTAATTTTTTGATAATTAAGCGTATAATTAACAAAGTCCTTTCCTGCAACATCTATAACAATATATATATGATTTTGGTTCTCTTTCATGAATTTAAAATAGCTGTCTTGTATTTCTTGTAAGTAATTTTCATCTATTTCAAGTTCATATTCTCTTCCTCTTTTAATAATGTTTTGTTTAAGCTTTTTTGGTTCTTCGTGAAGGTACACAAAAATATCCGGGGAGGGGAGCGATTTATATATAATATTGAAAATTTCTCTGTATAATTTAAATTCATTGTCGGATAGCGTAGCTCGTGCAAATATCAGTGATTTGGAAAAATAAAAATCGGCTATGGTAAATGTTTTAAAAAGGTCTTTGTAAGGCAGTTCATTCACTAATTGTTTATACCTGCTTGCTAAAAATGAAAGTTCAACGTGGAAGGAGTATTTATCAGGATATTTATAGAATTTTGGAAGAAAGGGATTATCAGCAAACTGTTCAAGTATAAGATTTGCATTATATTCTTTTGCCAGCTTTTTTGCCAGAGTTGTTTTTCCTGCACCAATATTTCCTTCTATTGCTACATATTTAAGATCCCGCATTGTTATTTCTTTAGAAAAAAATGAAAACTCTCCCTGAGTTATTTTTTGAAAGAGTTTTCGTTTTATTAGAATATCGTTTTTTGGTTATTACTTCATTAGAGAAATAGTTCTTATTTTAATTAATATGAAGGTTTGATATCCATATTTTTAAAGATAAATGACCACATATCAGCTTCTTCTTGTATTGCTACATTGGTTGCTTTTCCAGCTCCATGGCCTGCTTTCGTCTGGATTCTGATCATTGTTGGATTGTCACCGTCATATTTATCCTGTAGCGTAGCTATGTACTTATAAGAGTGTGCAGGAACTACACGATCGTCATGATCTGAAGTCATAACAAGTGTGGCTGGATATTCAGCGTCCTCTTTTATGTTATGTAGAGGTGAATAATCGTATAAATTCTCAAATTGCAGTGAATCCTGACTGGAGCCATATTCGTCTTTCCATGCCCAGCCTATAGTAAACTTATGATACCTTAACATATCCATAACTCCTACCTGTGGTACTGCCACTTCAAATAATTCCGGTCGTTGGTTTGTAACTGCTCCAATTAAAAGGCCTCCGTTTGAGCTTCCATGTATTGCTATTTTATTCTTATTGGTATAGTTTGTATCGATAAGGTATTCTGCGGCACTTATAAAATCTTCAAAAACATTTTGTTTATTTAGTTTCATTCCCTGTTTGTGCCATTTTTCTCCATATTCACCCCCGCCTCTTATATTCGCAAGAGCATAAATTCCGCCGTTTTCGAGCCAGACGATATTACTTTTGCTGAATCTTGGTGTGAGGCTGGTATTGAAACCTCCATAGCCATATAAAAATACCGGATTCTTGCCATTCTTTTTTAAGCCTTTCTTGTGTACCAGAAACATTGGAATTCTTGTCTTGTCTTTACTTTCGTAAAATACTTGTTTGGTCACATATTTATCAGAATTAAAATCTACATCTGGTTTAAAAAAGCGGCTTGTTTTTTTTGAATCTAGATTGTGTTGCCAAATTTGTTTGGGTTCTGTAAATGAAGAAAATGAATAGAACAGTTTTTGACTCTCCGGATTTCCTGATATAGAATTTACACTACCCAATTGAGGTAAGTCAATTTCGTAAAGTTCTTCTCCCAATTGTGAAAATACCTTTAGTTTGTTATGTGCGTCTTTCATATAAGCTGCAATGAGCTTATCTCCTGCAATTGTGACTTCTTGTAATACATTATTTCTCTCTGGTATTACTTCCAGCCAATTTCCTACATCTTTCTTTTGTACGTCTATTCTGACTACTTTATACTTTGGGGCTTGATAGTTCGTATGAACAATAAGCTGATCTCCTGAATGGCCTATAATGTCGTATTCGTATTTAAAGCTTGTGGTGAGCTTAACAAAAGTGTCGTTTTCTTTCAGGTTTTTCACAAAAATATTGTTCCCGTGAGTGGATTTGGACTCATATATGTAAAGGTATTTTTCATCTCTTGAAACTTCTGCTCGATAGTTTCTTTCAGGATGACTGGGTTTATTAAATATAATCTTGTCTTCTTTTTGACTTGTTCCTAATTTGTGATAAAAGACCTTGTGGTTTTTATTCAACTGAGAATGTTTTTTCTCTTCCACGGGCTTGTTATAGCGGCTATAATAGAAGCCATCTTTGTACCATGCGATTTCTGAAAACTTTACCCATTTCAGATGATCCTCCAGTGTTGTATTTTCTTCAAGGTCTTTAATATGTATTTCGCGCCAATCGGATCCGCTTTTTGAAATGGCATAAGCGATATATTTGCCATCATTTGATATTTTATAGGATGCTAATGATACGGAACCATCTTCTGAAAAAGTGTTTGGGTCCAATACCATTTTCTCTTCTGACTGCAGGTTTTCTTTCATAAATAATACGTCGTGATTCTGCAATCCGTTGTTTTTGAAGTAAAAGTATTTTCCTCCTTTTAATTTTGGTGTGCTGACTTTTTTATAGTTCCATATTTCTGTCAGGCGGTTTTTTATTTTGTTCCTGAAAGGGATGTTTTCTAGATAGTTGAAAGTAACTTTATTCTGTTTCGTCACCCAGTTTCTGACTGCCTGAGATGTGTCGTTTTCAAGCCATCTGTAGGGAGCCGGAACATCTTTACCAAAATAGTTGTCTACGATATCTCCCTTTTTGGTTTCGGGGTATTCGTATTTATTATTATTGCAGGAAAAGAAGATAAGTGCAATAAATACAGGGAATAATATTTTTTTTGTTTTCATTTTGAGCTGTTTAAGTTATTTTTCATTTCAAGTAAATATATAAAAGAAATTGTGAAATTTCAAAAACGTACAGTTGTTTTGTTTTCTGGTTTTTGCTGTGTTCGTTGCTATAAAAAAAACAGCCAATAACATTTTGCTATTGGCTGTTTTTATTTTTTTATGAAAAATGTGTTATTCCTTCTTCTGAGGGTCTTTTTGATTACTACCTTTGTCATCTTTTGGTAATAATGCCTTCCTTGACAAGCGAAGGTTGCCTGTTTTCTTGTCAATTTCGATTAATTTAACCTTCACTGTGTCGCCTTCTTTTAATACATCTTCCACATTATTCGTCCGTTTCCAGTCTATTTCAGATATATGCAACAATCCTTCTCTGTTTGGAATTATTTCAACAAAGGCGCCAAAGGAAACTACCGATTTTACAATACCTTCATAAATTTTTCCTTCCTCCGGAACTTCAATGATAGCTTCTATCTTTTCAATTGCCTTTTTTACGTTTTCCTGATTTTCTCCGAAAACTGCTACTTTACCAACGTTGTCTTCTTGTTCTATTGTAATGGTAGTTTCGGTTTCTTCCTGGATCTTTTGAATAACTTTTCCACCAGGGCCAATTAAAGAGCCAATCATGTCTTTTGGTATTGTTATCTGCTCTAGTCTTGGCGTGTGTGGTTTAAGTTCCGCTCTTGGTTCGGAAATGGTTTCTTTCATCTTATTTAAAATGGAAAGCCTGCCTTCTTTTGATTGTTCAAGTGCTTTTTCCATAATATCATAAGATAGGCCAGAGATTTTAATATCCATCTGGCAGGCTGTTATGCCATCATCGGTTCCTGTAACTTTAAAGTCCATGTCTCCGAGATGGTCCTCATCGCCAAGAATGTCGGAAAGAACTGCATAGTTTCCGGTTTCATCAGTGATTAATCCCATTGCGATTCCTGAAACTGGTTTTTTCATATCTACACCGGCATCCATCAAGGCAAGTGTTCCTGCACAAACAGTAGCCATTGAAGACGAACCATTTGACTCTAATATATCTGAAACGATTCGAATTGCGTATGGACTGGTCTCAACTGGCACCATTCCTTTTAATGCTCGATGTGCGAGGTTTCCGTGTCCTACTTCTCTTCTGCTCACACCTCTTATTGGCTTAGCATCTCCAGTTGAGAAAGGCGGAAAGTTGTAGTGAAGTACAAATTTTTCTGTTCCTTGTACTAATACTTCGTCAATAACCTGTTCGTCTAATTTTGTGCCTAGTGTAACCGTGGTGAGTGATTGAGTTTCACCTCTTGTAAATATTGCAGAGCCGTGTGCTGCTGGCAGATAATCAATCTCACACCAGATTGGCCTGATTTCATCAAATTTTCTTCCATCTACACGAACCTGTTCTTTCAGCATCAAGTTTCTGATAGCTTCTTTTTCTACATCATGAAAATATTTATCAATCAGGGAAGTATTTACTTCTTCTTCCCCTTTTTCTTCTATTTGTTTGTTGGTAAACTCTTCTTTTATCTCATCTAAGGCATTTGATCTTTCGTGTTTACCCTGATGATTTTTAGCAGCTTCGTATATTTTGTCGTAAAGTTCGCTATTTATTATATTTTTGAGCTCTTCATCTTTTGTTTCATGATCGTATTCTCTCTGAGTTAGCTTTAACTCGTCTGCCATCTCCTGTTGAGCCAGGCACTGCATTTTTATGGCTTCGTGTGCAAATTTTATTGCTTCAAGCATTTCAGTTTCCGATACTTCATTCATCTCACCCTCTACCATCATAACATGCTCCATTTTGGCACCTACGATGATATCCATGTCTGCTTTTTCCAGTTCAGAGAATGTCGGGTTTATTTTGAGGTGGCCGTCAACTCTGCCTACTCGAACTTCTGAAAGTGGCCCGTTAAAGGGAATGTCTGAAACGGCAAGCGCTGCAGATGCCGCTAAACCGGCGAGTGAATTGGGTGGAATTTCTTTATCAGCTGATATGAGTGATACATTAACAAATGTTTCTGCGTGGTAATCTTCAGGGAATAATGGTCGTAATGCTCTGTCTATTAATCGGGCAATTAGAATTTCATAATCTGATGGTCTTGTTTCTCTTTTCAGAAAACCACCGGGGAAACGTCCGAAAGAAGCAAATTTTTCTCTGTATTCTACTGTAAGTGGCATGAAGTCTACGTCTTCTTTTGCTTCTTTAGCGGAGACTACTGTGGCAAGAATTTTTGTTCTTCCCATTGAAATCACTACTGCTCCATCGGCTTGCTTTGCTAATTTGCCAGTTTCAATGGTGATTTCTCTTCCTTCTCCTAAATCAATTGTTTTTTGGATAGGTGCGTTCATAAAATTAAATTTTCTTGGTAAGATATAAATAAATTGATGGAGTCAATAAAAGAATAAAAAAAGGCAATTCAAGGATTGCCTTTTTTGCGTTATTTACGTAATTTAAGCTTTTTAATGATAGCTCGATACCTTTCGATATCGTTGTTTTTTAAATAATTTAATAAACTTCTTCTTTTGCCTACAAGTTTTAAAAGTGCTCTTCTTGTGTTAATGTCCTTTTTGTGGCTACGGAGGTGTTCTGTTAGATCAATTATTCTTGTTGTGAATAATGCTATCTGACTTTCCGGAGTGCCGGTTTTACTCTCATCTCCTCCGTGTTCTTTAAAAATTTCTTTTTTCTTTTCTGCTGTTAACATAATATTTTCATTTGAATAAATTAATTCACTAAAAATGATTTGCAAAAGTATTTATTTTTTTTTTCTTTACAATAATTATATAATAAAAAGTTGTTTGTATTTTTTTTTGTTAAAATATTTCTATGTCAAATTAAATCTTGTTTAGAAGATGAAATGCTTGTTATAATAAGAAGAAGTCTATTCATTGTTATCCTTGCCGGTTAGAGCCTGTTTAAGCTTTTCAATTTGTTCATAAGTTCCTAATACAAATAACTGATCGTTTGAGGATAATTTTTCATTTGGTGAAGGATTGACTATAAACTTATTGTCTTTCGTCTTAAGCCCAATAATATTAGCTCCGGTATGCTGACGGACAGCCCATTCTCCAATTGTTTTATCAGCAACACAACTCTCCATGTTAATGCATGATAACTCGTCAATGTATACTTCATCGGGTGTCTGGAGCATTATATGATCAAGAAATTCAACAACATCGGGTTGAGCTACAAGTTTTGCCATTCTTTGCCCACCAATTCTATCAGGCATTATAACGTTTGTTGCACCTGCTCTTTTCAATTTTTTCACCGTTTCTGCATCTGATGCACGGCTGATAATCCTTAAATTCGGATTTATCTCTCTTGCAGAAAGAACCACGAATAAATTATCTGCGTCATTTGGCAAAGCTGTTATTATTGCCTGTGCATTTTGAATATTTGCATTCTCAAGCGCTTGATCACTTGTGGCATCTCCTTGAATATATAAAACATTTGGCATTTCTCTCAATTGATCAATGATCGTTTCTTCTCTATCAATGATGATAGCTTCTGCCTGATGCATAGATAGTTCTTGCATGGCTTGTTTGCCATTTCTGCCGTAACCGCAGACAATTACGTGATTTTTCAGTTTTGAAATTCGATTTTTAATTTTTGCATCCATAAAATAGTGTCTGAATATTCCGTCAACAATATATCGGGTCAGTGTTGTAATTGCATATGCAAATATACCAAAACTAAAGATAATAAGAAAGGTGGTAAATATTTGCCCTTCACTTGATAATGGTTCTACTTCGCCATAGCCTACTGTGGACATAGTGATGATTGTCATGTAAATGGCATCAATGAGCGAGTAGTTTTCAATAAAAATAAATCCTATTATACCAATTAAAACAATCCCAACGAGAAGAATAATAGCAAACTGGACAGAGCGAAATCCTTCGCGTTTTAATTCAACTTTACTCATTCTTTTTTTGATTAATTAGCTGATTTCCAATTCTGCAATCTAAACATTTTTTTTGTTCACA
>Ga0207414_1000260_pt1 | contig 25112 bp, 22 predicted proteins | sample PonA231FremontCA_2_FD_187269 | JGI IMG/M metagenome (GOLD analysis project Ga0207414, IMG submission 187269) | Marine sediment microbial community from Fremont, CA, USA - Pond A23 Sediment 1 (SPAdes) | ecosystem: Environmental > Aquatic > Marine > Unclassified | place: USA: Fremont, California...
TGAACCTTGCCGCATCCTTCCATGTGGCCGAGCCGGGGTTGAGCCATCAGGATGAAATGCCCGATGTTCCCGCCCCCGATATGCTCGAGAACGAAGAGCAGCTCGGCGAACGTCTGGCAGACCGGTTGCCCGAGACGTTCCTCAAGTGGCTGCGGATGCCACGCCCGATCGAGATGCGCCCCACGGTCCTGCGCCCGCCATTCGATCCATCCGCCCGCGAGGCGGTGCAAAACCTCTGGTTCCGGGTCCGCGCACCCATCGGTGACGATCCCCGCATGCACCGCGCCGCGCTGGCTTTTTCCTCTGATTTCGGGCTGTTAGGCGTTTCGATGCTGCCACATGCGCGGGGTTTCACCGACCCCGACATGCAATTCGCCAGCCTCGATCACGCGCTGTGGATTCACGATGATTTCCGCATGGACGAGTGGCTTTTGTATTCCATGGACAGCCCATGGGCCGGCGGCGCGCGCGGCTTTAACCGTGGCCGCATCTTCACCCGCGATGGACGGCTTGTCGCCAATGTCGCCCAAGAGGGGCTGGTGCGCGACAAGTCTCTGAAAGACAAGGATAAGTAGCGTTACGCCTGTGGCAGTTCATCGCCGGGAATCACCGGAAAGAAACTGCCCTGCGACCACAGGCCGAACCAATCCTGCCCGTCAATGCGATGATGCGTGCCAATCTCGACCAGTCGGTAGAAACTCTTGCGATCAATCAGCGCCTCGAGGCCTGCACGCACGGTCACATAGGGTGATGGCTCTCCGGTTTGCGCATCGCGCACCACCCGAACCGGCGCATCCGGACCCGCCTTGACCGAGTCGCCCACATTGGTCTCAAAGGTCAGAACCTGTTCCTCGCCGCTGCCATCCACGGTGAAATCAACCGCCACAAAGGGGGCGTCATCAACGGTGATTCCCACTTTTTCTACAGGCGTGACAAGGAAATACTCATCCCCATCCTTGCGCAGGATGGTCGAGAAAAGGCGCACCAGCGCCGGCCGTCCGATCGGCGTGCCCTGGTAGAACCACGTGCCGTCGCGCGCGATGCGCATGTCGAGGTTGCCGCTGAACGGCGGGTTCCACTTGTGAACAGGCGGCATACCCTTGCCTTGGGCGGCTTTCGCGGAGGCGGCGATGCTCTCGGCGCTCGGGGTCACGTTCATTTGTCCGCTCATTGCTTTTTGCCATTTTCCTCTTGCGCGATACACTCTTACACAGAGGTAGTGTTGCAGCAGGAGTTTTGCCATGTCCGATCAAGAAGATCTGGTTGCCGAGATCGAGGCACTGGAGGAACGACTGGCGCTGGCGCGGTCCTCGATCACCCGGCGGTTCATCGGCCAGGAGCGGGTCGTCGATCTGACCTTGTCGGCGCTTTTGTGCGGGGGGCACGGCCTGCTTGTCGGGCTTCCCGGCCTTGGCAAGACCCGGCTTGTCGAAACCCTGTCCACCGTGATGGGCCTTGATGGCAACAGGATCCAGTTCACCCCGGACCTGATGCCGGCCGATATCCTTGGCTCCGAGGTGCTGGATACCGACAGCGAAGGGCGCCGTGCCTTTCGCTTTGTGCCGGGGCCTGTGTTCTGCCAACTGCTGATGGCCGACGAGATCAACCGCGCCAGCCCCCGTACGCAATCGGCCCTGTTGCAGGCCATGCAGGAAAGGCAAGTCACCGTGGCAGGACAGGATCGACCGCTCGGTTCGCCATTTCACGTGCTGGCCACCCAGAACCCGATCGAGCAGGAAGGCACCTATCCGCTTCCCGAGGCGCAGCTGGACCGTTTCCTCGTCCAGATCGACGTGAGTTACCCCGACAGGGGAACGGAGCGCGACATCCTGATCGCCACCACCGGCGCTCAGGAAGACGAGGCGCACGCCGTTTTCACCGGTGCCGACCTGTTGAAGGCGCAGACGTTGTTGCGCCGAATGCCCGTGGGCGAGGCGGTGGTCGAGGCGATCCTTGACCTGGTGCGCGCGCTGCGCCCCGAGGATGCCGGCGCGTCCGAGCATGTGCGCCAGGCCGTGGCATGGGGCCCGGGGCCCCGCGCGGCGCAGGCACTGATGCTGATGGCGCGGGCCGAGGCGATGATAAGGGGGCGTCTTGCGCCATCGGTCGAGGACGTGGCGGCGGTGGCACACCCGGTGCTGATTCACCGGATGGCCCTCAACTTTGCCGCGCGCGCCCGGGGTGACAGCCTCGCCGATCTGATTGCCGAAACCGGGGCCGGTGTGACGGGCCGGGAGGTTGCCGCTTGAGTCCCGATGCCCGCACTCTGAGGGCACGCGCCGAGAAACAGGCCGCGCCGCTGCCGCCGTTGCTGGCCCGCGCCGAGCAGTTGGCCGGCGCCGTTATGATGGGGGAGCACGGACGCCGGCGTGCGGGCCTTGGTGCCGACTTCTGGCAGTATCGCCCGATGCAGCAAGGCGATAGCCTGCGCAACGTCGATTGGCGCCGCTCGGCCCGCGGTGACACGCAGTTCGTGCGCGAACATGAATGGCAGATCGCGCAAACCGTCATGCTATGGGTGGACGGCTCTGCCTCGATGCGCTTCGGCAGTTCCGATGCCGTGCCCCAGAAGCAGGACCGCGCGCGAATGCTGGCCCTGGCCGTATCGATTCTGCTGGATCGTGGCGGTGAACGTGTCGGCTTGTTGGGCGATGACCTTCCCCCGCGCAAGGGGCGCGTGCAGCTCATGCGGCTCGCACAGGCATTCACCCGCGACGATCAGGCTGATTACGGTCTGCCCGAGATTGGCGGCATCGTCCCCCATGGTCGCGCGGTCGTGATATCGGATTTCCTGGGTGATCTGGAGCCGGTGCAATCGGCGTTGACGGCGATGGCGGACAAGGGCGTGCAGGGCATCCTGTTGCAGGTTCTCGACCCCAGCGAAGAGGCATTTCCCTTTCATGGCAGAACCCGCTTTCAGAGTATCGGCGGATCGCTGTCGCATGAAACACTCAAGGCCGATGCGCTGCGGCCGCGATACCTGCAACGGCTCGCGGCGCGCAAGGCCGCGCTGAATGACCTGACACGGCTGACGGGCTGGCGTTATCTCTGCCATCACACTGATGAGAGTGCACAATCCGCCCTTTTGTGGCTGTGGCGCGCGCTTGATGGCGGGGGGGCGGCATGATCCCCGGCCTTGCCTTCAGCGCGCCGTGGCTGTTGCTGGGCCTTGCGGCATTGCCGGTGCTCTGGCTGCTGTTGCGCGCCGTGCCTCCCGCCCCGATAAGGCGGCGGTTTCCCGGTGTCGCATTGCTGTTGGGGCTGAGCGATGACGACACGGTCACCGACCGGACGCCGTGGTGGTTGTTACTGCTCCGGATGTTGGCGGTGGCAGCCATGATCGTGGCGTTGGCGGGGCCGGTGTTGAACCCCCAGGCCAAGCGCGCGGTGCCTGACATGCCGCTATTGGTGGTTCTGGATGGCACGTGGGCGGGCGCTGCCGACTGGACGGCGCGCAAACAGGTGCTGGACAGGGTTCTGGCCGAGGCGGGGCGCAACGCCCGCCCGGTGGCGATCATGCGCTTGACCACGCCCGAACGCCCCGAGTTCCAGGCTGCGGGAAGCGTGCAATCGCGCCTTGTCGGTCTTGAGCCGCAACCATGGCAGCCCACGCCGGCGATGATCGAGACCGCGCTGTCGTTGTTACCTGACGGTCGATACGAAACGTACTGGATGTCCGACGGTCTGGCCCGCGAAGGGCGCAGCCGGCTGCTCGCCGCATTCGAGCAGAGTGGTCCCGTGCGCGCCTACGAGAGCGGACAACCGACACTTGCCCTGATGCCGCCGCAGTTCAGGGATGGTGCCGTGCAGTTGCGCGCGCAGCGATCGACGGGCGCGCAGGCGCGTGATGCCGTCGTGGCAGCGCATGGCGTCGATCCTGCGGGTGTGCCCCGGGTGCTGGCGCGGCAAACCCTGCTGTTCGAGGCCGGCGCGACGGAGGCAAGCGGGACGATGACCCTGCCGGCCGAACTGCGCGCGCGCGTCGAGCGGTTCCAGATCGAAGAAGAGCGCAGCGCCGGTGCGGTGGCGCTTGGTGATGACACGCTGCGCCGGCGCGAGATCGCGCTGATTGCGGGGCAGGACAACCGCGAAGGCCTGGAGTTGCTGTCGCCGCTGTATTACCTGCGGCAGGCTCTTGCGCCTACGGCGGACCTACTGGACGGGGCATTGATGGACGTGCTGCCCGCGAACCCGGATGTCATCGTTTTGGCCGATGTCGCGCAACTGTCCGAGTCCGAGCACGAGGAGTTGCTGGAGTGGACGCGTCAGGGAGGGCTGCTGCTGCGTTTCGCCGGGCCGCGCCTTGCGGCCAGCGACGTGAGCCGCAAGCAGGAGAACGCGCTGATGCCCGTGCGTTTGCGGGCGGGCGGCCGGAGCGTCGGCGGCGCGATGAGCTGGGGATCGCCCAAGTCCCTTGCGCCGTTTCCGAAAGGCAGCCCCTTTGCCGGGCTTGCACCACCCGACGATGTGACGGTCAGCGCGCAGGTCCTGGCGCAGCCCGACCCGACGCTGGCCGACAGGGTGATTGCACAGCTCGATGACGGTACGCCCCTTGTCACGCGCAAGCGTGTCGGGGCGGGGCAGGTGGTGCTGATGCACGTCACGGCCACGGCGGAATGGTCCACCCTGCCGCTGTCGGGTCTTTTCGTGCGTATGCTCGAACGTCTTTCCGCCGCGTCGCTTACCTCGCGGCCGGACGCAGAGGCGCTGGAAGGTCAGACATGGCAGCCGCGGCGCGTACTGGACGGTATGGGCCGGGTGCAGGACGCGACAACTCTGCCGGGCGTTGCCGGTCAGGATGTGCTGAGCGCGCCGCTTGGTCCCGATCTGCGCCCCGGCGTCTATAGAAGCGGGGACCGCTACATCGCGCGGCATGTCGTGGACGCAGAAACCAAGCTGACCCCGGTCACGTGGCCCGCGCGCATTCCCGTGGAAGGGATGAACAAGCCGCCTGAAACGCCACTGACCGGTCATTTGCTAAGCCTCGCCATTGTGTTGATGCTGGCGGATGTCCTGGCCTCGCTGATCGTGTCCGGGCGTTTGAAATCGGCGCGCATGGCCGCGGGTGTTGCCGTGCTCTGCCTGGTCTGGGGTGGCATGGGGCCTGTCCCCGCTCACGCGCAGGAGCAGCCGACGCGGGGCGAGGACGCGTTCGCCATCGCCGCCACACAGGAGGTGGTTCTGGCCCATGTCCTGACCGGCAACCAGACCCTCGACGACACAGCGCAGGCTGGGTTGCGCGGGCTGTCTGAAACATTGTTCTTCCGCACGTCAGTGGAACCCGCAGAACCGATGGGCGTGAACCTGGAAACCGATGACCTGGCGTTCTTTCCGTTTCTCTACTGGCCGATTGCCCCGGATCAGCCCACGCCATCGGATGAAGCTTATGAAAAGCTCAACCGCTACCTGCGGTCCGGGGGGATGATCCTGTTTGATACGCGCGATGCCGACATCGCCGGGTTCGGCGCGTCCAGCCCCAATGGGCGCAGGTTGCAGCAGCTTGCCGCGCCTTTGGACATTCCACCGCTGGAGCCGGTGCCGGAAGATCATGTACTGACGCGCACCTTCTATCTGTTGCAGGACTTTCCCGGTCGTCATGCAGGCGGCGATGTCTGGGTCGAGGCCGCGCCCGCCGACGCCGAAAAGGTCGAAGGCATGCCGTTTCGAAACCTGAACGACGGGGTGACGCCGGTTGTCATCGGCGGCAATGACTGGGCCGCTGCCTGGGCAATGGATGATCGCGGCAATGCCTTGTTTCCCGTGGGGCGGGGGCGAGGTGGCGAGCGGCAGCGTGAGATCTCGTACCGGTTCGGGGTGAACCTGATAATGCATGTGCTGACCGGCAACTATAAGTCCGACCAGGTGCACGTGCCTGCATTGTTGGAAAGGCTGGGGCAATGAACGGGCAGATCGTATTCGATCCACTGCTGCCCTGGTGGGTGCTGACCGTTCTGGCGGGGGCGGTGCTACTGGGGGGCGGCGTGGCCCTTTGGCGCGGGTTGTCGGGCTGGGCGCTGCGCACGTTGGCGGGTGCGGTCCTCATCGCGGCGCTTGCCGGGCCGTCCTATCAGCGCGAAGATCGACAGCCGCTGTCCGATATCGTGCTGTTGCTGGAGGATCGCAGCGCCAGCCAGCGCCTGGCGAATCGCTTGCCGCGCACGGAGCAGGCCGCCGAGGCGCTTGGCGCGGCATTGAGGCAACGCCCGAACACGCAGGTGCGCCGCGTCGAACTGGGCGATGGCCGGGGCGACGCGGGGACCCTGATGATGCAGGCGCTTGGCGATGCGCTGGCCGAGGTGCCGCGCGGGCGCGTGGCGGGCATCATCGCGCTCAGCGACGGGCGCGTGCATGACATGAAACGTGCTCCGGATCTGCCCGCGCCCATGCATCTGCTGCACACCGGTCAGCCGCAGGACTGGGATCGCCGTCTGATCGTGGAGGGCGCGCCGGCCTTTGCCATTCTTGACGAGCCCGTCACCCTGACGTTGCGTGTCGAAGATACCGGCGCCGCGCCTGACGGTGCCGATACGGCGAACCTTGATATCTCCCTGGACGGCGAGGCGCCCCAACGGTTCGAGGTGCCGATCGGCCGCGAGATCGAATTGCCGCTGACCTTGCCGCACGGGGGGCGCAATGTGATCCGCTTTTCCGTGCCCGAGGCCGAGGGGGAACTGACGGCGCGCAACAATTCCGCATTGGTGCAGATCAACGGCGTGCGTGACCGTCTTCGCGTTCTTCTGGTTTCAGGCGAACCGCATCCCGGCGGCCGCACCTGGCGAAACCTGCTGAAGTCCGACAGTTCTGTTGATCTGGTTCATTTCACGATCCTGCGTCCGCCAATGAAACAGGATGGTGTCCCGGTGTCTGAGCTGTCGCTGATCGCATTTCCGACGCGGGAACTGTTTCTGGAGAAGATCGACGATTTCGATCTGATTATCTTCGATCGGTACAAGCGGCGCGGCATCCTGCCGTCGATATACCTCGATAACGTGCGCGACTATGTCGAAAAGGGGGGGGCGGTTCTGGTGGCGGCAGGCCCCGATTTCGCCAGTGCCGATTCGATCCACCGCTCGCCCCTGGGGCAGATCATTCCGGGCAGCCCGACTGCGCGCGTGATCGAGCGGGGCTATACCCCCCGGATTACCGATCTGGGCCTGCGTCATCCGGTGACTTCGGGCCTGGTGGAGGGTGCGGCCAAGACGGGCGAGTGGGGCCGCTGGATGCGCCAGATCGACATCACCCCCGAACAGGGGCAGGTGGTGATGAATGGTAGCGATGGTCGACCGCTTCTCATGCTTGACCGGGTCGGCGAGGGCCGTATCGCGCTGCTGGCGTCAGACCAGGCGTGGCTATGGGATCGCGGGTTCGAAGGCGGCGGGCCGCAACTGGAGCTTCTGCGCCGGTTATCGCACTGGATGATGAAGGAACCTGAGCTTGAGGAAGAGGCCCTGTCGGCCGAAGTGACCGGCCAGACCATGCGCATCATTCGACGTAGTCTGAGCGACGATGTCGGGCAGGTGACGATCACGCGTCCCGACGGAGAGCAGGTCGAAGTGCCGCTGAGCGAGGTGAAGCCGGGCCGCTTCGAGGCGCAGTACGAAGGCCCGCAAATCGGGCTCTATCGCCTGAAGGATGGGGACCAGGACGCGGTCGTGGGCCTGGGCCCCGCCGCGCCGCGAGAATTCGAGGCCACAATCGCCACCGGCGACGTGCTGCAACCTGTTATCGACCCCTTGCGCGGTGGCGTGATGGCGCTGTCGGAGGGCTTGCCGCGCATCCGCGACGTGCGGGAGGGGCGACCGGCCGCAGGGCGCGGATGGATCGGGCTGACGCCGCGCAGCGCCTACGAGACCATTTCGATCACGCGTGTCGCGCTACTGCCGGGGTGGTTGGTGCTGCTGTTGGCGTCGGCGTTCGTGATTGCAGGATGGCTGCGCGAGGGACGGCGCTAGCGCGCGGTCTCAACGTTCCAGTGAGACAGCAACAGTTTCTCCGGACCAGCCATCGAGGGAACAACGCACCTTGATGAAAACCTGTCTCACGCCATCTTTCACCATTATGCCGGTCAGGGAGCGCGTGAATGGTTGTTCGTGGACATGAGGATGATGCAGCTTGCGATAGCCGATCCTTTCGCCCTCGGCATCAAGCACTTCCCATCCGTCGGCATAGTGATCCCAGCCGGTATCTGGATGGTTCAGCGTTACCGAGATGCGCCACCCTATGTCGCCCCGCTCGACATCGATGTTTTCGACCGCAGGGGTTTCAGCCAGCGCGGGGGCGGCGAAAGCCAGAAGGAGCAAGGAGAGTGATCTGGAAGTCATGCCGGCATTGTAACTGGGCAGGCCGGTCCGTGCATGTCACGACTGCGTGTGACCATTTGAACGGCGCCACCCTGATCGTGACTGTTGCCCGACGACGGTCGCAGGTGTAGCTCGCTACGGTAAAATGTGAAGATCGCAAATCGAGTGCGGACTTGCTTGTGGTCAAAATTGGGTATATTTTATTACCAATCATAGGGGGTTTTCATGGAAATGCCGAAGCCGAAGCCAGAGATCCTGGCAAACAAGGCGGGTCTGATTGCCCGACTGCAATCCGTCTTGTCCCGCGATGCGGTGATAGAAGACCCCGCCGAGACGCAAGCGTATGAATGCGATGCATTGGTTGCCTACAAGTGCGCGCCGTTGGCTGTGGTTCTGCCGTCCTCCACCGAGGAGGTCGCCGCGGTGCTCACGATTTGCAACGAGATGGGTATTCCGGTGGTGCCGCGCGGGTCGGGCACCTCTTTGGCCGGTGGCGCCCTGCCAACAGCGGATTGCGTGATCCTTGGCATCGCGCGGATGAATGATGTCCTGGAAACCGACTATGACAATCGCATCATTCGGGTTCAGTCCGGGCGTACCAATCTGAGCGTTACCGGCGCCGTGGAAGAAGAGGATTTCTTTTACGCGCCCGATCCATCCAGCCAGCTTGCCTGCGCCATCGCTGGTAATATCGCTATGAATTCCGGCGGCGCGCATTGCCTGAAATACGGTGTGACGACCAATAACCTGCTGGGCGTGACCATGGTGATGATGGATGGCACCGTCATCGAACTGGGCGGTGCGCATCTGGATGCCGGCGGGCTTGACCTGCTGGGGCTGATCTGCGGTTCTGAGGGGCAGTTAGGTGTCGTGACCGAAGCCACGCTGCGTATTCTCGCCAAGCCCGAGGGCGCGCGTCCGGTGTTGATGGGGTTCGACAGCAACGAGGTTGCCGGCGCCTGCGTGTCCGACATCATCAAGGCGGGTGTTCTGCCCGTGGCAATCGAGTTCATGGACCGCCCCTGCATTCGCGCGACAGAAGCGTTCGCGGGCGCGGGATATCCCGATTGCGAGGCGTTGCTGATCGTCGAGGTCGAAGGCTCTGATGCCGAGATCGATGAGCAGTTGGGGCTCATCCTGGAAATCGCGCGCCGCCATTCCCCGGTCGAGTTGCGCGAAAGCCGGTCGGCCGAGGAAAGCGCGCGGATCTGGCTGGGCCGGAAATCGGCCTTTGGTGCTATGGGCCAGATCAACGACTACATGTGCCTTGACGGCACGATCCCGGTGAGCCAGTTGCCCTTCGTTCTGCGGCGTATCGCGGAGATGAGCGGCGAATATGGCCTGGATGTCGGCAACGTATTTCACGCGGGCGATGGCAACATGCACCCGCTGATCCTGTATGATGCGAACAAGCCCGGCGATCTGGAAAAATGCGAGGCTCTTGGCGCGGAGATCCTCAAACTGTGCGTCGAGGTCGGTGGTTGCCTGACCGGTGAACACGGAGTCGGGATCGAAAAGCGCGACCTGATGACAACGCAGTTCACGCATGACGATCTGGACATTCAGATGGCGGTCAAGGACGTGTTCGACCCCAAGTGGCTGTTGAACCCGGCCAAGGTGTTCCCGCTGGATGTATCGGGTCCGCGGCGGGCGGCATAGCGAAGCGGTCCGCGCCTTGTGTGCGCCGGGCCAGCTTGCTCTATTGAGTATTCCGACAAAGAAGATGTGGCATGGATGTGATTGAAACCGAGGCGACACTGGCCGAACGCCTGCGCGATGCGCAGGAGCCGGTTCGGGTATTGGGCGGCGGCACGCGCGGCATCGGGCGGCCCGTGCAGGGCAAAGCCCTGAGCGTGGCAGGGTTGAGCGGCGTGGTGGATTACGAGCCTGGCGCGCTGACGCTGGTGGTGAAGGCCGGAACACCGTTGCAGCAGATCGAACAGACGCTGGCGGCTGAGGGTCAGCGGTTGGCATTCGAGCCGATGGATCATCGTGGGTTACTTGGCGTCGATGGCACCCCCACGATCGGCGGTGTGGTAGCGGGAAATATCAGCGGCCCGCGCCGGATCGCCGTGGGGGCGTGCCGTGATTTCCTGCTCGGGGTGCGGTTCGTTGACGGGGCTGGCCGCATCGTCAAGAATGGTGGACGGGTCATGAAGAACGTGACGGGCTATGACCTCGTGCGTCTCATGGCCGGCAGCCACGGGACATTGGGTGTGGTGAGCGAGATCAGCCTGAAGGTCTTGCCGACGCCGGAAACCGTAGCGACCTTGACCGTGCACGGGGCGGATGGCGAACACGCGCTGGCGGCGATGACTCGCGCGATCACCAGCCCGTTCGAGGTGACCGGCGCCGCGCATGTGCCGGGGCCGGAACCCGCCGTGCATCTGCGGCTCGAAGGGTTTCCCGGATCGGTTGAATACCGGGTGCGGCAACTGAAATCGCGCCTGTCGGATCTTGGCGAGATCACGGTCGAAACCGTGCCCGAAAGAAACGCGGAACTGTGGCGTCGCATCCGGGATGTTGAGGCGTTGCAGTCCGCCTATGCCCTGTGGCGGGTATCGATGAAACCGGGCGCGGTATATTCGGGGTTGCTGCCGGCGATAGAGCAATGGGCGCAATGTCGCACACTTATGGATTGGGCCGGTGGGCAATGCTGGATCGCGCTGTCGGAAGACGAGGCAGTTTCGCTGGCTGAGGCCCATGGTGTCGAGGATGCAGCCGATGGCGCCGCGTGGCTGCATCGCAATCTGCAGGAAGCCGTCGCGGACCGCCAGATCAACCAGGGCGGTGGTGGGCATGCGACGCTCATCAAGGGAGCGGACGCGCTGCGCGCTGCGGTTTCGGTGTTCCAGCCCGCGCCCGCGCCAGTGGCTGCCCTCTCGGCCGGGTTGCGCCAAAGGTTCGATCCGAAGGGAATTCTGAATCCGGGGTTGATGAACTGATGCAAACCAATTTCACACCAGAGCAATTGCAGGATCCCGCGTTCGAGCGCTCGAACCAGATTCTCAGGGCGTGCGTTCATTGCGGGTTTTGCACCGCGACTTGCCCGACATACCAAGTGCTGGGCGACGAGCTGGATAGCCCGCGTGGCCGCATCTATCTGATGAAGGACATGCTGGAAAACGAGCGTGTTCCGGATGCGAAAACCGTCAAGCATATCGACCGGTGCCTGAGCTGCCTTGCCTGCATGACCACTTGCCCGTCCGGCGTGCATTACATGCATCTGGTGGATCATGCCCGGGATTATATCGAGCAGACCTACAAGCGCCCGATGGGCGAGCGTGTGTTGCGCTGGACCCTGGCGCGCATCCTGCCCTACCCGATGCGGTTTCGCGTGGCCCTGCTCGGGGCAAAGATGGCGCGGCCTTTCGCGCGGCTGGTGCCTGATGCCCGCCTCCGCGCGATGCTCGAAATGGCGCCGAAGCAAATCCCGCCGGTCAGCCGCAACGATGACCCGCAGACGCATTCGGCGAAAACCGCGCGCCGCAAGCGTGTGGCGCTGATGACGGGCTGTGCGCAAAGGGCGCTGAACACCGACATCAACGATGCCACGATCCGTGTGCTGACCCGTCTGGGCTGTGACGTGGTGGTGGCACAGGGGGCGGGTTGTTGTGGTGCACTGACCCATCACATGGGCAAAACCGACGAAAGCCATGCCACGGCGGCGAAAAACATTCGCGCCTGGGCGGCGGAAATGGATGGAGACGGGTTGGACGCGATCGTCATCAATACGTCCGGCTGTGGTACCACGGTCAAGGATTACGGTCACATGTTCCGCAATGAGCCGCTTGCCGAGGACGCGGCGCGCGTGTCCGCCTGCGCGATGGATGTGTCCGAACTGCTGGAGCAACTAGACCTTCCCGAGGGCGCGCAACAGGATATCACCGTCGCTTATCATGCGGCCTGTTCCTTGCAGCATGGCCAGCAGATCAAGTCGGCCCCGAAGACGCTGCTCAAGCGGGCGGGCTTCAAGGTGGTAGAGCCCGCAGACAGCCATCTGTGCTGTGGTTCGGCGGGCACCTACAACCTGATGCAGCCCGAGATTTCCAAGCAGCTGAAGGATCGCAAGGTGCGTACGCTGGAAGCCAAACAGCCCGATGTGATCGCCACCGGGAATATCGGCTGCATGATGCAGATCGGGTCGGCGACAGATGTGCCGATCGTTCACACGGTCGAGTTGCTGGATTGGGTTACGGGCGGGCCGCGTCCGCCAGCGTTCGACCAAGCCCCTGATACGCGTGAGCCGGCCATTCCGATGCTGCGTTAAGGCCAAATTGGTGCCCGATTTACCCGGTATCACCGGCATGGACGACACCCGGGGGCCTGAATGATACGCATCTATTTCATCGCGATTGTCGCATTCCTGCTGGCCTCGGCGATCCGGGCGCAGGACGGCGTGTTGACCCGTCTGGAAACAGGAAACGATTCGCGCGGATGGGAGGCCGTCGGACGACTCGACATCGACGGGCTGGGATTTTGCACCGGGGCGCTCATAACGCCCAGCCATGTCCTGACGGCAGCGCATTGTCTCTACGACAAGAAAACCGGAGACCGGATCGACATGGCGCGGATGGAATTTCGCGCAGGCTGGCGCAATGGCCGCGCGGAAGCTTATCGCAAGGTGCGGCGCGGCGTCGTGCATCCGGGCTATACCTATGCGGACAAGGTACCGATGAACCGTGTGCGCCATGACCTGGCGTTGCTGGAGTTGCAACGCCCGGTGCACACCACCCGTATCGCGCCATTCGCGACCGATATCGCGCCGCGTACGGGCGACCGGATCGGCGTGGTGTCCTATGCCCAAGGTCGCTCGGAAGTGCCGTCGCTGGAAGAGGTATGCAGCGTCCTGGGGCAGGATGAGGGAATACTGATAATGTCCTGCGACGCCGAGTTCGGCGCGTCCGGCGCGCCGGTGTTTTCCTTCAGAGACGGCAAGGCGCGTATCGTGTCGATCATTTCGGCCAAGGCCGAAGCGCGCGAAGGGAAGGTATCCCTGGGTATCGAGCTTGGCGCTTCGCTGAAACTGTTGCAGGCGCGCATGGCGACGAGCAGCAGCAAGTTCCTTCGTGCCGACAGCAACCAGGGTGGCGCCGCGCGCTCTGTCTCGGGGGCGAAATTCGTGAAACCCTAGGAAGCCGTGTAAGGACCGGGTGGGCAACAACTGGCCCACCCGGCTTGGTTATCCGAACACCCGGCCCAATGCCGCATCCACGGCGCCGGCGATCTGATCGATATCGGCCTTCGTGGCAATCAGTGCGGGCGAAAACGTCAGCGTGTTGTTCAGCCCGGGCAGCGACCGGTTGGTCGCCCCGATGATGACCCCTTGTGTCATGCAGTCGGCGAGGACCGCCTGAACCTGCTTTTCGCTTACGGGATCCTTGGTGCCGCGATCGGAAACCAGTTCGGCACCCAGGAACAGGCCCTTGCCGCGCACGTCGCCGATGACCTTGTGCTTGTCCATCAGCGCGCCGAGTTGCTCCAGCATGTAATCGCCCATGGCCGTGGTGTTTTCGAGCAAGTCCTCGCGTTCGATGATCGCCATGTTTTCCAGCGCCGCGGCGGGGCCGGCCGTGCATCCCCCGAAGGTCGAGATGTCGCGGAAATAGTTCAGCGGATCGTCGGCGTCGTCCTTGAACATGTCGAAAACCGCCTCGGTCGTCACGCAGCACGCGATGGCGGCATAGCCGCTGGCAAGGCCCTTGGCCATGGTGACGAAATCGGGTTCGATGCCGTATTGCTGGTAGCCGAACCAGGTGCCGGTGCGGCCCAGGCCGCAGACGACCTCGTCAATATGCAGCAGGATGTCGTACTTGCGGCAAATTTCCTGCACGCGGGGCCAATAGCCGGGCGGGGGCGGAATCACGCCGCCGCCTGCTGTGACCGGCTCCAGGCACAGGCCGCCAACGGTGTCGGGGCCTTCGTGCAGGATGACCTGTTCGATGGCGTCGGCGGCGGCGCGGCCGTAGTCCTCGCCCGAAAGATCCCATTGCGCGCGGTATTCAAGGCAATGCGGCACCGAGACGAAGCCCGGCGCGAACGGGCCATATTGCGCGTTGCGCTGTTCCTGGCCGCCTGCCGACAGGCAGCCGATCGTGGTACCGTGGTAGTCGCGCTCACGGTACAGGATCTTGTGCTTGCGCCCACCGTGGCGCTTGTGCGCGATCTGGCGGATCATCTTGAAGGCCTTCTCGTTGGCCTCGGACCCCGAGTTGCAGTAATAGACGCGGGAAAGCCCCGGCATCTTGGACAGCAGCCTTTCCGAGAACATCGCGCCCGGGATCGACCCGGCAGAGCCAGCGAAATAGTTCAGCTTCATCAACTGGTCACGCACGGCATTCGCGATTTCCTCGCGCCCGTAGCCCACGTTGACCGTCCAGACCCCGCCCGAGACGGCATCGAGGTGTTCCTTGCCTTTCTGGTCCCAGACGCGCATGCCCTTGCCTTCGACGATGACGCGGGGATCGACCGTCTCGTATGGCTTGTGCTGGCTCAGGTGATGCCAGACATTGGCGCGATCCGCCGCCACGACCTTGTCGATGTCGTTGTCTTGAAACGTTCCGTCCATCATTGCTCCGCTCCGCGTTTCAGGTGCCAAATGCTATCGTATCATATCACACCTGTCTTGCCGCCCGGCGATAGCGCCAGATGGCATAAACCAATGCGTCCAATTCGGCAGGGCGTGTCGATGAACTGACCAGTCACGGATCGTTGAGCAGCACCGCCTCGACCCGGCGGTTCGCGTCACGCCCGGCCTTTGTCGCGTTGCTGGCGCGCGGAGCGAGATACCCCGCGCCTTCGGCCGAGATCTGAGCGCGGTCTATGTTGTAGAGCGTGACCATTCGTTCCTGCACCGACGCCGCCCGCGCGCGCGACAGGGCGATATTGCGATCCAGCGCGCCGACGGTATCGGTATGCCCAACAAGCAAGATGCGCCGGCCCGGGTCCGCGGCCAGGAAGTCCGCCAGAGCGGTCAGGGTGGGAAAATCTCCCTGCCCGAGGTCGGAAGAGCCGGTTTCGAACGTCAGGTCGGACAGAACGACATGACCCTTCTGCGCAAAAGCGCGGGCCACCGAAAGTGGCGCGGGCGTTGGCTGCTGTTCGGCGGGGTTTTTCACGCCCGTTTCCGGATCGGGCGGCGCCATGCTGCCGGGCTGGGACTGCCCGGGGGTTACGTGAATCAGTTGCACGAAGCCGGAGTTCTCGGTGCGGCTGACCAGAAGACCGATATAGCTCTGGTCGCCGTTCGCCGCGCTCAGAAAACGGAAATCGGCAAGGTTCACATACATGTCCGGGGGCGGCAGCACCTCGGTCCCGAATCGGAAATCGAAGCCCCCGCAGGTGCGGGTGTTGCATTCGAACAGCACGTCGTAGCCGGTCTCGTCCAGTTGCTGGCGCAATGGTGCGAGCAGTTGAAGCGTGGTGATCCCCTGCGTGGGAATGCGCCATGTCCGGCGGGTGACACGCCCCTCGACGATCCGGTTGGGAAGTTCGCCATCGGCAATCGGGCCGATTGGCAAGGCATAGCTGTCAGGAAAAATGGTATTTTCGGTAATCGTCCGCGCATGTGACGGCAGCCGCAGCACCTGCGCCACCGCACCCTGCGCAAGGCAGACCAGCAACAGGGCGCAAGCGCTTATGGCGACAAGGCGGCTCATCTGTTTTGGGCGTGATACTCGTCGTTGGGGCGCATGTCCGTGGCCGAGGCGACACGGTTCGTCATATTGTAGAAAGCCGCGACATTGGCAATATCCCATATATCACGATCGCTGAACCCCACGTCGCGCAGCGCTTGCCGGTGATGCTCCTCGATCGTGGCGCTTGCGTTGGTGACGATAGCCGCAAAATCCAGCATCGCCCGCTGCCGCGCGTCAAGATCGGCCACGCGATAGTTCATGACCAGCATCTCGCCCAGCTTGGGGTCGCCGGAAAGTGCGCGCACCGCCTGCCCATGTGCGGTGAGGCAATAGAAGCAATGATTGATCGACGACACGACAACCGCAATCATCTCGCGCTCAAGCTTGCTCAGCCCGCTTTGGCCGAGCATCAGGTCGTTGTACAAGGCCGAGAAGGCGTTCAGCTTGTCTATGTCGAATGCATGCGCGCGCAGCACATTGGGCACAAGGCCCAGCTTTTCCTGGCAGATATCGAAGTATTTCTTCGTCCCTTCCGGGAGTGGATCGACCGGCGGCAGGTTCAGGGCGGTTGGCAGGTCGGAATTGCTCATGTCATGTCCTCGCGGTGTTTGCGGTAATGATACTGTCCCACAGCCTCCATGCCGAGGGAAGCATAGAGCGCGTTGGCCCCGGCATTGGATTGCGTGCAGATTGCGGCGATATGGTTGGCGCCTTTGCCCCGGGCCCAGAACGCCGCTTCGTGCATGAACCAGCGCGCCATGCCGTGACGGCGCTGATGCGGCGGCACCTCGAGCGCGTGCACCATCGCGACGCCGTCATGCGCGGCTACAAAGGCGGTGCCACCCGGGTGGTCGTTCATGCGGCCCATCAGGGTGGTCTTTGGATGCGGGGCCCGGTGCATGACCGCGACGCGCCCGGGCCCGATGCCAGCCTTTTTCCATATGTCGATCTGTATCGCCAGGGGTTCCCACAGCGTGAACACCGTCAGGCGCGGGGCCCGTGAGGTCGTCATCGCGTCCACCGGCGCCACCCAGATCGTGACCGGATCAACGACGACATAATCGCGCTCCGCCAAAAGGGCGTCCAGCGCTTTGTCGCCTTGGCGGATCTGGAACAGGCGGGGTTGGTTCATATCCTGCATCGCGGACTCTGCCGGGGCAATGTCGCTCTCGGCGGGAGGCGACAGCGCTGTGGTTGCCGATACGCGCTGTCCGCCGTCGGCGCCATCGCGCAGCAGCCATGGGCCAAGCCGATGCGTTGCGGCGGCCGGCCAGGTGCTGTCGCACACGTCCATCAATCGCTGTGCATCCAGCGTCATTGGCCAAATGCCTCGCACAACCGTTTCATCGCGGCATCGACGCGCGCGCCATCGGACCCGCGAATGACGATCTGTGCGCCGAAAACGCCATCCGTCTGGAACGGGTAGGAGCCGAAAGAAAGATCGGGGAACTCCGACGCCAGCGTGCGCAGCGGCCCGGCGATCTCGCCCTCGCCGCGCATGATCCGCAGGCTTTGCGACATCAACGGTTCGCCGCCGACCAGTGTGGGCAGGACGCTGGCGACCATGGTCTGGAACACCGCCGGCACCCCGGCCATGACATGGACGTTCTCCAGAGTGAAACCCGGCGCGGCGCTGACCGGGTTGTCGATCAGATGTGCGCCCTCGGGGATGCGGGCCATGCGCAGACGCGCCTCGTTCAGGTCCTGCCCGGTGCGTTGATAATGAGTTTCTAGGATGGCACGCGCATCCTCGCGCACGTCGATGGAGCGGTCGAACGCGCGCGCGATGCAATCGGCGGTGATATCGTCATGGGTGGGGCCGATACCGCCACTGGTGAACACGGTGTCATGGGTGCGTGACAGGGTCCGCACCGCCGTTTCGATCGCCTCGGCGTCATCGCTTATAACGCGGACCTCCCGCAGGTCGATGCCGGCCTTGGTCAACTCGCCGGCAAGATAATGCATGTTGGAATCGCGCGTGCGCCCAGACAGGATTTCATCGCCGATCACGAGCATCGCTGCGGTGGGGTTGGTCATGGCGCTCTCCTTGAACCGAGTATCGCTTGGGTATAGGCCGCTCGCCATGCGCTTTCAAACCCCTCTTGTGCCAGCCGTGCTGATCCGCCGCTACAAACGGTTTCTCGCGGATTGCCGCCTCGAGGACGGGCGTGAGGTGACAGCCCATTGCGCAAACCCCGGCTCGATGATGGGGCTGGCCGAGCCGGGCACGCGAATCTTGCTGGAGCCGAACGACGATGCACGCAAGAAGCTGAAGTTCGGCTGGCGGCTGGTCGAGCATGGCCAGGGACATTTCACGGGCGTGGATACCGGCGTTCCCAACCGGATGTTACGCGTTGCGCTGGAGGCTGGAGAGGTGCCGGGGCTGGAGGGTTACGACACTGTCCGTCCGGAGGTGAAATATGGTGTGCAAGGCAGCCGGGTCGACTTTCTGCTGACCGGGCAGGGGCGGCCCGACGCCTATGTCGAGGTAAAGAGCGTGACCCTGTCGCGGCAGCCCGGTTTGGCAGAGTTTCCCGACAGCGTGACGAAGCGCGGCACCAAGCACCTGGAGGAATTGGCGGCAATGGCGCGGGCAAACGCCCGGGCGGTGATGCTGTATCTGGTGCAACGCACCGATTGCGACCGCTTCGCGCTGGCGGCCGATATCGACCCGGCCTATGCCCGTGCCCATGCCTGCGCGACCGAGGCCGGCGTCGAGACGCTGTGTTTCGCCACGCAAATCACCCCGCGGGAGATCAGTCTGGGCCGGCTTCTGCCGCATGGCGGCTGAGCCGTGGTTGTGCCCTGCGGCATTTCGGCTTAGATGACAGTGATGATTTTCGGACGGAGACGGCAGTTGAACGATCAGCACAAGGGCCGCATGACACGCGACGGCATCCGCATCCACGAGCCCGCCGATTTCGCGGGTATGCACAGGGCGGGCCGTGTGGCGGCGACGATACTGGACGATATCGCCGAGCATATCTATCCCGGCCAGACCACGGGCGAGATCGACCGCCTGATCGAGGAAAAGGTCGAAGCCGCCGCTGCGAAATCTGCCACCATCGGATATCGTGGCTATCAGCATGCCAGCTGCATCAGCCTCAACCATGTCGTTTGTCACGGAATACCGGGCGACAAGAAGCTGAAGGATGGTGATATCCTGAACATCGACGTGACGGTGATCGTCGATGGCTGGTTCGGAGACACCAGTCGCATGTTCGTGGCCGGCCAGTTGCCGCGCAAGGCCGAGCGCCTGATACAGGTTACGCATGACGCCCTGTTCAAGGGCATCGAGGCGGTCAGGCCCGGCAATACCTTTGGTGATATCGGCCACGCGATCCAGGCCTATGTCGAAGGGCACCGCATGTCGGTGGTGCGCGATTTCTGCGGGCATGGCCTGGGCCGGGTGTTTCACGCACCGCCCAACGTCCTGCACTATGGTCGCCCGGGCACCGGCGCAGTTTTGGAAGAGGGCATGTTTTTCACCATCGAGCCGATGGTGAACCTGGGCCGCCCCGAAACAAAGGTGCTCGCCGATGATTGGACTGCGGTCACCCGCGACAGGAGCCTGTCGGCGCAGTTCGAACATTCTATCGGCGTGACGGCCGAGGGGTGCGAGATCTTCACCTTATCGCCTGCGGGCAAGTTTCACCCCACCTACAGCCAGGGCTGAGCACGCCGCAGCAGGGCCGATAGAGCGCCCCAGATCACTCCTCAAACGTCACCGCAGCGCGATAGAGGTGCCATGTCGCATGACCCAGTAGCGGCATGACGATGATCAGGCCCACGAACAACGGGATCGCGGCCACTGCCAGCAAAACCGCCACGATAAGCCCCCATGTCATCACGGTCACGGGGTTTTCGCCGGCAACGCGCAGCGACGTGGCCACCGCCACCGGAAGGCCGACGCGGCGATCGGTCAACATCGGGAACGACACCAGGCTGGTGACAAGCACCACCAGCGCGAACAGCAGCCCCACGCCAAGGCCCAGGCCGATCATGGTCCAGCCTTGCGGCGTGGTCAGGATGGCGGTCACGAAGCCGCCGATGCTTTCGGGCGCCTCGGGACCGAGCGTCGAGATGTAGATCGCGTTCGCGGAGAACATCCACAGCGCGAACAGCGCCAGCAGGTAAAGGCCAAGCACCATCACCGGACCGACGACACGGGCCCGCAGGGCGCCCAGTGCCGCGCTCCAGCTCGTGGGTTCACCGGCCGCGCGCCGCCGGCTCATTTCATAAAGGCCGATCCCCGCCACCGGGCCGATCAGGGCAAAGCCCGCCGCCACCGGGAAGAACAGTGGCAGCAGCGCCATGTCGAACGCCATCAACGCCAGCAGGATGCCGATTACCGGGTAGATAGCCACTAGGAAAATCACATCGGTGCGAAAAGCGGCGAAATCATCGACCCCCAACCGCAGTGCGCGCCCGATCGTATCCAGCCCTATCTTGTTCACCATGGGTGGGCCGGTCGTCTTGCTGCCCAGGTTCCCGGCTACGGTCTCGGCGGTATGGCCTGACTCGGCCACGGCCTGCGCCATCCATGACAGCGGATTTCCAATCGTTTTGACCATTGCGTCCTCCATGCTTGTGCACCCGTCTCGCCATCGGCCACTGAGGGTTGCTCGCAGGGCCGGAGAGACGGCCATTCGAAAATCTAGGTTCTATTCTAACACAGTGAGGGCGGGAAAATGTTCACGATTTCGGGGGTATGGCGTCAGTGCGCGCGCAAGACGGTGATTTCCGTGTCGCCGTAGCGCCGGCTGTCGAGCCGTGCAAGGCCCTTTGGCGGTGCGATTTCGGCGCTTTCCTCCCAGACGACAAGGGCGCCCGGCGCGATCCATTCGCCCGCCAGCGCGGCGGCGAGGGCCTTTTCACCCAGTCCCTTTCCATAGGGAGGATCGAGAAAGACGAGGTCATGCACGTCATTCTCGTTCGCGCCAAGGCGGCGCGCGTCCCGCCGCAACACGGTGCAGCGTTCCTGCGCCCCGCATAGCTCGATGTTCTTGCGCAGCAGCGACAACGCCTTGCGCCCATCCTCGACGAAACTGGCGCGCGCCGCGCCGCGCGACAACGCCTCGAGGCCCAATGCCCCGGTGCCGGCGAACAGGTCCAGAACCCGCGCGCCGGTGGTCGGATCGCCGAAACGCCCGCCCGACAGCATGCTGAACAGGCTTTCGCGCGTCCGGTCCGTCGTGGGCCGCAAATGCGCGCCGGCGTCGCCCTTGCCGACCGAGGCCAGGGCACGCCTTCGCCATTCTCCGGCGATGATCCTCATGGCCGCAGCAGCGCCTTGAGGTCGGTTTCCGGGTCGGCCACCTGCGCGGGCGCGGGGGATTGGCCCGCCTCGATCAGGCGTTTGCCGATCATGTAGGCGCGCGGTTCGTTCGCGGCGTCCACCGCCAGCAGGCGATCGCCCGCGAAATACCAGAACGATACGCTGCCCTCGCGCGTGCCGGGGCGCGTGATGACATCGGTATAGCCCGTGTTCAGCCCCGCGATTTGCAGCTTCACGTCGTATTGATCCGACCAGAACCACGGCTTGGGCACATAAGCCGTTTCCGCCCCCATGATGTTGTCCGCCACGCATTCGGCCATGTCGATTGCATTGGGCACCGATTCCAGCCGCAATTGCCCGCCCTCGTGCGGGAACGACGCGCAATCGCCTGCCGCCCAGATGTCGGACGCGCTGGTGCGGCCCCGGGCATCCACGGCGATGCCGTTGTCTATGGCGAGGCCCGTCGCCTCGGCCAGCGCGGTATCGGGGGTGATCCCGATGCCCACGATGACAAGATCGGCCTGCACGTTGCTGCCATCGGCCAGGCGCGCACCGGTGACATGGCCGCCTTCGCCCGTCAGATGGTCAAGCGCCACCCCCTCGCGGATGTCCACGCCGTGCGCGCCATGCAGGTTTCGAAAGAAATCTGCGGTCTCGGGCGCGGCCACCCGGCCAAGGATGCGCTCAGCCGCCTCGATCAGCGTGACGTGAAGCCCCAGCTTCGCAGCCACCGCCGCAGCCTCCAGCCCGATATAGCCTCCGCCCACGATCAGCAGTCGCGCGCCAGGCCGGCAGGCCGGCGCCAATGCATCGACATCGGCCAGCGTGCGCACAACATGCACGCCCGCCAATTCGCCGCCCATTCCGGCGGGCAAGCGTCGCGGCACCGCGCCGGTGGCCAGCACCAGGTTGCCGTAGGAAATACTTTCCCCGGTGGCCAGCGTAATGCGCCGCGTTTCGGGCGCGATGGCGCTGACGGCGCTATCGGTGCGCAGCGTTATCGCGTTGTCACTGTAGTAGCTTTCCGGCCGGAGCAGAAGGCGGTCCACGTCCATGTCGCCCAGAAGATAGCCCTTGGACAATGGCGGGCGCTGATAGGGGGCGACGGGTTCGTTTCCCAGAAGGGTCACGCGCCCTTCGTATCCCTTGCCGCGCAGCCGCGCGACCAGCGACGCGCCTGCCTGTCCGGCGCCTATGACGACAACATCTTCCATGACTGCCCCTGCTTTTGCGACGCTGCGATTGCATCCATCCGGTCGGAACCTATATCGCAACAACAGGTAAACGCAATTAATGAGGGTGTTGAACATTATGTCCATTTCCGTAGACGACAAGCTGCCCGACGTGACGCTGGTCCGCATGGGCGATGACGGTCCAGACCAAGTCGACCTGGCCGAGCGGCTCAAGGGCCGCAAGGTGGCGATTTTCGCGGTCCCGGGGGCATTTACCCCTACCTGTCATTCCGCCCATGTGCCCAGTTTCATACGCACCAAGGACGAACTTGCCGCCAAGGGCGTGGACGAGATCATTTGCATCAGCGTCAATGATCCCTTCGTGATGCGGGCATGGGGCGAGGCGACCGGTGCCACGGATGCCGGGATCACGATGCTCAGCGACGCATCGGGCGAGTTCACCCGCGCCATCGGCATGGATTTCGATGCGCCCCCCGCCGGTCTGATCGGGCGGTCGCAGCGTTACGCGATGCTGGTTGAAGATGGCAAGGTCGCCATCCTGCAGACTGAGGACAACCCCGGAGAGTGCGAGGTATCCGGCGGCGAGGCCCTGCTGGCTGCGATGTAACCCGCGCAAACGCATGAGGCGGATCACCAGCGCTTGACACTGTCTGTCTCTCCCCTCTGTATGCACAGGCGAAACAGAGGGGAAACAGACATGAGCGCAGACTGGATGCCGCCCGCATCGCTGAGTGATAACAGCCGCATGGCCGCCTTCATGGCGTGGCTGGAAAACAAACGCGATCTGAAGTTCGACGATTACGCGCAGATGTGGACGTGGTCCGTCGAAGAACCCGAAGCCTTCTGGCAGGCGCTGTGGGACTGGTTCGAGCTACGCTCGCCCACCCCGCATACCGCCGTTCTGGTGAAGCGCGAAATGCCCGGGGCCGAATGGTTTCCGGGGACCCGTGTAAATTACGCCGCGCAGGTCATGCGCCATGTCCGCCCCGACCGCGCGGCGATCCTGCACCAGGCCGAGAGTGGCCAGATCACCACGCTGGACTGGCAGCAGATGCAGGCGCAGGTCGCCGGGCTGGCAGATGCGCTGCGCGAGATGGGCGTTGGCCCCGGCGACAGGGTGGTGGGTTATCTGCCCAACAACCCGCAAACCGTGGTGGCGTTTCTGGCAGCTGCCAGTGTCGGCGCGGTCTGGTCGCTGTGCGCCCCCGACATGGGCGCGGATACGGTCCTGGACCGGTTCCGCCAGATCGACCCCAAGGTGATCTTCACCGCAACGGGCTATGAATTCGGCGGGCGCTGGTATGACCGTGGTGCCGAGGTGCAGGCCCTGCTTGACGGGCTGGACAGCCTTGAGCACTGGATCACCCTTGATCAGGGTGGACAGGTAAATGCGCCCGCGCGCGTCACGCGGCACGAATGGTCGGCTCTGGTCGCGCGACAGGCCGAGTTCTCGCCAGAAATGGTGCCTTTCGATCATCCGCTCTGGGTGGTCTATTCTTCGGGCACCACCGGCAATCCCAAGCCGATCGTGCATGGCCACGGCGGCGTGGTGCTGGAGCATCTCAAGCTGCTTGGCCTGCATTCGGATCTCGGACCCGACGACGTGTTCTCGTGGTTTACCTCGACCGGCTGGATCATGTGGAACGCGCAGATCGGCGGACTACTGGTGGGGGCCACCATAGCCCTGGCCGAGGGTAGCCCCAACGTGCCCGACATGGGGCGGCTCTGGCGATTCATCGACGAGGCGAACCTGACCGCCTTCGGCGCCGGCGCGGCGTGGTTTACCGGCTGCATGAAGGCCGGGACCATTCCGCGCGAGATCGCCGACCTGAACCAGCTGCGCATGCTGGGGTCCACCGGATCGCCGCTGCCGCCCGAAGCGTATGAATGGGTTTATGACACTGTGCGACCCGATATCTGGTTGGCCCCGATCGCCGGCGGCACGGATTTTGCCGGTGCCTTCCTGGCCGGCAACCCGATGCTGCCGGTCCGCGTGGGCGAGATGCAGTGTCGCGCGCTCGGTGCCAAGGTCGAAGCCTATGACGAGGCGGGTAACCCGGTGATAGATGACGTGGGTGAACTGGTCTGCACCATGCCGATGCCCTCGATGCCGCTCTACCTGTGGGGGGACACCGATGGCTCGCGCCTGCAAGAAAGCTACTTCAGCACCTACCCCGGAGTCTGGCGGCATGGCGACTGGGTCAAGATCACGCCTGACGGCGGCGCCATCATCTACGGGCGCTCCGATGCCACCATCAACCGCCACGGCATCCGCATGGGCACCGCCGAGATCTACCGCGTGGTCGAGGACCAGCCTGAAGTTGCCGACAGCCTGGTCGTGGATCTCGAGTACCTCGGCCAGGCGTCGTGCATGATTCTGTTCGTGCGCCTGACAGAGGGTTCGGAACTGGACGAGGCCCTGAAGGATCGTATCATCGCCGGACTCAAGCGAAACGTGTCGCCCCGCCATGTCCCCGACAGGATCGAGGCAGCACCCGACATTCCCTACACTCTGACCGGCAAGAAGATGGAAGTGCCGATCAAGAAACGCCTCTTGGGGCAGCCGATGGACAAGGTGGCGACGCCGGACGCCATGGCCAATCCCGGCTGTCTGGACTGGTACGACGCCTACGCGCGCGCGCATCTCGATCAATAGCGTGGCGGTGCCGGGTCGTCCCGGTCGCTACCCGCGTGACATGCAAAC
>Ga0207414_1000262_pt1 | contig 24974 bp, 14 predicted proteins | sample PonA231FremontCA_2_FD_187269 | JGI IMG/M metagenome (GOLD analysis project Ga0207414, IMG submission 187269) | Marine sediment microbial community from Fremont, CA, USA - Pond A23 Sediment 1 (SPAdes) | ecosystem: Environmental > Aquatic > Marine > Unclassified | place: USA: Fremont, California...
TACCAAAATGATCTATAAAGTTGGCGATAAGGTTCCTTTACATTCACATCCAAATGAGCAAAGTGGATATATTATTTCTGGAAAATATAGAATCAGGTATCAAAACAATGACGCAATTCTTATTCCTGGCGATAGTTATTCAATACCCGAAAATATTGAGCACTCAATGGAGGTAATTGAAGCGGGAGAAGTAATTGATACTTTTTCTCCACCGAGACAAGATTATTTACCTTGAACATAATAAAGGTTGGTGGTCATTGTAAAGAGAAAGACAGCAAGAAAAAATAACATAAAAACAAATAAATAAAAATGAAAAAAGCAATAATCATTGGAGCATCTTCCGGGATAGGTAAAGGTCTTGCTAAGCTGCTTGCTGACAAAGGTTTTAAAGTGGGTATAACAGGCAGACGAACAGAATTCCTTGAAAACCTGAAATCAGAAAATCCTGACTCCTGTTTCATTAAGGCATTTGACGTTAAAGACACCAATGTAACGGTAAAGGAATTGGAAGAACTGGCAACAGAACTTGGCGGACTTGATTTACTCATTTTTAGTTCAGGAACAGGAGACATCAATGAAAACTTAGAATTTGAGATTGAAAAAAGAACGATTGACACAAATGTTATCGGTTTCACCTGTATTGCTGACTGGGCTTTTCACTATTTTGAAAAACAAAGATCCGGACATCTCGTGACAATAAGTTCAGTCGGCGGTCTCCGTGGCAGTAGGCAAGCACCTTCATACAATGCAACAAAAGCATATCAGATTAATTATTTGGAAGGGTTACGTCAAAAAGCATCGAAACTGAAACAACCAATTTTCTTGACAGATATCAGGCCGGGATTTGTGGATACGGAGATGGCAAAAGGAGACGGATTGTTTTGGGTAATGCCTGTTGAAAAGGTGGTTAGACAAATTTATAAAGCAATTAAAAGCAAAAAAAAGGTTGCTTATGTTACAAAACGCTGGCGACTAATTGCGGTAATATTAAAAAGAATACCAAGCGTAATTTATGACAAAATGTAAAAGCCGGAACCTAATTTTGGACAGTTAATAAATTGTAATAAGATGATAAAAAAATCTCTGATAGCGCCATGTGGAATGAATTGTGGAATATGTCTGGCATTCCTTCGTGACAAAAACCGCTGTTCTGGATGCAGAGAAATCAGCAACCACAAACCAGCACATTGTAAGAAATGTGTCATAATACATTGTGAATCTTTAGCCAAAACAGATTCAAATTTTTGTTACGACTGTGAAAAGTATCCATGCAGAAGATTGAAGCAACTGGATAAACGGTACAGAACAAAATACAATATGAGTATGATTGAAAACCTTGAATTAATAAGAGACATCGGGTTAGAACGATTTGTGGAAAGGGAAAATAAACGCTGGACTTGTCAGAATTGTGGAGCAATACTCTGTGTTCATCGGGATTTTTGTTTAAATTGTAAAGAGGTCTGGAAAACAAATAGTGGTGATTGAAAACAAATATCGAATGCCGAAAATTCTCAGGAGCCAGGAATGATTTGTGAATTATTCGGCTAAGGGAAAACCAAACTTTGTTAATAAAAAATCAGGGGGGTCTCCTTTTTGTTCTTTTCAATCAAAATGACAGTCTGAAAGTAGTTTGCTTACCAGGAACGGAGTGTGCATCGATATTACCCTTGTGCATGCACATGATCTGCCGTGAAAGGCTCAGTCCGATGCCTGAACCATCCTTCTTAGTCGTATAGAAAGGCAGGAATATTTTATCAAAATCTTCCCGGGGAATGCCTTTTCCATTATCAATTATACTAAGAATCAAATTCCCATCCGGGTTGTCTCTTATTTTGAGGATGATTTTCTTATCGTCGCGATCTTTCAATGCATCCATGGCATTGTAAAGCAGATTGATCAATACCTGACTTAACAATTTCTCGTCCCCGATAAATTCGGGATTGCTGTTATTTCTAATTATCTCCAGGTGGATGCTTTCTTCATCAATTCGATTCTGGATCAACAGGCAGTTTTTCCTTAGCCAGGTTTCTATCTCCACAGATTTGAAAACGGGTTTGGGAAGTTTGGTCAGCTTGCGATAATCATGAATAAAATCCATAAGGCCCTGCCCTCTTTCTTCTATCACATCCAGTCCGTGGAGTGTCCTGGTGACATCCTGCATGGAAATATCTTCTGACAGTTTTGGGGATCCGGCGTCCATTAAAAACCGCTTGAGAGAATTGCCAAGAGAGGTGATTGGGGCTACCGAATTCATGATCTCATGAGTCAAAACCCGGATCATCTTCTGCCAGGTATCCATCTCACTCTCTTCTAGTTGACTTTTAATGTCATTGATATTGAAAAGTTTATATTTTTTGTCTTCAAAAAGAAATACCGAAGCTCTTATGGATAGTAACCGAAGTTCACTTCTATCCAGGACTTTAACTGTTTGTGTTTGTCCGGGTTTAAGATTCAACAGAACATGATATAGTTTGTTATCCTTCTGTTTAAGTAGATGAATATGAGAAATGTATTGAAAACCAAGAAGCCGCAGTGCCGAATCATTAATGAGCTCAACATAGCCTGATGAATCCACAGCCATTAATCCGGAAGCTGATCCTTTCAGCAATTCCCGGAAAAATCTCTCGTTGTTCTCATTATGGATTTTAATATCGGAGATGTGCTTTTTTACTTTGTTCATACTTTGATGCAACTGTCGCAATGATCTGTTCCTGATGTTTTCTTTAAGCTGCAAACTAGTGTCTTCATTTCTTATGGCATCAAAAAAGAAGGTCAATTCACGGTTTACTGCATTTAAGTAATAAATAATATTCATACCGGTGATCAGAAATAAAAACGCGATGATACCCAAAAGTTCCCATGCCTCTTTAACATAACAGCAACCCAACCCTATAGCCAGCGTAGCAAATATGATTAATCTGATAATGACTCCCAGGAAAAAAGACTTATAGATCATACCGTTTTATTTTGTTGTATAAAGTCTGCCGGCTGATGCCAAGTTTCTCTGCAGCAGCAGTCAGATTGCCATTGTTTTTATCCATCGCACGAACAATCATTTCCATTTCCATCTCTTCCAATGTTTTATCTTTCTCTTTTTTTTCTTTTGTGTGACCCTGAAACAGAAAATCATTCGGAGTTAAGGTATCCGATTCAGCCAGGATAACCGCCTTTTCTATTGTATGTTGAAGCTCCCTCACATTTCCCGGCCAATGATATTTCATTAGTTTTTTGATTGCCTGAGAACCGAGGCGGAGATTGGTTTTTTGGTACTTTTTTGCATAACGTCCCAGGAAAAAGGAAGCAAGAAGCTCAATATCCTCTCCCCGCTCCCTTAAAGGTGGAACATGGATATGAATGGTGTTGATGCGGTACAGGAGATCTTCCCGGAATTCACCCTTTTTGATCAGTTCATCCAGGTCTCTGTTTGTAGCAGTAATCAGGCGAATATCTATTGACATCTGCTGATCGGAACCAACAGGGGAAACCGCCCTGTTTTGCAACGCAACCAAGAGTTTTGACTGTAGAGGCTGCGGAAGATTCCCTATTTCATCAAGGAAAAGAGTCCCTTTATCGGCCAGTTGAAATTTACCTGTCCTGTTTTCTTTTGCATCTGTGAATGCACCCTTCTTATGACCAAAAAGTTCGCTTTCAAAGAGGGTTTCATGAATAGCTCCCATATCAACAGAAACCATCATTTCATGAGACCTACCCGATTTGCGATGTATTTCGTTAGCAACCAACTCTTTCCCGGTCCCGTTTTCTCCTGTTATTAATACATTGGCATCGGTATCCGCAACCTTCTTAACAAGTTGCATTACTTTTTCAATTGCCGGAGAATTGCCCACCATTGTCTTTTGTTCTCCATTCCATTGCTGTTTGAGGTTCTTTTCTCTTGCTTTTAATTTGTTCACTTCCAGGCCTGATCGCCTAATGCGCAATGCAGCTTTCAGGGTGGCAATAAGCTTTTCATTTTCCCAGGGTTTCAGTGTAAAATCAGCCGCACCCATTTTTAACGCTTTCACAGCAAGTTCAATGTCACCATAAGCGGTTATCATCACAACTTCAATTGAAGGAGCCAATTGTTTTATTTGCTGCAACCAGTACAATCCTTCATTTCCGGTATTTACACCCGCCGTGAAGTTCATATCAAGCAAAACAATGTCATATTCCGTTCGCTTTAATTCTTCGGATATGCGGTTGGGATTGGAGAGCGTCGTTACGGTTTCAAACTCAAACTGCAATAATATGTCCAAAGCGCTTAACGCACTCTTATTGTCATCTACTATGAGTATTTTCCCGTATTTTTCTTCCTCCATTATATTAAATTATTTAAGAGAATTTACTTTTTAATGATTATTCGTTTTTTTGTTATGTCTTTAGTATAAATAACCTGAAAATCATCTTTCTGCCTTAAACTTGCCAATGGGCAGAAGCGAATTGATTTTCTTCACACCCTTGGACGGGGCAAATGTAGAAAATCAATGAAGCGATATGACTAATAATAGCGGACATTAATATACTTTTTCTTTAATTCTTAATCGATATATTTGAATGTTTCCTATTTCCAAAAGTAATAAAAGAATCACTTCAAAAACCAACCGTCCAATTTTTTTACACTTTCCCGTTAAAATTCTTGACACCTTCACATTGTTTTAAAGACCCAAAACGCACACCGTCAATTTTTTATATTTTTCGGCATATCATTTGGTCTAATATCTTAAATGGATCTGATATTGATATTGGTTCGAAATAAAAATAATTGAAATAAAATTCTGAATTTTAAAAAATTAAAGCGAAATTTAGTCATTAAACCACACCAATTATGATAAAAACAGAAGACCTTTCCAAACTGTTCCGTACAGACGAAGTAGAAACCACGGCATTGAACGAGGTGTCCTTACACATAAAACAAGGTGAATTTGTAGCTGTTATGGGGCCTTCTGGTTGCGGAAAATCTACACTTTTAAATATCCTGGGCTTGTTAGATAATCCAACCGGCGGCAAGTATTACTTTAACGGGAAAGATGTCACCAAACTAAGGGAAAGTCGGCGTACCGACCTGCGTAAAGGAAATGTCGGCTTCGTATTTCAGAGCTTTAACCTCATCGACGAGCTCAATGTATTTGAAAATGTGGAACTGCCATTGGCGTATCTTAGGATTGCCCGTTCCAAACGAAAAAAGATGGTGGAAGAAGTGCTCGAACGCATGCGCATAGGTCATCGTAGGCATCATTTTCCTCAACAGTTATCGGGTGGACAACAACAGCGTGTGGCTTTGTGCCGGGCCGTGGTAATGAACCCAAAACTGATCCTGGCCGATGAACCCACAGGAAACCTGGATTCAAAAAACGGACTGGAAGTTATGAAGCTCCTGACAGAACTAAACAAGGAAGGCGCTACTATTATAATTGTCACTCACTCCAGGAGAGATGCAGGTTTTGCACATCGTATTGTCAACCTCTTCGATGGTAAAGTTATCACCGAAGAGATGAAACAAACCATGGAAACGCTGAATGAAGATTTGCTTGTGCTGTAGGGAAGGACAAATTATTACTGACAGATATTTAAATCATTTTTAGAGTGAATTAATGAAATTAATAATGTTCTGGAAGAGTCTAACAACAGTATACAGAAGTGCAATGAGAAACAAGGGTACAAGCCTGTTGAATCTGACGGGGCTTAGCCTGGGGCTAACCTGTACCTTGCTTTTGGTATCCTGGGTCATGCATGAATCAAATCATGATGATTATATTCAGGAAAAGGAAAGCATTTATAGAGTAGCCTTCGAAGGCGTATTTAACGGCAAAAAACTTGAGTCGCCTACCAGCTTGTGGGGGATTGGCCCATTTGCAAAAAATAATTTTCTTAAGGTAAAGGATTTCACAAGAATTGCTTCCGGTGATGCCAGTCCGCTGGCTATCACCACTGGAAACACAAAAACCCTGAGACAAAAGGGCTACCCTGTCGATCAAAATTTTTTCGATCTTTTTACTATTAAACCTTTAAATGGCGATTTAGCTACTTGCCTGCAATCCGGGAAAAAGATCGTTCTTGCAAAATCGCTTGCAAAAAAATTGTTTGGCAATACCAACCCACTCGGTGAAATAATTCAGGTAAAAGATGAAGATTACACCGTTTCCGCGGTAATTGAAGACCTGCCATCCAATTCACACATCCGGTTTGATTTTGTCTTTTCCTCACCCCGCTTGCGAAAAAAATTTGCTAAAGATAGCTGGAGTAGCGACAACTATATTACCTATCTCAAGCTGACCAAAGACGCTCCGGTGGAAAAACTCAGCGCTGCGATAACAAAACAGGTTCATTCAATGAGTAAAGCATGGGGGACATTTAACGTAACATTCAGACTTCAGGCACTAAAAGATATTTATTTTGACAATGATAACAGCATAGAGATTTCGAATCATGGAAATAAAAACAACTTGTATCTCTTTGCATCCATTGCATTTTTTATATTGGTCATTGCTTGTGTGAATTTTGTGAACCTCTTTATATCGATTTCCCTTAAGAGGAAAAAAAATATAATTATTAAAATGACTTTTGGCGCACGTAAAGCAGAGATTGTAAAAGAATTTATCCTTGAGGTTTTTGTATATATTATCCTTTCCTTTATTACCGCACTGTTGTTATTGGAGTTAATTCATCCCTTTTTCAATAACCTGGCGGGAAAAGAAATTCCCATCAATATATACAGCTTTGAATTTATCATGCTCAGCTTAGGTTTAATAGGTATTACCCTCTTACTTGCCGGGACTTTTCCGGGAGTTTATCTTAGTCGTATACAATCCTTTCACACAGTAAAACCCGATGGTTCGAACAAAGGTATTATGATGAATTTACAAAAACTTCTGGTTACCTTCCAGTTTATCATTGCCTGTGTCCTGATATTCTCGCTGATAACCACCATGAAACAGGTGCATTTTTTGAAAACAAAACATCCCGGATTCAATAAAGAAAATGTACTATATATACCCACCTACGGTGAATTAAAAAAGTTCAGCAACATTCATCTTTTAAAACAAGAACTATTGAAAAATCCGGCTATACTTGATATAGCTTACCGGGGAGGGAAATTAACAAAATGGAACAACGGTTTCCCTTTATCTGCTGATAAAGGAGGGGAAAATCCTCATCCCCATGAAATGATTGAAGTGGGAGATGATTATTTTGATCTTTTGAATATCGAATTTATTGAAGGGAAAAATATTTTTAAACTTGCTTCAACAGCTCCCCCTCCCCTAAAATACTGCATTTTAAATGAAAAGTCGGTTGAAAAAATAGCCATTCGTCCCCCATACGTAGACAAAGTTGTGTATGGGGCCAACAAACAACCCTTTGTGATTAAAGGGGTAGTAAAAAATGTCAATACAAAAGCACTCAATGATCCTATAGATCCTTGTACATACATACATCCCATATGGCAGAATGAGGATGCAATAATCCTTTTTAAAGTACAGAACAATGTGCCCGGGGGAATAAAGGCGATCAGGCAATACTGGGATAACCATTTTCCCGGTCATCCTTTTGAATATACATTTTTGGATGATCATTATGATAATTTATATAAATCCGAAATGAATACCCGCAGGATAATTCTCTGGTTTTCTGCATTGGCCATTCTTTTAACCAGTATGGGCCTGTTGGCTATGGCCTATTTTATTACAGAAAAACGTACACGTGAAATCGGGATTCGTAAGGTAAACGGCGCAAAAATTAAGGAGATATTGACCATGTTAAATGCAGAATTTAGCAAATGGGTGATTCTTGCTTTTATCATTGCCTCACCAATTGCCTGGTACTCCATGAAACAGTGGTTGCACAACTTTGCCTACAAGACCCAATTGAGCTGGTGGATTTTTCCATTGGCAGGCATCATAGCGTTGGGCATAGCCCTATTAACCGTAAGCTGGCAAAGCTGGCGCGCGGCAAAGAGAAATCCGGTGGAGTCGCTCAGGTATGAGTAGATGAACTTTTTTAAAATAATCTAAGATCAAAAAAACTAGCATGATATTCGAGCTCAATTTGATACTCAGAAAAATAAGGAGTGAAAAAGCCCTCTCTTTATTGATCGTTGCCGGATTAGCTCTGGCCTTTCTGGTGGCCATTCCATTGGTTTGTAACATCTCTTTTCACCAGTCTTTCGACAGGTTTCATCCCGGGGCGGAAAGAATCTATAATGTCTATATTGACGAAGTTTATCATGGCACAGAGGATATTTATAGTGAACTGCCCCTGGCATTCGGCGAGCATTTCACAAAATTATACCCTGAGGTGGAAACGATGGCCCGCACCAAGGATGCTTCTGATGTATTGATCTCTCATGATGATAAGAACTTCTGGAAGGAGAATGTGCTGTGGGTTGATCCAACATTTGATGATGTCTTTCATCTTGAACTGTTAGCCGGAAATAAGGAATCATTTCTGCAATCATCCGGTGAAGTTTATATTTCCCAATCTTTGTCGCGTAAAATCTATGGAAATGAAAATGCTGTCACAAAAAAAATAAAGATTGGCGGTCAGGACTATACGGTTGGTGGAATATTCAACGATTATCCACGCAACTCACATCAGCAGTTCTCTGTGTTGATTCCTCTGAAAAACCGTATACCCGAGGATAGCAAATACAAATGGGATAGTTATGAGTTCCTTACCTACATCAAATTAACCAGCACAGCCCACGCAGATAAGCTTGAGCATAAACTCCATTCTTTCCTTTCCGATTATTGGGAGCCCTGGCTGAAAAGCAACTACAACCTGGTTTTTGCTTCCAACAGTAAAAACTCGTTTCAGTTAAAGCTCATGCCTGTAACCGACATTCATTTAAAGGGTTCTTTTATTGATAGTTTTGAAAAACAAGGCAGTACCTCGATCATTACAATCAATATACTGATTGTTGCGGTTCTGATATTCATTGCATACTTCAATCTAATGGGTTTTTCCATATCAAAAGGGCGGAAGCATCAATTCCAGTTAACCATTAAACGCATGCTTGGGGTATCGAAGAAAAGGCTGATTGCTTCCTTTGTTTATGAAAACCTGATTTATACTGCCATTGCTTTTATATTAGCTATTTTAATAACACTCGTTATATGGGATTATCAGCTTCCCATTTTAGATGATCTGGTTGCGTTTCCGCCGGCTCACTTTCTTTTGCCTGTTGGAATATTGGCCGCATCTGCTGTTCTAATGGCCATAATGACAGGAGGGCTTGTTGGATCCTATTTCAGCAAGGTAATTCTGCAAAGGCAATTCAACAAGACACGCTCTTATTCGAATTTTTTGTTCAACAGAGTTGTTCTGATCACTCAATTGGCTGCGTCCATCATTCTACTGATAAGCATTCTGTCTATATACAAACAATTGCATTTCCTCTCGGATCATGATCCGGAAATTAGTACTGAAAATGTAGTGGTTCTCAACCAGGGATATAAAGTAAGGGATCATTATGATGCCTTCAAAGCAGAATTAAAGCAATCGCCTCTCGTAAAAGAGGTATGCCGCTCCAATTCCTTTCCTTTCAACTGGATGTCAACATCCAGCTATACACGTGTCGATACAAACACCAACCCCTACCCTTTCCTGTACTTCAGAACAGATATTGGTTTTAAAGAAGTGTTTGACATCAAGATGAAAGAGGGAAGCTGGTTTTCAGAACAAAAGAAAAGTGATGAACAAGCATTCATATTCAATGAAGCAGCAGTGCGGGCATTGGGACTGGAACATCCGACAGATGAACGATTTTTCAGAACAGATAAGCCTTCTGAAAAATATCATGTAATCGGGGTTGTGGACAATTTCAACTTTCAATCATTGCACCACAAGATTAAACCCCTGATGATAGGCTTTCTTGACGGCAGCGACTGGTGGCGTTACATAGAAGTAAAAGGCAACACCAGCAACCGGGAACAATTAATGGCTCACATTAAAACAACTTGGACAAAGGTATCGGGTCGTTCGTACCTGGATTACACCTTTCTGGAAGATAAAATGGCCGGGTTATACGCAAAGGAAAGGAAGACAAAGCAAGCTATTGGCATTTTCAGTCTTGTTGCCATCCTGATTTCCTGCTTCGGGTTGTTGGGAACCGTCTTGAATACAATGGTTGAAAAAACCAAAGAGATTGGCATCCGCAAAGTAAATGGAGCAAAAAGCCATGAGATTTTAGTCTTTCTGAATACCAACTTTATCAAGTGGGTTGGCCTGGCTTTCATCATCGCTTCTCCCGTTGCCTGGTATTTCATGAACCGGTGGCTTCAAAATTTTGCCTATAAAACCGAACTAAGTTGGTGGATCTTCGTGTTAGCGGGAATCATAGCCTTGTGTATAGCACTATTGACAGTAAGCTGGCAAAGCTGGAAGGCAGCGAGAAGAAATCCGGTGGAGTCGCTCAGGTATGAATAGCTGGATGTTGCATCGCCAAGCCGGAATAAAAACTTTGAGTTTTGAATAATGAGAGCTAAATTTGTTAATAGAGAATCACTTAATTGAAATAGTATGATCTTTTACCATTTTAAATTAGCAATTCGTAGATTACTAGTAAACAAAAAATTTACCTTTTTAAATCTGATAAAAGTTGTGGGGTTGAGCCTGGCATTAAGCGGTATTTTGCTTATTGCGCTTTACCTGAAGAATGAACTTTCTTATGATGCATTTCATGAAAAATCCGATCGTATCTATCGGTTTACGGTTTCTAACAAAGTGTCCGGGCAACATTTTGCACGCGTCTACAGACCCGGATTTATTCCTGAGTTGATTCAGAAAACCCCGGGTGTTGTGAATTATGCCAGGCTGGTGCCTTTCAGAGGGGGCGTATTGAAGCATAAGGATAACTACATCAACATTAACCAGGGCTTTCATTGTGACAGCACGTTCTTTGAAGTATTCGATGCTGAATTACTGGTTGGCAATCCTGAAACTGTCCTGGATAATCCGGGTTCTATGGTCGTTTCAGAGAGCTTTGCAAAACGGACTTTTGGTGACCTGAACCCCATAGGAAAGACCGTAACCAGGCCCACAGGTCAATTTTACTCGCAGGAAGAACACTTCACTATTCAGGGGGTCATGAAGGATATCCCGCAAAACAGCCATTTTCATCCTGAGTTCCTTATCTACCCATCAAATAAGGGAACCTTTAAAAGCTGGGCATGGACCTATCTGGTGCTGTCGGAAACTACAGATCCGGACGATGTTGAACAGGGAATCAAAGATTATTATGTTTCCAAACAGGGAGAAGATGTGGAAGAACAGATTGAGATTTTTCTGCAAAATATCACCGACATTCATCTTCAGTCTCATAAATTAAGAGAGATAGAGACCAATAGTGATGCATCTGTCATCTACACGTTCTTTATTGCCGCTGTCGTTTTGTTGCTTATTGCGCTTATTAATTTTGCCAATCTTAATATTGGTATGGCAAGCTTCAGTGACAGATATCTTTTTATAAGCAAAACTTTTGGGGCATCTATGGGGATGAATTTAAAGTACTTTTTTACTGAAAGTCTGGTTGTATTGTTGGCTTCCCTCATTTTAAGCAGTTTCATCATAATCCCTGTACAGAATCTTATTCAGCAATATTTTAACCTGAATCTTTTTTCCGGCAATGTAGGGTTCGTGTTGGTTATTTCCTTGTTATTCAGTTTTCTGGTGCTAGTGTCCGGGTTGATGCCCGTTTTTCGATATCTGCTTCAATACCTGAAATCTTTTTCAGGATACGGGACGAACAATGCATTGCAGAGTAGAGGAATGAGCAAACCGTTGCTTGTTTTTCAATATACCATTTCTATTGTCCTTATCATTGCGGTTATTATCATTCACAAACAAACCAGGTATGCAATGGAAAAAGGCATGGGAGCGCAAAAGAATAATCTTATATGCATGGAACATGTGCACACCAATGTGCAGGAGAAGTTTAAATTGTTTAAGTCTGAATTGCTTAAAAACAGCTCTGTTGAATCTGTTTCAGCCATGATGGAAAATCCGGGCGGTGAGATCAACGATAAAATGAAATTCACCATGGAAGGATTTAATCCCGATGAAAGTGATGAAATCGCAAACTGGATCACCATTTTGCCATGCGACTATTCCTTTGCCAGCATATTTGATTTGAATTTTATTGCCGGTGAAAATTTTTCAAAAAATAATGATGAACATAAAGGGCTGGGTGAGTATATCATCAATGAGTCTGCGCTAAAAAAATTAAATTATACCGATGCATCTGAGATTATCGGAAAAGAGTTTAAATTGCATTTCGATCGTGGTAAAATAGATATTCCCCGGGGAAAGATCATCGGAGTGGTGGAGGATTTTCATTTTTCCAGTCTGAAGAGAAAAATTCAACCTATGGTGCTCTTCAAAAGAGAGGCTATGTGGCTGATGAATTTTATTATTTCCTATACCCCGGGCATGAAGGAAGAGGCTATGGATGATATTGAGAAGGTTTGGACAAAAATATATCCCGGATATCCTTTACAATACCAGTACGTCACTTCCATGTATAATGATGTCTACAGAACAGAGTTAATCCAGGCACGCTTGTTATCAGTCTTTACGTTTATCGCCCTTTTTATTTGTTCCATGGGCCTTCTGGGGATGTCACTGCTGTTGACCCGGCGAAAAGAAAAGGAAATCGGTATTCGTAAAGTGAACGGAGCCAGTACCAGAGAGGTAATACGTATGCTAAACTGGCAATTGTTAAAATGGGTGGTTATCTCATTTTTACTGGCAGTGCCCATTGCATTTTTTGCGATGAACCAGTGGCTGGAGAATTTTGCCTATAAAACTTCCCTGAGCTGGTGGATTTTTGCTTTGGCAGGTTTGATAGCCATAGCTGTTGCTTTTGTGACAGTGTCATTGAATTCCTGGAAAGCGGCAACGAGAAATCCAGCGGATGTCTTGAGGGATGAATAGGTACAATAATGAAAATAAAATAACGAATCATGATGTATTTCTTAGAACTTAATATTAAAAAGTTGTTTAGAAACAAACTAACAACTTTTGGGCTGGTGTTTTCATTAATTATTGGATTCACAGCATTTATAACAGTTTCCAGCTATGTGTTGTACGAGAATTCGTTTGATACACACTTCCCTGATAATGAAAATATCTACAGGATAGTTCGGGAAACCTATTCGAATAATGTTCTAAAAGGAAAACAACCTACATGTGAAAGGAAGCTTGGAGTATCTTTAGTTGATAATTTTCCTGATGTCCATGCATCCGGTTTTCTTTTCAGGCCCAATAATCCCAATTATAAAATCGGGGAAAATGTATTTTCAAATCCCAATGTGTTTCATGCTTCAAATGGATTAATCGATGTTTTATCTCTTAAAATAATTCAGAAAAAAAGTAAAACTTTGTTGGACGAGCCGTATAAGGCGATTATTTCAGAATCTACCGCAAAAAAATATTTTGGAAGTGAAAATCCCCTGGGGAAGAAAATCTTTAAATATCCTGTTTTTAATTACGAAGTACAAGGAGTGTACAGAGATATGCCCAAAAACACTCATTTCAGAGCCGATATGTTTCTTTCATTTCACGACAACATGCACCTTCCTCCGCCTGTAAAAGCAGATTGGGGAGAACCTTCTTTTTATACTTATATCCGTGTAGATAATAATACCAACATACCTGAATTTGAAGAAAAAATTGATGAGTTGGTTTATAGCCATAAAAAGGGATATTTTGAGAAAAGCAACACCGTAAACAGATATCACTTGCAACCTTTAACGAATATTCATCTGGAATCCAATCTGCAGGGAGATATCAGCCAAAATGCCAATGGTGATTATTTAAACATTTTACTTGCTGTTAGCTTATTGTTGCTAACAGCTTCCGTGTTTAATTATGTGTATTTTACTTATTCACGTCTTCTGAGTAATTTAAAAGATATCGGAATACAAAAGGTATTGGGTAGCAATCTTACACAATTTTATCAAAAATATTTATCCGAGTCATTCATTGTTCATACACTTGCTATAATTCTTGCTGTTGTTATTTGTTTTCTCATCAAAGAGCCTCTCTTTCAATCGTTAGGAATAAATATCAGCTTGTCCCTTTCAAATTCAGGTTTCTGGTTCATTTTAATAACGGTTTATCTTTTAAGCATCCTGATAACTGGTATCCTTCCTGTTTTATATGTTAAAAAGAAAAATTCATTGGACTTAATTCATTTCAAAAGATATGCTACAACACGCAAAATATCATTTCAGCATATTATTACAGTAGGTCAATTTGCCATTGTTGTATTAATCATAGCAAGTATAATTGGTATTGATAAGCAACTGAATTATTTGATCGATAAAGATAAAGGACTTGACATTTCGAATAAGCTCATTGTAAGGGTTCCTCAGAATATAAGCAAGAGTTCTGAACGAGTCAATAACCTTGAAGCATTTGAACAAGAACTAGTCAAAGATGCAGGAATAAAAAATATATCCAATACCAGTACGGTTCCCGGTGACCTCCCTTCATTTAATTTTACGGTAAAAGAAAAAGGAAAACCCGCCCGGGTATCAGCTGGTGTTTTCATTACGGATAAAAGTTTTGTTGATATGTATGATGTAGAATTACAAGCTGGCAACAATTTTTCTGATAAAAAGGATGGAAACAGGGAATGTATCATAAATGAGAAATGCTTAGTCCAACTGGGCTATAGGAACCCGGAAGAAGCTATTGGCAGGGTAGTGAATTTTGATGGTTCGAGACAAAACTTCCAGGCTTCTGTTAAGGGCGTGACGGGAGATTTTAATTTTAGTTCAATGAAACAACAACCAAGTCCCATGGTATTGCTTGATTTGACTTCGAATATGCTCTGGGGTTATTATGCCATAGAAGTGAATCAGGAACAAGAAAAGGGTTCTGTCACAAATTTTGTCAGTAAAAATTTTAATAATACTTTTCCAAACTATCCTTTTGAATATTTTTGGTTGGAGGATCATTATAATAATCAGTATGAAGCAGAATTTGAACTTGCCGCCTTACTAAAATACTTTGTTTTCTTTATTATCCTTGTCAGTGTTATTAATTTATTTTCCATGGTTTGGTATACAACAATAATAAGGACAAAAGAAATTGGAATCAGGAAGGTAAACGGAGCCACAGCATTATCGGTTTTCAAAATGCTCAACTTTGATTATTTGAAATGGATTGCATTGGCTTTAATTGTTGCCCTACCCATTGCTTACTATTCATTAAGCAAATGGTTGGCGGGGTTTACCTATCAAACCGATATTAGCTGGTGGATTTTTGCCCTTTCAGCGATTTTTGCCCTGGTTATTGGTTTATTGACAACATCATGGCAGACAATCAAAATGGCAAACATGAATCCGATTGACGCTTTGCGGGATGAATAAAAGATGCAGCACAGCAGCCTGTAATGTTCCATGCATCCTTTTATCGACATTTGGAAGAGATTTACTGTCTCTTTGGGTGTAGACTTCAGCCAGTTTTTTGGAACGAAGCACAGGCGGAGGATTGCGCCAGTGATAGGCGTTGCGGGTTCCGGGGTTCGGGTTGCGAGCCGAAAGTTAAGTTCTTTCGATTGAGCCTGAAAATTGTCGGCAAATTAACCGAAATAACAAACCACCTGACCTTTCAAATTGCAAGCAAGATCGGAACTTTTTGTTGGCTGTTGACTGAATTTTTATCAGACAGGAGGCAGCGGAATTGCAACTTAGCGAAGCTTCTCCTTCGTAGTTTTTCTGCGGAGAAGGAGCGATCTCATATCCTGTCCCGCTTACGGGAAGCGAAATCTTGAGAGGGGGTACCTCAAAGCTCCGACAAGGTACCTGAATAGGTGGGAGGGGGTACCTATGCAGGTGGGGGGTGGTACCTGTATAGGTGGGCTAGTTGACCTCTGAGGTCGGTTCGCCCACCTTTTACCTCGGACAGGGTACCTCTATAGGCAGGGGGGTGTACCTCAAAGGTCGGTCAGCGGACCTCTGAGGTCGGTTCACCCACCTTTAAGCTCGGATAACCTACCTTTGAGGTAGGTGGTTTGACTTTTTGGGTAAGACGGCCTGCCTTTGAGGCTGGGTTTCTTTTGTTGCTGCAAATTTTTGTTGGATGATTCTGCTTCATGCAAGCCTAAAGTTGCGATCTTTTTGGTTAGCCTGAAAATTGTCGGCAAAATAGCCGGAATAAGAACCATTTATCCTTTCAAATTGCAAGCAAGATCGGAACTTTTAGGCTATTGAAAAACCCTTTTATTTTAGTTAAAGTTTATCCGCGTATATCAGTTGCATCTGTGTCATCCGCGTTCCAAAACAAAGGGACTCTTAGGCCAATGAAAGAACATGAAACCGAAACAACTGAATGACTATCAAATGACAATCGAGTGACAACAGAATGACCACCGAACAAAACCCAAATTTTGCAAATCATTTCCATAATATTTAAAAACTACTTACTCCCTTTTTTGTTTATTTACGTACTTGAACAATAATCAATATATGCTGTATAATAAGTTAACATGATTAGAAAAACCGGAAATATCATTCTTGCTTTACTAGTGCTTTGCACTACAACCGGGATTGTTGTCAATCAACATTTTTCCGGGGGAGAATTGTATTCTGCTTCTGCTTATACAGATCCGGTATCATGCTGCGACAGTGAAGAGGAGGAAAATGTCAACACTTGCCACGAAGAAAGTAAAGTATACAAAGTCAAAGATTATTTTCGCGCTTCTTCTTCTGTTACTGTTCATATTTATTTTACCTCTCTCATACAGACAATTGACATTACGGAGCTATTTGATACTACGGCTCCTGTAATGAAGTATGCATTTTACGAAAGGAATCTTCTCAAACCGAAAATTCCAAAACCGGAATTTCTCCAGGTTTTTATTCTCTGAAAAGAACTTATCCTGACTTAAGTTAAAAAAGACTGTTTAACAGTCATTACCACACGATAACAGACCATAGGTTCATTAAAATCTATAAAAACAAAAACAATGCTCAATAAAATCATAAAATATTTTCTGGAAAACAGGCTAATTACGGTCATTTTGCTGCTCCTGCTGATTGGGTGGGGAATCATTGTCTCTCCGTTTGAATGGAAAACCGAGATGTTACCAAATGATCCGGTTCCGGTGGACGCTATACCCAATCTTGGCGAAAATCAGCAGATCGTATTTACCAAATGGATGGGTAAATCGCCTCAGGACATAGAGGATCAGATAACCTATCCTTTAACCACATCTTTACTTGGAATTCCCGGTGTTAAAACAATACGAAGTTCATCAATGTTTGGCTTTTCAAGCATTTATGTAATCTTTGAAGATGACGTAGATTTCTACTGGAGCCGGACGAGAATTTTGGAGAAATTAAACTCTTTACCGCAGGATTTGCTACCTGAAGGGGTTCAGCCTTCCCTGGGCCCGGACGCAACAGCTCTGGGACAAATCTATTGGTATACCCTGGAAGGCAGAGATAAAGAAGGAAATCCTACTGGTGGATGGAATTTAGACGAGTTACGTTCTATCCAGGATTATTACGTAAAATATTCCCTTTCATCGGCTAAAGGAGTTTCAGAGGTTGCATCCATCGGAGGTTACGTTAAGGAATACCAGATTAATGTGAAGCCAGCTGCCATGAAATCTTATGACGTATCGCTCATGGATATCATGAAAAGTGTAAAAAATTCAAATCTGGATGTAGGTGCCCGTACTATGGAGATCAACAGGGCAGAGTACCTGGTGAGAGGATTGGGGTATATTGAAAATCTGGAAGACCTTGAAAATACTGTTGTCAAATCTTACAATCATACTCCGGTGAGGTTGCAGGATATTGCAGACATCACTTATGGCCCCGCACCAAGACGAGGAATTCTGGACAAGGGCGGAGCTGAAGCTGTTGGAGGGGTTGTGGTTGCCAGACATGGTGCAAATCCCATGCAGGTTATTGAAAATGTCAAGGATAAAATCAAAGAAGTCGAAGGCGGGCTTCCTACTAAGGAATTGGATGACGGAACCACCTCACAGATAGAAATTGTTCCCTTTTATGACCGTGGAGAGTTAATACAGGAAACAATTGGAACACTGGAAGAAGCATTAAGCCTTGAAATATTGATTACAATTATTGTGGTCCTCATAATGGTGTTGAACCTGAGGGCCTCTGTGCTTATATCTGGGGTGCTCCCTATTGCAGTGCTCATGACGTTTATTGCCATGAAGTACATGGACGTTACTGCCAATATTGTAGCACTTTCAGGAATTGCGATTGCTATTGGGACGATGGTGGATATGGCGATTATATTGGTCGAGAACATCATCCGGCATCTGGACCGGGCCTCGCCCGATGAGTCGAAGCTTAAGGTAATCTATGAGGGGACAACAGAGGTGGCATCTGCAGTTGTAACGGCGGTATTAACAACGATTATCAGCTTTATTCCGGTATTCACCATGCAGGGGGCTGAAGGAAAACTCTTTATTCCGCTTGCTTATACAAAAACTTTTGCACTGATTGCTGCAATTCTGGTATCTATAATAATTATACCCACACTAGCCTATATATTCTTTTCCATTAAAGTACACGCGAAAAGAATCAAACGCGCAATACAGGGTTTAATCCTGGCTGGCGGTATTTTTATAGCAATCCAGTATGTTGTATGGGCAGGTGTGGTAATTGCACTATTTGGTGCGGTTAACCTTGTAGCGACATACTTTAAGGAGGAACATAAAAAATATTTTACATGGATAAATAACGGCCTGGCTGTTTTAACCGTAGCATACATTCTGGCTAAGGAATGGCTGCCGTTAAGCCCGGAAAAGACACTCTTTACGAATTTATTTTTCGTACTTTTGATTATTGCAGCATTGTTGGGATTTTTCACTATAGTTATCAAGCATTATTCCAAAATCTTAAACTGGAGCCTTAGAAATAAAAGCAAATTTTTAACGATACCAGGGTTCATTCTAATTTTAGGGTTTGTTATATGGCTTGGTTTCAATTCAATTTTCGGTTTCATCGCCACGGGTTTTGATGCAGCAGGAATCAACCTTAAAACCACAAAAGTTTGGAGTTCCTTGTCCCATAAATTTCCGGGTATTGGAAAGGAATTTATGCCCGCCCTGGATGAAGGTTCGTTTTTGCTTATGCCGACCTCTATGCCACACTCGGGAATCGAAGAAAACAAGAAAATTGTCCAGCACCTGGACAAAGCCGTATCTTCCATTCCGGAAATTGAATCCGTTGTAGGGAAAGCAGGTCGTGTAGAATCTGCTTTGGATCCGGCTCCCCTCTCCATGTTCGAAAATATTATCAACTATAAAAATGAGTACAAAACCGACGAAGACGGACACCGAATTCGTTTTAAAGTGGACGATGAAGGGAACTTTGTCAGAGACTCATCCGGAGAGCTTATACCTGACAGGTATGGAAAATATTACCGGCAATGGAGAGATCATATAGAAACGCCTGATGACATCTGGGACGAAATCGTTAAAGTGGCTGATTATCCGGGTGTGACATCTGCGCCGAAACTACAGCCAATTGAAACAAGGCTTGTAATGTTGCAAAGTGGAATGAGAGCTCCTATGGGAATAAAAGTTTCAGGGCCCGACCTTGAAACGCTTGAGTCATTTAGCATGAAATTAGAGGAACAATTGAAAAAGGTGCCAAGTATAAAGAAACCCTCTGTCTTTGCAGATAGAGTAGTGGGTAAGCCTTACATAGAACTTGATCTTGACAGAAAAAAACTGGCTCGCTACGGGCTTTCTGTTAATCAGGTTCAGAAATATATAGAAGTTGCAGTGGGTGGGATGAAATTAACCACTACTGTTGAAGGCCGGGAGCGTTATCCCGTACGAGTGAGGTACCCGAGAGAGTTACGAGACGATCCGGAAGCGCTGGAAGAAATACTTATTCCTACGAATCAGGGACAGCAAATACCATTAAAAGAAGTGGTGGAAGTTAAGTATAAACGAGGCCCGCAAGCCATTAAGAGTGAAAATACATTCCTGATTAGTTATGTGATATTTGACAAGAAAGAAGGGTTTGCTGAAGTTGAGGTGGTAAATGATGCTCAGCGTTATCTGGACGATAAAATAAAAAGCGGGGAGTTAAAAATTCCTAAAGGAGTGAGCTATACTTTCACCGGGAATTATGAAAACCAGGTCAGGGCCGAAAAACGATTGTCTTTTGTTGTTCCCCTGGTTATGGTGATTATCTTTCTACTCCTTTACCTGCAGTTTAAGTCTGCTCCAACTACTTTGATGGTGTTTTCAGGAATTGCAATTGCGTTTGCAGGTGGTTTTATAATGATCTGGCTTTACGGTGAAAACTGGTTTATGGATTTCAGTATCCTGGGAACGAACATGCGTGAACTGTTCCAGATGAAAACAGTCAACCTGAGTATTGCTGTCTGGGTTGGGTTTATTGCCCTGTTTGGTATTGCTACCGATAATGGAGTGGTAATGGCCGCCTACTTAAAACAAACATTTGAAAGGCGTAAGCCTGAAAATGTTGAGCAAATAAGGGAATCTGTCGTTGAAGCAGGCAAGATGAGAATTCGCCCTACTTTAATGACGACAGCGACAACACTGCTGGCATTGCTTCCAATCTTATCTTCTTCGGGGCGAGGTGCAGATGTGATGATACCAATGGCCATACCAACTTTTGGCGGCATGTCCATTCAGGTAATTACGCTTTTTGTTGTACCTATCTTATATTCCCAGTGGAAAGAACGAAAATTTAAAAACGCTTAATCAAACATGAAGACGATATATAAACATATAATCCTGATACTTGCAGTAGTTTTTACTCTGCAGGCAAAAGCTCAGGAACAGGATTTAAGCAAATATTTAAAAGAAGCCGGTGAAAACAACCCTGAACTCAGGGCGGCTTATCATGAATATTATGCTGCCCTGGAGAAAGTTCCTCAGGTTGGTGCTTTGCCCGATCCGAAATTAAGTTTCGGGTATTTTATAAGTCCGGTGGAAACAAGGCTTGGACCGCAGCAACTTAAGTTTTCTGTTTCACAGATGTTCCCATGGTTCGGAACATTAAAAAAACAGGAAGAGGCTTATGCTGAAGAGGCGAAAGTGAAATACCAGCAATTCCTTAGCTTAAAAAACGAAGTGTATAAAAAGGTGAAATTGAAATGGTATGAGCTCTATAAAGTGAAAGAAGAGTTGCGCATTACAAAAGAGAATCTTGATGTGCTTCATTCCCTGAAGCAAATAACAGAACGCAATTACGAAACAGGAAAAACCGAAATGACAGATGTTCTGAGGCTTGATGTGAACATCAGGGAACAGGAGAACAAACTGGAAGACCTGCAGGAACAACTTTCAACTACGAAAACTGAATTCAACTTATTACTGAATAAAAACAAAACGGCGAAAGTAAATCCGCCCCGTGAAATGAGCCCGGACACATTTGATCTCGGTTTTTATAGGGACTCTGTTATGAATAATCCTGACCTGAAAGCTTTGGAACATAAGGTGACATCACTAAAACATCAGCAGGAAGTGGCAAAAAAGAAAGGATATCCGAACATCTCCCTTGCGCTTGATTATGCAGTAATTGGTGAGAGGCGAGATATGCAGGTTGCAAATAGTGGACGGGATGTCATAATGCCCATGGTCGGGATTTCAATTCCGCTTTACAGGAACAAGTATGATGCCATGGAGAAAGAAAAGGCGCTTCAGCTTAAAGCCGTAAAATCGAAACAGCAAAGCAAAGCGAACAATCTTTCCTCAGAATATAAGAAAGCGGAAGAACAGTACCTTGATGCGATGCGAAAAGTGGATTTATATAAAGAGCAGAGCAATGAAACCGAAAGGATTTATAATCTGCTGGAAACAAATTATTCATCCGACGGAGAAAATTTTTACGAATTGTTGAAGACCCGTCTGATGGTATTGGAATTTGAACTAAAACTTGAAAAGGCCAAAGCAAACCAGAATATTGCAGTAGCAAAATTAGAGTACTTAACCAATCAAAAATAATAAGTCATGAAGATCAATATAAAACGAAATGATATAATTAAAGGAGCTGCACTTTTAGCCGGGGGAGTTTTGATAGGCGCCCTGCTATTCAGCGCTTCCGGTGATAAAACCGGAGAAAAACAGATTGAGGTGGCAGAAGAACATGCAAACGAGGATCAGTCAGAAGGAGAAAAAACATGGACTTGTTCGATGCATCCGCAAGTCAGACAGGATGAACCAGGTGATTGCCCTATTTGCGGAATGGAATTGATTCCTGCAGATGAGGCAGATGGAGACGGATCCGAACAGGGCCCGGGCGAATTCAACATGACCGAAACAGCTATGAAGTTGGCAAATATCCAGACTTCCACAGTAAAAAAGGAAAAGCCTGAGAAAGAAATTCTATTGACAGGGAAGGTCAAAATGGATGAGCGTTTAATAAACACTCAGGCGGTTCACTTTCCGGGCAGAATTGAAGAACTATACCTGAATTTTAAAGGCGAATACGTAAACAAAGGTCAAACAATTGCTTCTGTTTATTCACCAGAATTAATTGCTGCACAGGAAGAACTTTTTGAAGCGTTAAAGACTAAAGAATCGAATCCGAAATTGGTGGAAGCTGCAAAATCAAAGCTCAGGCAATGGAAGCTAACGGAAAGCCAAATTCAGCATATTATTGAGAATGGCGAGGTAAAGGAAGAGCTGGACGTTAAATCAAATACCAGCGGCATTGTGCATAAGAAATTGGTGAACGAAGGCGATTATGTCAAAAAAGGCGCAATGTTATATCACATAGCTAGAATTGACAAAGTGTGGGTGATGTTTGACGCTTACCAGGAAGATCTGCAGTTTATTGAAAAAGGCGATAAAATTGATTTTACCGTCTCATCAATTCCGGGTAAGACCTTTGAGTCAAAAGTAACTTTCATTGATCCGGTAATGAATTCAAAAAGCAGGGTGGCTGAAGTGAGAACAGAAGCGCGAAACCGTGACGGAAAATTAAAACCCGGAATGTTTGCTGAAGGAACGCTCAAATCCGATAATGTGAGTTCGGAGAAGGAACTTGTCGTACCCAAAAGTTCAGTTATGTGGACAGGCAGAAGATCAGTTGTTTATGTGAAACAACCTGACAGGGAGCAGCCGACATACAGGATGCGTGAGGTTACGCTCGGAGCAAATTTAGGTGATCAATATATCATAATAGAGGGCCTTGAGCTTGATGAGGAAATTGTAACCTACGGCACTTTTGCTGTAGATGCTGCAGCACAGCTTGGAGGTAAACCCAGTATGATGAATCCTGAAGGAGGTGAAACTTCAACTGGCCATGATCATGGTGACATGGTAGAGGGTCAGGAAATGGATCAGACCTCTAAATCAAAGAGCAAGAAAGGAAAAGATTTAAAATGGCCAAAGTCTGAGGCACAGCAATATAAAAGTATGGTCGAAAGCTATCTTTCATTAAAAGACAATCTTGTGAACGATGAAAAGGCGGATGAATTTGCCGAACAGATGCTCTCTGCAATTTCAAAAGTAGATATGAGTGCATTTTCAGAAAAAGGCCACATGAAATGGATGGAATATCAAAAAGTGCTAAAGGAAAAGGCTCAGAAGATACAAAAGGCCGGAAAATTAGGCGAACAAAGGAAACATTTCATTCAGCTCTCTGACAATATGATTGAGTTGGTTAAAACATTCGAAGCCCCTGAAACAGATAGTGGTTCTTCGTTATATGTTCAGTTCTGCCCCATGGCTAATGATGACAAAGGAGCTTTCTGGCTTAGCAAAGAAGACGAAGTAAAAAATCCTTACTATGGCGACATGATGCTCACATGTGGTGAGGTAAGGGAAGAGATAGAATAAAAATTATGTTTCAGGTTTGAGACGAAAGTTGCGATCTTTCGAGTGAGCCTGGAAATCATCGGCAAAAAAAAAGAATAAAAAACCATTTATCCTGTCAAATTGCAAGGAAGATCGTAACTTTTAGTTAGCTGATGACGAAACTTTTGTCGGATGAGGGTGAGGGCGGCGGAATTGCAACTTAGCGAAGCGATCTCATGAGCGACAGCGAATAAATTCCGCCGGGCACCTGTTGCGTTATCCCGATTTGCAGGATACCCGAAACCCGAAACTCAAAACACGAAATAATTAAACAACTATGACAGACACAAAAATGACAACAGAACGCGCACTTAACATTGCTTTTGCTTTAAGTATGATCACAATCGTCTATAATGTGATTGAAGGTATAATTTCAGTATTCTTCGGAATGGAAGATAAAACACTGGCCCTGCTTGGATTTGGTGTAGATAGTTTTGTCGAGGTGATTTCCGGATTGGGAATTGCGCACATGATATGGCGCATGAAATTTAGCAAGGCCGAATTTACAGATAAATTTGAACGACAGGCCCTAAGAATCACCGGCTTTGCTTTTTATCTGTTAACAGCCGGTTTAGTTGCCGGTGCAGCAATTAATTTTATTCAGAACAATCAACCGCATACCACCATGGTAGGGATTATCATTTCATCAATCTCCATTCTCACCATGTTCTTTTTGATGCGATATAAACTAAAATTTGGAAAACTGCTCGGGTCAGATGCCATTATAGCAGATGCAAATTGTACCCGTTCCTGCTTTTACCTTTCCATTCTTTTGCTTGCTTCAAGCGGATTGTACGAAATATTCCAGATTGGATATATTGACACTATAGGGTCCCTGGGTATTGCCTATTTTGCATTTAACGAAGGCAGAGAAGCATTTGAGAAAGCCAGAACCGGGAAGTTTAGTTGCTGTGGCGACGGAAGCTGTAAGTCATAACCAACCGGTTTGGGTTACGATCTGTCTCGAAAGTCTGGTTACGAGTTTCAGGTTTCGAGGACTCAGGCTAAACGAAGAAAACACAGAAATATGGTGGCCGGCCTCCCTTCAGGGAACAAAAGGGCTGCGGGGTGGAAGAAAGCTATAATATATAAGGCTAAAAGTCCAGAAAAGAAATGCATTTATCTGAAGCTGGTTCCGAGTTTCGCGTTCCGG
>Ga0207414_1000263_pt1 | contig 24933 bp, 29 predicted proteins | sample PonA231FremontCA_2_FD_187269 | JGI IMG/M metagenome (GOLD analysis project Ga0207414, IMG submission 187269) | Marine sediment microbial community from Fremont, CA, USA - Pond A23 Sediment 1 (SPAdes) | ecosystem: Environmental > Aquatic > Marine > Unclassified | place: USA: Fremont, California...
CCCCGGCTGTGCCCACTGACACGGGTACCGTCGTGATTGCCGATCCGGGTTATGCCGCCGGTGATAAACTGACCATGCGGCTGGGAGATGCGCAGGTTTCTTATAACATCACGGCCGAGGATATCGCGGCCACATCCACCGAAGATGTCATCGCAGTCAACCTCAAGGCGGCCATTGAAGAATCCGGGGCCAACGTCACCGTTGATTACGATTCATCCAATGCTGGCGAACTCGTTATCACCAACAATGATGCCACGAACTCTCTGAGCGTGAGCGGCCAGTTCGTGAACGCAGGCTCCGGCGGCCTGGGCGCGCTCGGCAGCCTGGACGTGTCCTCCGCCGTTGGTGCGGCATCTGCACTCGGTACCATCGAAACGTTGATCGATACCTCGATCGATGCGGCGGCCGCATTCGGCTCGGCCGAGGGGCGCATCGAAACACAAGCCAACTTCGTATCCAACCTAAGCGATTCGCTGAAGTCCGGGATCGGTTCGATGGTGGACGCAAACATGGAGGAAGCATCGGCGCGGTTGCAGGCGCTTCAGGTGCAACAGCAGCTGGGCACGCAAGCGCTCTCGATCGCCAACCAGGCGCCGCAATCGCTGTTGTCACTGTTCCGCTAAGCAAAGTGCGGGGCGCATGCCCAACTGCGCCCCGGATTTTGCCTTGTCCAACAAGTACCGAACGTGAAGGGACTTCACCGTGAATGCACATTCACTCGCAAAAAGCGCATACGGCCAGCATGGAGCGCCCACCCGCACTGTGCGATCAACCGAATACGATATCATCGCCAGGATAACTCATCGCCTACACGAAGCGGCGCAAAGCGGCACGCGCGACTTCGCGACACTTGCTGCGGCCATCCACGAAAACAGGCGTCTATGGACGCTTCTTGCCACCGATGCTGCCGATGCCGGCAACGTTTTACCCGATGAAATCAGGGCGCGGATCGTCTATCTTGCGGAATTCACCAGAATTCACAGCTCGAATGTCCTGAAAGGGAAAGGTCACGCAGCACCGTTGGTTGAAATCAACACCGCGGTGCTGCGGGGCTTGCGGGCCGGGGGGGCGCAGTCATGAGCGGCCTTGTCTTGAAACTTGGTCCGCGCGAAAGGGTGCTCGTTAATGGCGCCGTGATCCAGAATGGTGAGCGTCGTAGCCGACTGGCTATCGTGACGCCGAACGCGCATATACTGCGCTTGCGCGATGCGATTCATCCCGACGAGGCCAACACCCCCGTGCGGCGTGTCTGCTATGCAGCGCAACTGGTGCTCAGCGGAGATGCCACGCCACAAGAAGCGCGATGGCAGATGTTGCGGCGGATCGAGGAGCTGAGCCAAATTCTTACCGACCCGGATAGCCGCGCGCACCTGACACAGGCATCTCAGGCCGTGATCAAGGACGAATATTATCCCTGCTTGAAAGCGCTCAGAGCGTTGCTGCCACGCGAAGACAGGCTTCTTGCGGCACGCACGACATGAGTTTTCTCCCGATCCTACCGACAACGGGACTAGCAGGGTGGCAATTCCTGCAACGCACGCTGGATAGCCAGACAACGACTCTTGCCAATCAGCCGAGATCTCGGCGCGACACTGCATACTTCGAAGCGAATATCGGAAACATCAGCAGTGCGGCTGATCTCGTCGCGGATCGCCGCTTGCTGCGTGTCGCACTCGGGGCTTTCGGGTTGACAGACGATCTGAACAACCGCTTCTTCATCCGCAAGGTTCTCGAAGAAGGAGCGACACGCTTCGATGCTCTGGCCAACCGCATGACCGATACGCGTTACCACGATCTGGCAGCGACGTTCAACTTCGACAGCGCAGGCATTCCACCCAACCGCATGGATGGGTTCGGCGCTATGATCACGTCGCGATTTCACCAGCAACAGTTTCAGATCACGGTCGGGAAACAGGATGACGACATGCGTCTCGCGCTGAACGCAATGCAAGAGCTACCGCGCATCGCGGAAGGCGTCGGAAGTGAGACAACCAAGTGGTTGAGGATAATGGGCAATCCACCAGTTCGCAAAGTAATCGAAACTGCGCTGGGACTGCCTGCAAGCTTTGCTCAACTGGATCTCGACAAGCAAGTCGAGACGCTACGCAGCGGTGCACGTGACAAATTGGCAATCAATGCGATTGAAGACCTCACCGACCCCGAGGTGCGCGAGCACCTCATTCATGCCTTCTGGGTGCGCAACCAGATTGACGGTTTGCAAACCACAACACCGGGGACAGTCGCGTTGAGCTTGCTTCAGTCAATGCCGAAGATGCCCCTTCCAGCGCAATAAGCTGGACGCTGCCAGGCTTCGATCTCAGGTGGCACGCGGCCTGGGCTCTGCTACGTCTCATGCACTGAAGGTGTCGCGCCAAAGTGAGTCGCCCCCTTCACGCGACGTAGCAAAAGGTTCAGTCGATCAAAACTGTTCTGGATGCCGCTTTCTTCTTTCTCCGCCAGAAACGCATCGAGTTCGGGCCACGCTGCGACGGCCTGGTCGAGCATCACATCGGCACCCGGTGTATAGAGCCCTGCTAGAATCATGGTCTCAGAACGCGCATAGGTTCCCAGAACCTCCCGGGCCTGGCGGATCGATGCATTTTCTGCTTCGCTTGCCGCATCCGGCAAACTCCGTGACACTGACCTCAGCAGATCGATTGCCGGGTAGCGCCCTCTCTCGGCGATCTCGCGTTCAAGAACTACATGCCCATCAAGGACGCCGCGCAATATGTCCGCGATCGGTTCGTCCATATCCGATCCGGCGACCAAGACGGTGAAGACAGCCGTGATATCGCCACTTTCCGCGGTGCCAGAACCGGCGCGCTCGCAAAGGGACATAATCGCATGCGCAGTCGAAGCTGGGTAGCCGCGCAATATCGGCGCCTCGCCCGCGGCCGCGGCAACCTCGCGATGCGCTTCCGCAAACCTAGTAATGGAATCCCCCAGGAAAACCACCTGTCGCCCTTCGTCACGAAAATGCTCGGCCACGCACATCGCCGTCCAGGCACAGCGTCGTCTTACCACCGCAGGCTGATCGGACGTCGCAACCACCACGATCGCGCGCGCCATTCCCTCCGGTCCGAGAACCGTTTCGACGAAATCACGCAACTCTCGACCGCGCTCGCCGATGAGCGCGATCACGACGACATCCGCACAAAGCGCTTGCGCGAAATGTCCAAGCAAAGAGGATTTGCCGACCCCAGACCCGGCGAACAAACCAATCCTCTGCCCACGCACGATCGGCAGAAGAGTGTTGAACACGCGCAACCCGGTTTCAAGCCGAGGGCCCAGACCCCTGCGCATGGCAGGCGGAGGCGGCGACGAGCGCAGCGCCCGAAATGTTGATCCCTGCGGCAATGAACGGCCATCCAGCGGTTTGCAAAACGGATCGATCACACGTCCAACCCACCCATCACAAGGTGCGATATCGTGCCCAGACAGCAACCGGACCCGATCATTCAAGCCAACACCTTCAAGCGACACATCCGGCAACATATCGACGATGTCATCGGAAAGCTTGAGAACTTCGCCACAACAAGGTGGCGCCGCAAGGCGCAACACGCTCAACCGGTCACCAACCCTCGCAACCCGGCCCAAACCCGCGATGCGCACAATGCCGCCCTCTACCGCGCGAACCCGCCCAACAGCGTGCACCACCTTGTGGCGTCGCACCTTTTCGCGCAGTTCATCGATCGAAATGTCGTTCATCGAACTCTCCAATAATCCTTTGAAAACAATTTCTAAAGGAATCGGGGTTAAACCTTGGTTGAGATCACTCGAGGGAGAAGCCCCGATGTTTGAAAATCTTGCGGTATTTCGAACTGCCTACGCGATGGCCCGACACGCTGGCGCACGACAGCAGGTCGTCGCCCAGAACATGGCCAATGCTGATACTCCCGGGTTTCGGGCCAAGGATGTGACACCATTCAGTGCATTCATCGCGCAACAGGGCCAGGACCGTTTTGCGGCGCACCAAACCCGGCCCTTGCACATTCTCGGATCACGGGCAGACAGGCTGACCACACCCCGCATGATCGCCGATGACGGTCCGATCAACCCGAATGGCAACTCTGTTTCACTCGAGACCGAAATGCTCAAGGCCGTGGATGTGAAGCGGCAGCATGACCGCGCGATCACAATCTACAAATCCGCGCTCGGTATCCTGCGCAGCAGCCTTGGCCGCAGCTAGAAAGGGATGAAGAATGAGTGATTTTTCGTCCGCACTATCTCTATCCTCCAGTGGGTTGCGCGCGCAGGCAGAGCGGTTGCGCTACATATCGGAGAACATCGCGAACGCCGACACGCCCGGTTACCGGCGCAAGAGCGTATCATTCGAGACGGTAGCAGCCGCAGCAGACGACAAGGCGATGGTTCGCGCCGGACCCGTAAAGCTGGATCAGTCGGAATTGACCAAGATCCACGATCCGGCTCATCCGCTGTCGGATGAGTCCGGCCAATATGAAGGCTCCAATGTCCACCTTGTTGTTGAAATGGCAGACGCGCGCGAAGCGCAGCGCAGCTATGAAGCCAATCTCAAGATGTTCGACCAGACACGTCAAATGTCCTCAAGCCTGATGGAACTGCTTCGGCGATAAACAAACGGAAAAGACAGGATGATCCAGAATGGATATTTCATCAGCAGCTGCGGCAGGAAAGTACCTGACGTCCAAGCCCGCAACGTCCCCTCAAGAAACCAGCGCCAACACAAGCCATGGTGCGAACCTGGCCAAGGATTTTGCCGAAACTCTGCAAACCGCCGAGCGAACTGCGCAGGCGGCAATGACGGGTGGCGCGGATCCGCACGCATTGGTGCAGGCCTTGGCGCAAACAGAACTGGCCGTCGAAACGGCGGTAACCGTCCGCGACAAGGTGGTGCAGGCTTATCAGGAAATCCTGCGCATGCCGGTGTGAGGAGAGATCGCGCAAATGAACGAAGCCATCTTTTTCGATACGGTGCGGCAGGGCCTTTGGGTGGCAGTGATCACATCAGTCCCGATTCTGGCGGTCGCACTGGTCGCCGGCCTCGTGGTGGGGCTCTTTCAGGCGCTCACCTCGATACAGGAATTGACGCTTACATTCGTACCCAAGCTGGCCGCGATCGTGGTCGTTTTCTGGATGTCGATGGGTTTCATGACGCAAACTCTGGTGTCGTTTTTTCAAAACCGGATCTTAGCAATGATCGTTGGGGGCTGACATGGACAACGCAGGCTACGTGACACTGACCCGACAGACCGGGTTGCTGCGCGAAATGCAGGTCGTTGCCAACAATATCGCCAACTCGGCAACCGATGGATACCGGCAAGAAGGCCTTATCTTTTCGGAGTTCCTGCAAAGGACCGGACAGGGGCAACCGGCCCTTTCGATGGCAAGTGCACGCGTCGGAAATACCTCTTTCATCCAAGGTCAAATGACTGCAACCGGCGGGGATTTCGACCTCGCGATCGAGGGAAACGGGTTCTTCCTGGTCGAAACACCGAACGGTGAGCGACTGACCAGAGCAGGCGCATTCCGCCCCAACGCCAACGGTGATCTGGTCACTACGGACGGCTTTCGCCTGCTTGATGCAGGCCGTGCACCAGTCTTCGTGCCGCCGGACGCGACCAACGTCGGCATTTCATCCGATGGAACCCTAAGCGTCTCCGGTCGCCCCCTGACACAGATCGGTTTGTTCCAGCCGGCGGAGGTAAACTCCCTTCAGCGCGAAGATGGCGTCATGTTTCGGGCCGTGGGCGACATCCTTCCCGTGGCTGGCGGGCAGTTCATACAGGGATTCGTCGAGGGCGCAAATGTCGACCCGATCGGCCAGATGACCCGAATGATCGAAATCCAGCGCGCTTATGAAATGGGGCAGAGTTTTCTGGGCGCGGAAGATGAACGCGTCCGCTCTGCTCTAAAGACGCTACTCCGTTGACCAGAAAGGACATGCCATGCGTGCTCTGAAGATCGCCGCCACTGGAATGCTTGCGCAGAAATTGAGGGTTGAAACGATTTCCAACAATCTCGCGAACATGTCCACCACCGCTTACAATACGCGCCGCGCAGAGTTTGCGGATCTGCATTATCAGCAAGCTGTGCGCCCCGGCACAATAAACGCAGCTGATGGCACGATACTGCCAACCGGGGTACAAGTTGGTCTCGGGGTTCGTCCCTCGGCGGTTTCAGTTCACTTGGCGCAGGGGTCGCTTTCGGCCACTGGTGGCGATCTGGACGTAGCAATTGACGGCAGTGGATATCTTGAAGTTAGCCTGCCCTCCGGCCAGGCCGCCTATACCCGCGACGGGGCGCTCAAGCGGTCGGCAGATGGCGTGGTCGTCACATCCGATGGCAACCCGATTGTGCCTGAAATCGTAGTTCCCGCAGATGTGCGAAGCCTTTCAATCAATCCTGATGGCGAGGTTTACGGATATTTCGATCAGGGCGGCGAAGCTCAACTTCTGGGGCAGATTACGCTTGCCGGATTTACGAATCCGAAAGGACTCGAAGCACTGGGGGATAACTTGTTTGTTCCAACAGAGGCTTCGGGGCCGTCGATTGTATCCTCTCCGGGGCGCGACGGGCTGGGTTCGATACGGCAAGGCTACCTCGAGGATAGCTCGGTCGATGCCGTGCGTGAAGTCACGGAACTGATCGAAGCTCAACGCGGATATGAGTTGAACGCCAAGGTCATTACCGCCGCCGACCAGATGCTCGGCGCTACGACGCAGGTGCGGTGATGCGTGGTTGGCCGCTGATCATTCTTTTCTGCCTGGTTTGTACACGCAACGTGGCTGCTGACACGGTGGTTCCGACGCAAACACTGCGCGCCCAGACCATTATTACAGCAGGCGATCTGGCGGTGCGATCGACGTCTGTTCCCGGCGCGGTCAGTGATCCTAACACACTTGTAGGGCAGGAAACCCGAGTCGCCCTTTATCCCGGTCGACCGATACGTCCCGGGGATGTCGGGCCACCGGCAATCATTGAGCGAAACCAGATCGTGCGCATGACCTATATCCGGGCGGGCCTTCTGATTACCGCCGAGGCACGATCATTGGGTCGGGGCGGCGAAGGCGACAGGATACGCGTGATGAACTTGTCGTCACGCGCGACGCTCACCGGCACTGTTCAGGCCGACGGTTCGCTACTGGTGCAGCAATGACCCGACTGATTTTTCGCATGGCATTCTTATCGCTTGTTGTCGTCGCCGCCTGCGACCGTACCGATCATCTGGGCAAGACGCCGTCATTTTCGCCAACACAGTCAAACAGCGAGAGGCACGCGATGTTGATGCCAGGACTTCCCACGACGGCGGACAATACCGGGCGAATAGCGCAGGCGTCTCTATGGAGCAGTTCCAGGCAATCCTTGCTTGGCGACAGGCGTGCGATGAAGAAAGGCGACATTCTGACGGTTGTAGTCGAAATCGATGACAAGGCGGAGATCTCCAATACCACTTCCCGGACACGCAGCGGGTCCGAGGACATGGGCGTGCCGCAACTTTTGGGACTACCGCAACGTATCGACGAGAAGCTCCCCAACGGCGCATCAATGGCCGAGGCTGTTTCTCTCACCTCATCTGGTAGTAGCAATGGCAACGGCTCCGTTCGCCGCAATGAATCTTTGGAATTGCGGCTGGCGGCAACGATCATCGGCGTCTTGCCAAACGGCGTTCTTGAAATCTCGGGCTCGCAAGAGGTGCGCGTGAATTTCGAACTGCGCGAACTGCTGGTGTCAGGCTTTGTCCGCCCCGAAGATATCACGCGTCGCAACGAAATCGGCTATGACAAGATTGCCTCGGCACGGGTGTCCTATGGAGGACGTGGGCAGATAACCGATGTGCAGCAACCACGTTATGGCCAACAGGTTCTAGATCTCGTTCTGCCGTTCTAAGGAGGCTCGATGAAAAATCTGCTTCCCTTGTTACTGGCATTGGTCGGATTGGCCGGGGGCGTGGGCGCAGGCATCGCTTTCCGTCCGGCGCCTGTGCCTTCCGAAATAGGATCTGGATCGAACGAACCATCCGGAACCAGTGTCGAAGTTACTGATGATCCACATACCCCGCAGGACAAGACATATGTGAAACTCAACAACCAGTTCATCGTTCCCGTAATCGGGGATCGCCGTGTTTCGGCATTGGTCGCGCTATCGCTCAGCGTAGAAACCCTGGCGGGCGAGGCCGAGGCGGTCTACGAAATCGAGCCAAGATTGCGAGACGCTTTCCTTCAGGTGCTGTTCGACTATGCCAATACGGGCGGTTTTGAAGGCACATTCACCGATTCCAACAATATGGCAATCCTGCGCCGATCGCTTCTCGAAGTTGCGCAGGTACAGTCGAACGGAAAGATCACTGACATTCTCATCACCGATATCGCTCGACAGGACAATTGATCCTTGCCAAGTCAGTTTCGGTTCGAGTGGTAAGTCGCATACACCGTATCGAGCAGCCGCAATGTCTCGCTCTCTTGCTGCGTCTTCCGCCGCGTTTCGCGGTCAGTGTGACCAAGCCTTTTGATCGCCTGATGCTTACCAAAGGCCGAGCCTACATGCGCTACGGCATCGGCCTTGGCAACAAGGGTATTGGCAAGCTGCGCATGCAAGGCTTCACGTTGCCGCGCCACCCAACCCTGCCACAAGAGATCAGCCCCGAGAATTCGCGTACTGAAATCATCATACCCGATGCGGGCATCTGATTGCGCCTGCGTCAAAGCGCGTAGCTTCTGGCGCAATTCCGTCTCATCCTTCAGGATTCCGCGAAGGTTTGCCTGCCTGTTCTGCAATCTCGCCTCGGTGAGGGCCAGAAGGTCATCTACTCGGCGCATCAAGCCAACCCCCGCGGACGCGCGGCGCGCCGCATGCGTTCGGCAAACCGAATTGCGGCAGCCACTGCTACATAATGATCCGGTGCAATCTCATCGCCCAGTTCTGTTGTCGCGAAAATTGCCCGTGTCGCTGCTGGATCGCTGCGCACCGGAACGCCCGCTTCCATGGCGATCTCGCGGATCCGATGCGCTACGACGTCGACACCCTTTGCCACGCAACGCGGTGCCTCGCCTTGCTTGCGGCTCCATTTCAGAGCGACTGCATAATGCGTCGGGTTCACCATTACCACATCCGCCGACGGAACGTCCGAAAGCATTCTGCGCGCTGCCACTTCCTGCGCGCGGGCGCGTCGCGCCTGTTTCATATGCGGATCGCCTTCTGCTTCCTTGTGCTCGTCACGCATTTCCTTGTGCGACATGCGATTCTTGCGCATGTGCTCAAACCAATGCCACGCATAATCGATGGCCCCAATCGCGCTTGATATGATCAGAACAATCAGCAGAAATTCGGCACACAATCTACCTAGATAAGCCACGGCAAGCATCGGATCTGTTTGCACGGTCGCCATCATTCCATCCAGCCGCGCGCCCATGAACATGTACATGCATGCGGAATAGGCCACGAGTTTGAAAAAGCTTTTCCCGAACTCGAAGATGCCCTGTGCCCCGAATTTGTTACGTGCATTCTGAAGTAACGATATTCGCGACAACTTTGGCTGGACCTTGGACACTGAGACGACAAGGCTACGCTGTGCCAAGATCACCAGCAACGCCGCCAGACCAGGCAGCAGAAACCATGGCAGCAAAGAAAGCGCCACGGTTTGCGCCACGCCGCGTAATTCGGCGGCTGGGGGGCCCGAGAACAGGCTTGGCGCCAGTGCGTTGGCTTGATCAAGCAACAACATCATCGATGACCCCATCCAGACGAGAGTATGCGGCGCAAGCAACAGCGCCACCAGCATCCCGCCGTAGGCACCGGCGGTGGAAAGGTCCGCCGACTTCACCACCTCGCCCTTTTCGCGTGCCTTCTCAAGCTTGCGTGGGGTCGGTTCGTGCGACTTCTCAGTATCCTCCTCTTGGCCGTTCATGGTAGATTGCCAACGGGGTTTTCCATGAAATCGATCAACGCCTGCAGCCAGGCCGAGAGCATCACCGGAGCCAGCAAGAACAACAAGGCCAGCCCGCCAAACGTGATTAATGGCGCCCCGACGAATGCAACCATAAGTTGGGGCATGGCACGATTCACCACACCAAGTGTGAAGTTGTATAGAACCGAAACGACAACAAAGGGGGCCGCCAGACGGAATGCCAACGAAAACGCGTCGGCGATGCGGCCGGTGCCCCATTCGGCAACTGAAGACGGTGCCGGAAACTGGCCTGCCGGAAATATCGCATAGGACAGAATCATGAATTCGGCGGCGCGCACATGCAACCCTGCCAACATCGCCAAAGCCAGCGCAGCCACCACCAGAATTTGCCCGACAGCGGGCATCGGCTCCTCCGCGGCACCACCCAGTATTTGGGCCAAGGAAGTTGCTTGGGCAGCTATCGCCCCGGCTGTCTGCAGGGCAAGAACGAATAGTCGCAATCCCAAGCCCAGCAACAGCCCTATCAGTGGCTCAGTTAACGCATAAGGGAACAAATCGGGAAATCCCCCATAAGCGGCGCCAGCGAATGCCGGGACCGCCGCAGCCACGAGCAGGGTAAACCCGAGCGCAAGCGCCAGCCGAACCCGCAACGGAACCATTCGCTGGCCAAATGCGGGCATGACAGCCATCACCGCCCCGACACGCAAGAACACCAGAAACCCGTGCCATAGTCCGGCCCGGGTCAGGCCCAGAATCTCATGGGCCAATTCGATCATGCGGCGACCACCCCAACAAGCGCCGGTCGTGCCTCGACCCCGATTTCCTCGAACGACAAGACAGGGTTTGTGATTCCCTTGGCGAACATTACCGTTCTGATAAACCGGCGCCTGCGCGACGTCGTGACAATCGCAGGGTGCTGGCCGTTATCAGCCGCCTTGCTCACCTCTTCGGCAATTGATGCCGCGAGCTTGTTGAACAAGTCAGGGGGCAATGCAACATTCATGCCACCGCGATCGGTGTCCACCTGATGCGCGGAAAACGCGTCTTCCCATTCCTGCGCCAACTGGATCAGCGGCAGCATCCCGTCACCTCTCAGCAATTTTGCGATAATCTGAAACCCAAGCCGCTGCCGCACGTGCTCGCAGACCGCCTCGGAAGCAGTATACAGCCCCCGTGCCTCTGCGGTCGCCTCGAGAATGAGGGGCAGATTTCGGATTGACACCTCTTCCTCAAGAAGAAGACGCAGAATGGAGTGCAACATATCAATGGGAACCCGGTCCGGGATCAGTTCATCCAGAAGCCTTCGGTTTGATTCCGCGCGGCTCTCATCAGTCAGGTTGGCCATCTCGTCCAGTAACCTGCGGAGCGCCTTCAAACTCAGGAGTCGCGCGAAATTGCGCTTGATGATTTCCAGCAGATGCGTGGCCAAAACCTCGGTCGGCGTGACGATCGTCAAGCCGGACACGACCCCTTCATCCTGCTCCGCCGCACTGATCCAGCGTGCATTCGCGCCATAGACCGGTTCCTTGACATCTTCCCCATCAGGCAGAATTTCCGCGGCATCAGGTACGAGTGCCAGAACCTGATCTGGACGCAGGTTCGCCCGCGCTTGTTCAACGCCCTGAATCCGCACGACATATGTTCCAGGCGGCAACCCGTGATCGTCGGTCAACCTGATTTCTGGCAAAACCATGCCGTAGACCTTGGCGACGTGTCGGCGCATATTGCCGATCCGCACATCCAGGCCGGTGCCGGGATCCAGCACCATGTTCACCAAATCCGGGGCAAATTCGACGTGGATGTCATCAAGGTCGAGCACATCGCCAAGCGGTGGTTCGACCTCGGGAGTCGGCGTGTCAGCCTGCTTTTGGGCATCCTCAACGGCCATTGTCGCCTTGCGGCTCATCCAATATGCCGCCGCACCCAATGCCACGGCTCCGGCGATGAACGGAACGAACGGCAACCCCGGCACAAGCGCGAATAATGCCATCAGGACAGACACCGTCATCAAGGCCGCCGGATGTTTGCCAAGCTGAGCCACAACCGCAAGATCGGTTGCGCCAGTCGTCCCGCCACGCGCCAGAAGCAATGCCGATGCTATCGAGATTATCACCGCGGGAATTTGTGTGACCAGCCCGTCGCCAACCGTCAGTATCGCGTAGGTTTCAAAGGCATCGGCTACTGCCATGTCTTGAATCACAAGCCCCATCACCAACCCCATAACGAGGTTCAGCAAGGTTATCAGTAACCCCGCGATCGCATCACCTTTGACAAACTTCGATGCGCCGTCGAGCGATCCGAAAAAGGTCGTTTCCTGCTGTTCGTGTGCGCGGCGCTTGCGAGCCTCGGCGTGATCTATTGCTCCGGCGGAAACATCGCTATCGATCGCCATCTGCCGGCCCGGCATGCCGTCCAGGGCAAATCTGGCGCCGACCTCGGCCATACGAGCGGCACCTTTGGTAATCACCATGAAATTGACGATGAGCAAGACACAGAATACCACCAAACCAAGAAAGACGCTCCCACCCATGACGAAGCTGGCGAACCCTTCGATCACGTCGCCGGCGGCGCGCGTCCCGGTATGACCCTGACCGATGATCAGCTTGGTTGACGAGACATTCAACGACAAACGCAGCATCAAAGACGCCAGAAGAACCGTGGGAAACGCAGAAAAATCCAAGGGTTCCTCGATAAAAAGCGTCACGGTAAAGATCAGAATTGCGAGGGCAAACGACGCCGCGAGGCCGATATCGAGAATCCAGGCCGGCATCGGCAGTATCATCATCACGATGATCGTCATAAGCGCCAAAGCCAACAAGACTGTCGGGCGGAATACGGATACAAGGGTCACGTTATCACTCCATCACCGGTCGGCGTGGCAAAAGGTTGATCGGAGGTCGTGCGCCCGCGCTTACGAGCAACGAGCTGGTTGATCCAAGCCTGTGCCGTTGTTTTCCATCCGCCGGGGAGTCAAATGTTTCATCGAGCAGAGAGTTCAGTATTGGACGAGCCGACACGACGTCATCTGCCGTCAGTTGGGAACGGATTCTGCTGATCCGTTCCCGATAGCGCTTGGCATATTTGGGCGTGCGCGAGTGATACGCACCGATCGCAAGGCTCCAATCACCGGTTTCAAGATGAAGCTGGCGCAGGAACTGCGCTGCGTACCGGGCGTTCTTCATCGGATCGAACATCGCATCGAGGCTCGCAAACTCGCCTGCGTGCCATCGGTGATTGATCTGGAAACAGCCGATGTCGAAACTTCGCAGGCCAGCCTCAGATTGATCGCGGGCATATTCATGCGCCGCCGTTCGCGTGGGAAACCAGTACCCTCGTCCGGCCATGTTGACTGTCCACGGCCAGGAGTGGAACCGGCCGTTAGTCGTCCTGCCGGTTTCAGCACGGGTAACCGCCACAAGAATGTCAAGCGGCACCCCGGTTTGCGACGCCGCACGACGCGCGGCGGTATCACACAGCGCCGCGACCCGCTCTGACATGGCAACAGCACCCGCGGGCCACAAGCACACCGCCGCGATGCACAATTTCGCGATGGTCAAATTGGGCCTGTCTGCGTGCATGATGATCCCGGCGCTTTCTGTCGCTGGATTCCATGCTAAGCCCGCCGTGGTTTAGATTTGGTAACCCAAACTCTAGACATCCGAAACCCTACACGCCGTTGTCGAGCGAGGGCATTTGCATGCGGTCAAGCAGGCGCTCCAGAAGGTCACGCGAGGCCGCGCTGGAATCAAGCAGCTCTCGCGTTTTCTGCAGTATTGCATCATCACCTTGTTCGACTACAGGGCGAGACGGTAGTTCAAGCTGAGCGATGCCAGCCAGAACATCGTCTTGCGTTTCCACCAACGTGGCCCAGTCACCCGCAAGCCACGCAGAGTTCACCTGCTTTTCGTACAAACCCAAAGCGCCATACACTGACTGAGCCGCCAAGTAATCCGTTGCCATGTGACGTGCTTTTGCCCGAAGCTCGTCGACATCTTCGCCCGAGTATTCGCCGAGCCGCGCTAGCGCTCGCTGTGGCCAGTAGCGCGCGAGGTCTGCGCGTGCCGCGATCATCGCTCGCATCCGCCTATCCGAGGTGGGAGCGTCGAGAAATTGATCCGCCTCATTCGGAAATCCTAGTAAGATCAGTCTATCGGCCACTGCGTCCGCCACAGGCGAGCGCAGCTTCAGCGCCGCTGCACGCGAGATCGTCAACATGATACCAAGGAAGTCTTGATCCGACGCCTTGTCGGCGACCAATTTGAGGATGTCCTCGCGGGTCTCTTGCGCTGCATCCGCCCCGTCGCGATCCTCCACCTCTCCCAACCCCTGCAAAGCCCGTGAAAACTGCCTCGCATCCGCTCGCCCAAGCAAATGCACACGTCGCAAATTCGCCCCGATCGGTTCGGTTTTGTACTCAACGGCATAGGCCGCAGCGAGGTCGGCTGTTTCGGCCGGCACCCTGCGCCCGGATCTAAGATCTGCATTGATCAGCGCGACAAGTGCGCGCGGCGATACCTCATTTCCGGACGCAACTACCGTTCTCAAGGCTTCACTGGCCGTATCGTGTTCATCCCTGAGCAGCGAAAGTTCGGCATTGATCAATTCCTGATGCGTAGATTTGTGGCGCATGCCTTGGTTCAGGAGGCGTTGTACGCGTTCGGCCTCTTCTGGTTTGCCAAGCTTGATCATTCGGTCTGCCAGCTCCGGACCTAGATGCTGTTTGAGATGCGTAGGTAGCCGTTGAAACGCGGCGATTACAGCGACCTCGTTCACCCTTTGCTGCGGGACAAGAGCCGGCGCCTCCAGCAGAGCCCAAAGCGCCGAGGGTCCGTCGCACGACATCTGCCCAGCAAAAGCTTGCGTCGGATTTCCATAATTCAAATCAATAATATAGCTGATTGAGGTCAGGACATCGCGTTCCTCGTTCTCCAGCTGCGCATCTGACAGAATTACGCGCGCCTCTGCCCCGAACCCGTAGTGCAGGTAGAGAAGAGCAAGCGCTTGCGCAGCTCGAGGATCGGAATCATCGAACTCCTTGAACAATTGCTTTCGCCAATGCGCAATGCCTGCTGCTGCTCCCTGTGGCCACCCCCATTGATCGATCTCGAACTGCGCGTCATCAAAACAGGCTCGTGAATCGAAAGCGTCAGCAACCGGTTTTAGCGGCTCCTCGTTCGCGACATCTATTGCAGTCTTCGCACGCAGGTTCACGCTAGCCGAGGATGTGGCTTCCAGCTCGGGTGGGTTTTTTCGCGCAACATCCTCCACCTGCCCTTCGGCGTCCGCGTGCATTTGCGCCTCCGCCATCGGCTTCATCTCGATGATCCCCTGTGTGGCGGCTCTTGAAAACTGCTCCATCAGTCGCGCTTCGGCAGTCAGGACACGCTCCATGTCATCGGTCTTTTCAACAACAGGGGAATGTTGGCCCAAGGTATCAAATGTCGGGCCAATCATCCCGCCGACGAGGTTGCGCAACCTACGCGGCAGGACGATCGGCAACTCCACCGCCGGACGATCACTCCGGCTGTTTGCGAATTCGTCATTTGGCCGCGGCTTCGCCGGATCACTCACGTCGATCACGAGCAGGTTATCGGCTGTTACGAACGAACGCAGATCGCAGTCACAGGCCAGCACGATTCGCATGATCGAAGGGGATCCGCCATGAGACAAACCACGAATTCGGTCTCTCCCAATGCGCAAGAATGCTTGGGAAAAATCAAATTCGGAAGAGGTATCTCCTAGCCGCAAGTGCCATTCCCCGCCGTCATCTTCCAGATCCCAAGCCACATTGCCTGACAGTTGGATGGTCAGCCGCGTGAAGCTATCGTGCTCGCCCGATCGCACAATAACCGGGGCAGCGCCGGCCGCCGTCATGGCGAGGGACGTCAGAAACAGGAGTAACAGCAATAGGCGTATCATGCCGCATCCTGCTTGATGGACTTGAGCGCCTCCTCCAAGTCATTGAATGCTGGCCGGTTGGGCGATGGTGTGTTCTGGCGCCCCACCTCGATACAGATATTTGCTGCATGGCTGTACAAGTTGGCGACCAGAACCTCTCGGATCAGTTGATAAAAGTGGGCATCCTCTTCGACTGTCTGCTTTAGCTTCGCCGAGAACGGACCGACGAGCGCATAAGACAGGAACACGCCAAGAAACGTGCCCACCAAGGCGCCGCCGATCATCTTGCCCAGAATTTCGGGAGGTTGATCGATATGCCCCATCGTCTTGATGACACCCAGAACCGCGGCGACGATGCCGAGAGCCGGCAGCGCATCAGCCGTCGTTTGAAGTGCATGGCTGGTGTGTAGCGCATGTGCAAGGTTGGCTTCCATCCGCTTTTCCAGCACCTCCTCGACCTGATGCGGATCGTCGTAATTCATCGACGCCGAGCGCAACGTGTCACAAATCAGATTGATTGCTTCCTTGTCCGCCTGAATCCTCGGGTATTTGGAAAAGATGGCAGAACTGTCCGGCGCTTCTATGTGTTCTTCCACATCAACCGGGTTTTGCCTGGACAAGCGGATCAACTCGAATAGCAGGCACAGCAAGTCACGGTAATCCTGTGCCTTCCAGTGAGGACCACTGAACACCTTTGCGATATCGCGCAGCACGTGCCTGATCGTCGCGCTGCCGTTGCCTATGAGGAACGCACCGATCGCTGCCCCTCCGATCATCATCAGTTCGAACGGTACTGCCTTCAAGATGATCGTCATATTTCCACCGGCAAGAATGTAGCCGCCGAAGACCATGGCGAATATGAACACGATACCGAGGATACTCAGCATGCCATCTGCTCCCACAAACCAGTGTCGGAGAAGCCTTGCACATCGCGGGTTAACATTTCGTCTTTCAAGCCCGCCTCATCTTGTCGGCACGTCGGCATTACGGCCCGCCAGAACCACACTGACGGTATAGGCAGCCTGCGGACTCAGGTTCGCCATCACGCCGGCAGCGAATTCCGGGCGCATACGCCCCAGAAACCCCGCTGCAAATTCGGGATTCATTTCTTCAAAAAGCGCAGCGGCCTCTTTCGGTTTCATCGCTTCATAGACCTTGACCAGCTGCGAGATATCCCCCTCTGCTGCGTCATCGGCCATCGACAGGGTCTGGCGCAGCCGGGCCTCGGCGGCACGCAACTTCTCCATCTTTCGCGCAATCTCGCGCCCCGCGACTTCCAGCGCTTGTGCGCGGTTTAGAAGTTTCGCCTCATGTGTCTCGACACGCTTTTCACGCTCGGAAAGCGCAGCCAGCAACGCATCGGTATCGCCGGCAGGTTCGCATGATTGAGATGCGTAACCAGGGTCGGATAAACCGTTCGTGTTGCGCGCCCAGGCCTGATCGGCACCCACACCAGCCCGGATCAGAGCGGAGCCCACAAACAGCCCCGTGATCATCACCAAACTACCCCGTCCAGTCCGGCCAATACCCCTACTGGTCATCGACCTTCTCCTGAATGGCGAATGAATATTGGTTCTGGCGGGTCGGCCGGTAGATCCTGATCCAAGGTAGTGTCGGCATCGTCCAGGTCATGTGTCGCGGCGACCAACAGTTCCAAACGGCGGGCCACTTCCTCGGCCCGGTCTGTCAAGCTCTCAAGGGATCCCGCCGACCCCATCGCAGATTCCCGCGCCCTTTCCAGTGTCTTGCTCAGATCATCCACCTGCGCCGACAAGACCGCGACGGCACCGCCAACACCTTTCTCCAGATCATTGAATCGGCTCAACCGCCGAGCCAGCACATAGCAGTATGCAGCGGCACCCAACGCTCCGGCTAGTAGCAGAATATCGGCGATCAGTTCCATTTGATGCCCTTTCAGTTGAGAACAAATTCCATGATCAAAAGGTCGTTGACACGATCCTTGCCCAGCACCATTTGCACGCGGCGCAGCATATGCGCACGCAGACGAGACAGGTTGCTGGGCTTTTCCAGTTCGGACAGTTCAACCGCCCGGAGGTAACTGTTGAAAATGTCCATGACGCGCGGCAACAGGCGCTCGACATCCGCCTTGTTTCCTCTTGGCACCTCAAGTTGCGCACGAAACCGCAAGTGACGGTTGCCAGCCTCCCGACCCAGCGAAATCACCATTGGGTCGATACCAACGAACACGATATCGCCTAACGGATTCGATCGCTGATCATCATTCGAGGAGGTTGATTCGTTCGTCGATGGAATAAGGCCTGTATATGCTGCGTAGAATCCCGCACCCCCAAGAACAAGCGCAAGGACAAGCCCCGCGAAAATGCGCAGGGCCGATCCCTTGCCGGTGCCGCTTGTTTCGTCTTGTGCATCCTCGGTCATCGCATTCGTCCCGATTTACTTGATGCACCTGAATAACTCGGGATGAACTAACCGATTATTAAGCCTGATCAGTGAATGATGACCCAAGCCTGAACAATTCGTTCGGTAGGCGGAGGTTTGTCGTGCAGCAACTAAAAGCCGTTTGGTCCAATCTGGATCCACGCAAGCGGGTCATTGCGGTCGGGGCGACTGTTCTGATGTTCTTGGCGGTGCTTGGATTATCCAGGATGGCCGCGTCTCCGAATCTTGCTTTGCTCTATTCCGGTTTGGAACCGAATCTGGCCGGCGACGTAGTACAGGCGCTCGATGCGCGCGCCGTTCCTTATGAGATCCGGAACAACGCAATCTATGTCCCGCAATCCGAGCGGGACAGGCTACGTTTGACCCTGGCCAGTCAAGGGCTTCCAGCGAATAGTTCGAAGGGGTACGAGTTGCTCGATTCGCTGACCGGGTTCGGCACAACGGCGCAAATGTTTGATGCCGCCTACTGGCGCGCCAAGGAAGGAGAACTGGCGCGCACGATTTCCACATCACCTCACATCAAATCGGCACGCGTTCACATCGCCCACAATGGCGGCAATCCGTTTCAGCGAAACACATCACCTACCGCATCGGTGTCGGTAACGACAACATCAGGCACACTTTCGGCCCGGCAGGCCAAGGCACTTGAATACCTGGTAGCGTCGGCCGTGCCTGCGTTGTTGCCCTCGGATGTGGCGGTGATCGACGATGCCGGCACACTGATCAATGGTCAGGATGCCGCTGCCCAGCCGGACGCGCAGGAAGCGCTTCGCGCTCGTGTGGAGCGCATACTGGAGGCACGCGTCGGGCCTGGCAATGCCATTGTAGAATTGAGTATCGAGCATATTCTGCAAAGCGAGTCGATACGCGAACGCAAGTTTGATCCCGATACGCGCGTCGTTATCAGCACCGATACCGAAGAAACCACCCGTAGCGAGAAAAACAACGAAGGGGCAGGGGTTTCAGTGGCCTCCAACTTACCGGATGGCGACGCGGCAGGGCAGGGCGGCTCCAACTCCACCAACAACCAGACTCGCGAGCGGGTCAATTACGAAGTGTCCGAGACCGAACGTCGGATCGAACGAAAAGCAGGTGCAATCAAGAGGCTGACAGTAGCAGTTCTTGTCAACGGCTCGCCTGGCGCCGACAACACGATGGCACCGCGCGATGATGCGGAGCTCGCCGCGCTGCACGATCTGGTCGCCTCGGCGGTGGGCTACGACGAGGCGCGCGGCGATGTCGTTACCATCAAATCGATGGTCTTTGACACAAGCACACCAGTTGGAACCCCACCGATTTCGCCGGGAATTTGGGATCAGCTGGGTCTCGACGCGATGAGATTGGCGCAGATGGGCGTCCTGGTGCTCGTCTCGCTGGGCTTGGGCCTGTTTGTGTTGCGTCCGCTTCTAATTGCATCAGCCACCTCTCAAGCCGCCGCCCGGATTGAGCAGCGGTCGCTGCCACAAGACGTTGCCGAAAGCGCTACCGCGTCAACAGAACCGCCACTCCTCGGAGAGATTGGAGGCGACACGCCGGCTGCTTCGGGGAGGGCCCTGGTGACCCGGACATCAGAAATGGACGGCGAACAAAACCCTGTGGAGCGCCTCAAGGCGCTGATCGCTGAACGGCAAAGCGAAACAGTTGAGATTCTGCGCTCTTGGCTTGAGGAAAAGGAAGGAGAACCCCGGTGACGATTGCGCATCTTCTGGAAGATTTCAGCAGCCTGACCTCAACTCCACAGTCGCAATTTATAAGCGACGAGGTGCTCGAGGAATACCGGCTTGAAGCCTTCGAAAACGGGTACAAATCCGGTTGGGATGACGCGAGCCGAGCACACGAGGACGGCCAATCCAGCATAGCGACGGAACTGGGGCAGAATCTGCGCGATCTGTCCTTTACCTACCATGAGGCCCGCGATCACCTGATAAGGGCGCTTGCGCCACTATTTCAAACCGTGATCACTACGCTTGTCCCGCCTCTGGCTGATAATGGCCTGGCGGCTCATGTTGCTCTGCAATTGGGTCAATTGGCGGGCGAAAACAGTGATGCACCGATCGAAATTTCTGTCGCCCCCGAAAACCAGGATAAGATCACCCGCCTCCTGGACCCGACCTTGCCGATGACTGTGAATGTTGTCCCCGACTCCACCCTCGGGGAAGGACAGGCAACACTCACATTTGGCAACGAAGAGCGGGAGATCGATATTTCGGACATCGTCGAGAATATCATCGCCACCCTGGGGTCATTTACCAATCAATCCATGGAGGCCTCCAAACATGACTGACTTCCGCGACTCGGATGAATCGGCGACGCCCGATAAGTCCTCTCCGTTCGCTGCTGTTCCAGTGGAAATCACCGTCTCGGTGGGCAAGGCCCGGCCGACAGTGCAAGAGCTGCTCCAGATGGGCGAAAACACCGTTCTTGCCTTGGATCGCAAGGTCGAGGATCCGGTGGAACTGTACGTCGGCGATCAACTCATCGCGCGCGGAGAGCTGGAAGAACGTGAGGGCGAATTCGCGGGACAGATCGCCGTGCGCCTCACTGTGGTCAACAATCTGAAGGATACACTTGGATGATTCGACCGGCACCACGAATTGCCGGGCTGATCTTGGTCTTGACGGTTGCATTGGCTCTGGCCGGAACGGCGAGCGCGCAAGAGGTAACCATATCTCTTGGCGAGGATGAATCGCTTGCCGCGCGCAGCGTTCAGTTGATCGCGCTCATTACCGTTCTCAGCCTCGCGCCGGGCATCGCGATCATGGTCACCTGCTTTCCATTCATAGTGACGGTGTTGTCGATCCTGCGGCAGGCTATCGGACTACAGCAATCGCCGCCCAACATGCTGATCATCACGCTGGCGATGTTTCTCACCTATTTCGTAATGGAGCCGGTTTTCACCACAGCCTGGGAAACCGGAGTATCCCCCCTTGTGAACGAAGAAATTGGCCTTGATCTGGCTTTCGAGCGGACATTGGACCCATTTCGTATATTCATGGCGGCTCGGGTGGAGCCTGATACGTACACGGCGATGGCAGAGCTTCGCCCGGAGGCGAAGGCTCTTTCACTGGTTCCGGATGCGCCCCTGTCTGTTTTGGTACCCAGTTTCCTTCTGTCCGAGATAGCACGCGCGTTTCAGGTCGGATTCCTCTTGTTTCTCCCTTTCCTGATTATCGATCTCGTGGTCGCAGCGGTACTTATGTCTATGGGAATGATGATGGTCCCGCCTGCAATTGTTTCACTACCATTCAAGCTGGCATTTTTCGTAATCGCTGATGGTTGGAGCCTGGTGGCCGGGGCGCTTGTTCGCGGCTACATGTAGCTCGACGGTCCTGAGCCGCTCAACGCACGACAAACTCGGCATGAAGCGCGCCGGCTGCCTTTATGCTCTTGAGGATATCGATCATGTCCCGCGGCGATACGCCCAGGGCATTGAGCCCCGCCACAAGTTCGGACAGTGACGCACCTGGCGGGATTTCCGCCAGCGCGATGCCGGGATCCTCGGTAATGTCGGCCCGAGAACGGGGAACGACCACTGTTTCACCCGCTGCAAACGGATTCGGCTGAACCGCGATCGGTGCTTCGCTGACACGCAAGGTCAAGTTTCCCTGCGATACCGCTACGCGCGAGATACGCACATCCTCGCCCATAACGATCGTACCCGAGCGCTGATCGACGACCACGCGGGCCTTGCGTTCCGGCCGCACCATGATGTTCTCAATACGACTGATCGCATGGGCCGCGGATCGCATCCTCATACCAGCAATGTCCAACGTGACAGTTCCGGAGTCCTCCATCAGAGCAACCCGCCGACCGAATTCGTCATTGATTGCGCGCTCAATGCGACTGGCCGAGGTGAAATCGGCACTGCGGAGAGCCAGGCGCAGAGTCGAAAGCTCGGTGAAGTCGAAGTCAACCTCCTGTTCCACGTTGGCTCCGGACGGAATCACCCCGGAGGTGGGAACACCCTGAATGACGGTGTCAGCGTTACCCTGAGCCGATGCGCCGCCAGCAATAACCGTGCCCTGAGCAACCGCGTAGATCTGCCCGTCGGCCGCGGTCAGAGGGGTCATTATCAAGGTGCCGCCCAACAAGCTCTTTGCATCTCCGATCGCCGACACGGTAACGTCAATACGCCCGCCAGCCCGCGCAAATGCAGGCAGTTCTGCGGTGACGAACACGGCGGCAACGTTCTTGGGGCGAAATTGCTCGCCACTGACATTTATACCCAGGCGCTCCAGAATATTCGACATGATTTCCTCGGTGAAAGGCGCGTTGCGCAGCCCGTCACCAGTCCCGTTCAACCCAACGACAAGGCCATAGCCCACCAGCTCGTTGCTACGCACGCCGTCAATCTCCACCAAATCCTTGATGCGGATCGGGCCTGAGGTGGCCACCTGAGCAAACGAAGCGACAAAAATCGTGACCAGGATCGCTCCAAGGAATAAACTTTGTTTCATTTCATAAACTCCGCAAGGGACAGGCGTGAAAGGCGCACGGTGACCGCGTATAGTGTTTCCATGCGAAATTGCAGGTTCTCGAGCTCTGTTGCTGCCTTGTACGGATCGACGGCCAGCAATTCGGTACGTGCCGATTCAAGCACTGATCGTTCAGACGACAAGCGGGCAGTACTATCGTCGATTCGGGCCTGCGTTGTCCCCAAACGAGCACGGGCATCGATCAGCGCCTCCTGCCCGGTGCCAAGACGCTGAGCCGCTTGCTCCAGCATCACCCCGCGTTCGCCCTGCGTCAGGGAAAGCGTGCCGTCGTTTGACAATATCGCCATGGACAGAGCCATCAGATGATCGCGGATTTCAGGACTATCAGCGCGCTGATCCACGGCGATCGATTGCTCGGGGCCGAGGCGGAATGGTGACAGCGACATCGGCGATCCAGTATACGCGACGCTGGCAAATCCAGCACCGGGTGCGCCGAACCATTGCTCCAAAGCTACGGTTGCGTCGGCGGCGCTGTCTTTACCGGCGACAACCATTCGCAATTCAGCCAACAAATCATCCGCCGAAATCATCGCCGAACTATCAGTTGCCGAGCCGGAAAAAACCGCTCTCCCCGCTACTGAGGTATTGAGCGCCGAGATGACGTTGCGCAATTCGTCCTCTGCCATGCGAGACGCTGAAGCCTGTACAGAGCCCAGGTTGCTGTTATCAATCGATAGCAGTGTCGATTGAAGATCAGCCGCACCTGTTTGAATTACTTCGAAGGCAGATTGCGTGGCTGCGGTGAACGAGGCCGCCTCCTTAACTGCTACGCTGTAGCTACGGTTGAGAGACAGGCCATGTTCCAGACGGGCAAGTCTGCTGGTATCTCCCGACAAGTGAGAAACAACATCGGCAGCCTGACCACTGGCCAATTCCAAGGAGAGACGGGATAAGTCCTTTTGAAACAGGGTGTTTTGCTGTCGCATGACAAAGGTTTGCGCCATGTCGCCCAAAGACGGGATCGTCATCGTTACAGCCTCATCAATGTTTGCATCATGTCATCCAGCGCCTGCAGAACGCGTGCATTGGCAGAATAGCTTTGCTCGATCTGCAAAAGCTTTTGCATCTGAGCATCGCTATCCACCCCTTGTTCCAGAAATCGGGTATGGAAACCTTGATGCTGCGCGACCGCAAAACTCAGTTCAGTGTCAGCGCGTTGTCGGGATGATCCAAAATTCGCCCCGATCTCGGACGCCAAAGCTACCGCGCTCCCGTCGGTTGCCCCGGGGACTGCTGGCGGCGCGGGGCGGCGAAGGTTCAGTGCATCAATCATCGCACCCAGTTTTCCGCCATCTCCCGCAAGACCCGGCGTACTGGCACCCAAGCCATCGCGCAACCGCCATGCCGCCCCGCCTTGCGCGGGATCTGCCAGCGAATTTACCGTGATCCGCCCGGCCAAGCCAGGGTGGGGCGACCCGATCAATCGGTTACCATTGTCAGTAAACAGGCCAGGATCACCAATCCCCAGCGTCGAATCCACGTCTCCGGATTGCGTGCGCTCTATCAAGTCCTGAGCCATCGCGTCGAGTTGCGCCTGAGCCCGAGGCGCCAAGTCGTCCCGAATCATAAAGGCAGCACCAAGTGTGCCCCCCGTGATCGCACCATATTCCGCGTCGGTTGGTATTGAGACGCCGTCGATGTGAATGCCCGATAGCCCACCAGTTGCCTGCGTCATTTCGGCATTGATCACATTCGCCTGCGTAAAGGAAAGCTCGGCTGCGCGCCCATCCAACAAAAGGGCACCCCCGCTCGAAATCAGGGCAATGGCACCGTTCTCTCTCGGTAATTCGCGAACCGGCACCATACTGGAGATCCGATCGACGAGCGCTTGCCGCTGATCCTCGAGGGTTGCCCGATTCAGATCAGAGCGTTGAGTCGACACGATCATGCGATTGACTTTGGACACGCGCTGCAGATTCGAGTTCAGGGACGCGATTTGTGTCGAGATGTCATCTTCAGCGCGCTGGCGAATTTCCTGAAGGCCCTGCGTTGCAGCATTGAGTCCCTGCACAAGGGCAATGGCACTCCCGGCCGCCTGAGTTAATCGGGTAGCCGAGTCAGGTCGACTTGCTGCGGATACAAGGTCTGCCTCGAAAGCCGTGAGGCGGCCGGTCAGGTCGCCAGCCGCGCCCGGCTGACCAATCAATTGCTCAAGTTGTTGGTAGAATTCGGCGACACCACGCGCCTGCGCCGCACTGGCATCTGCGAACCGCAAATCCGAAACAAGCGCGG
>Ga0207414_1000264_pt1 | contig 24929 bp, 15 predicted proteins | sample PonA231FremontCA_2_FD_187269 | JGI IMG/M metagenome (GOLD analysis project Ga0207414, IMG submission 187269) | Marine sediment microbial community from Fremont, CA, USA - Pond A23 Sediment 1 (SPAdes) | ecosystem: Environmental > Aquatic > Marine > Unclassified | place: USA: Fremont, California...
CATGAAAAGGTTCTCAACTTGTAGAATAAACGGGCTATTGGTTCTTTTTCTTACTTAAAACCTTAACACCTTAAAACTCTAAAACTTTTTCATGTTAAAGATGCAATAATTATTAAGTCCGGATCATCGATGGTTCTGGAACCATCGATGATCCTAGTAATAATTATTGCATCTTTATGGGCCTTCTCTGTGTACCCTTTCTTCTGCTCCCTCGATCACATTGTTGATATCCTTCTTCACATCTTCGGGTACTTTGGAGATGGGACCTTCGTAGTTTTGTATTATGTCCTGGGTCTTGTTTATTATCCGCTCCCTCATTGTCATGGAACCGGAGCTCACCCAGTCCTCGTAGCTCTGTCGATCCATCAGTGATGGCCGCCAGTGCTTCCTGAACCACTTCATGGTGTGATCTTCGTACAGATAATGTCCACCCGGGCCCACGTTGTTTATAACATCCGTTGCTAGGGATTCATCACTTATTTCTATACCCTGTTCTATCACCCTGGACATACTGATTATTTCGTCGTCCATTACTGTCTGGAATATGTCCCCGGTCTTACCGGATTCAGTATACCCGTTGTCGTGCACAAAGTTGGCACCTGTCAGCATGGAAGTATGAATTGACAGTGCGGCTTCTATCCCGGACTGGATTTCCATGGTCTTTGTGTCGGTGCATCCGGAAGTCCCGAACATCGGAATTCCGCAGAATTTGGCCATCTCGGTCAGTCCTCCGCACAAGGGATTTAGTTCCGGTGCTCCGTAGGAATAAATAGCCCTGTACATATCCAGGGGAGCTTGCACTCCACCCAGGATTACACATGTCCCGGGATTGATCAATTGGGACAATACAACTCCCACCATGGATTCTGACAGTGCCACCGTGATTTGTCCAGCGTGTGTTGCCGGTACTGTAGCTCCTCCTATTGCGCAGGGGCTGTAGTCCTGGGGAATACCGTGTTCTGCGCAATACATAAGCTTGTCTATAGCGTGAAAGTCGCTTACGAGCGGTGAAATCGGCTCGCTATACAGAATGTAGTTGGGTTTCTTCTTGAATGCCTCTTCACCTCCGGCCATAATTATGCCTATACGGTGCAGGTCCTTGGCACCCCCCCTGTTAAAGGCCCATGCCATGATCGGGGTGGTAGTGTTCTGAATCATGTCCGCGAATTCATAAACATCTTCCAATCCTCGGTTCACATCGCTTATGGATATCAATCCCTCCACGAAACCAATATTGGGAAGAGCATCACAAACCCGGGCGACTGTAGTAGCGTCTTCTCTGAGGCAAGGCCTCCTTTCCAGTGTGTCCGGATCCTTGAAATAAACCAGCGTAGGTCCGGGTCCGAAATAACTCCGGTTTTCCTCGGCATAGATCCTTTCATTGCCTTCCCAATCGTAGACGGTGGTCATAAGAGGTAGTGATTGCAGGGCTTTTCTCACTACTCCGGGAGGTATATACACGCGGATACCATCTACTTTGCAACCGTGTTTCTTGAATATTTCCCGTGCTTCTTCGTGGTGTACGTTTGCTCCGGTATCCTGTAATACTTTCAGCATACCGTGGAATATCGTTTCTTTCTGATCTTTGGATAGAAACGAAAATTGCGGGCTTCTATTTATAGTCTCGTTTGTTCTAACACTCATCAAATTCCTCCTTCTCCGAGTTTCGTACTCGGCAAATACTTATTGTCAGCACTTGAAACTACTTGGAATGGCGTTTCTCTGCATCATCGATAACCTGATTGATTTGCTCGAGAACTTTATCGTCCAATGGTTCCGGTTTATGCTCTTCCAGGATTCGGTTTGTTTCTTCCTTTATCCTGATATCCATGGTCTTTTGACCTTCTCGTACCCAGGTGTCGTAGTCGGATCTATCCTGCAGTTTGGGCATAAACCATTCGTTCCAGTGCTGGAAGGTATGATCGTGAGTGAGGTATTCACCTCCAGGGCCTACTTCATCTATTAATTGCCAAGCCAGGTAGTCATCTTCGGTGCATATACCTTTGCCGATCTGTTTGACCATACCGATAATCTCATTACACATAACCAGGCTGTCCAGTGATGCATTCACTCCGCTGTCCAGGTATCCCACGTCGTGGATCAAGTTTGCTCCTGACAGGAAGGCATAATAAAGGCTGGTGGATGCTTCTATAGCTGCCTGTTCATCCAGTGACTTGGAATCTGTGCAGCCTCCGGTGGAGAACATCAGTAATCCCAGCCACTTGGATATGTCGGTGTTTGCAGCGGAAGCCAGCGAAAGCTCCGGTGACCCGTAGGAATAGGTCGTGGTCAACATATCCAGTACAGTGGTGACACCACCCATAATCAGTGGCATACCCGGATTCTTCAGGTATGTCAATACAGAAGCCATCATGGTTTCTGCCAATGATTGTACCAGCATTCCGGCTAGGCTAGCCGGAGCTGTGGCCCCGGAACTCGGGCATGGGGTATACATGCAGGGTATCCCGTGTTCTGCGCAATAAAGCAGTTTTTCAACCGCGGATCGATCGTTCATCAGTGGAGAAATGGGCTCGATGTATACCACAAACATGGGGTTTAACTTGAATTCTTCTTCTCCACCCCGAATTATGCAAGCCATCTTGTGTTGGTCTTGCAGTCCTTCTCCATCCACTGAAGTTATAACAAATGGCTTGGTGCAGTTTTCCACCATTGCCTTGAATTGATGCCGATCGTAGGTTTGTGGATTGGGAACGTCCTGCACGATCCCGTGGGACATCATAAAGTCGAGATTCTCACTGTGATCGATTACTTTGCCAGCATTTGCCACATCTTGATAACAGGTCCGCCTTCTTTCCCCGGTTTCTCTATCGTAGGTAAAGGGTAGATCGGATCCGGTTCCAAAGGCAACTTCATCTTTTTGCAGTTTGACTGTACGCTTCCCGTTTCTCCCCATGAGAGTGATCTTGTTGGGGTGGCTCTGCAGTGCCCTTTCCACCAGGGAAGTGGGAACGCGTACCAGATTTTCGTCTGTGATTACCGCGTCACTGTTTTTAAACAGTTCCAGGGCCTCTTCGTGGTAGAATCTGGCCCCGGTAGTTTCAATAACATCCAATGCTGAAAAATAGATACGTTCTATTTGGTCTTCAGATAGGACTTGGAAATTAGGAGTCGTTTGTATGGATTGATTTATTTTCATAGGACGCTTCTCCTACTGTGCTCAGATATTATTAATAAATGTTTTAACTAGTTACGATTTAGCCACTTACCAGTGCGTTTGCCTTTTCCACTCCTATTGCCGCGTTGGGTGCATAGCAATCAGCCCCGATTTCATCGCAGAAATCCTCAGTTACCGGGGCTCCTCCGATCATGATCTTGACTTGGTCCCTTATTCCTGCTTCTTTCAATGCATTGATAGTCTCTCCCATCTTGGGCATGGTCGTAGTTAGTAGTGCTGACATTCCCAAAATCTGGGGCTTGTGTTCCTTGACTGCATCCACTATTTCCTGGGGTTTTTTGTCAATACCCATGTTTATAACCTTGAATCCGGAACCTTCCATCATCATTCCGGCCAAGTTCTTGCCTATATCGTGCAGATCGCCCTCAACCGTAACCATAACTACCGTTGCTGCCTTATCTGCCTCCGCTTGTGTCAGTTCCGGCCTGAGCGTATCCATTGCCCCCTGCATGGCTTTGGCGGAGCGCAAGACTTCAGGGATAAACATCTCACAATTCTTGAAGCGCTGGGCAACTACATCCATCCCTGCAAAAAGGCCTTTTTGCAGGACGTCATCAGCTGCCATACCTTCGTCCAGGCTTTCTTTGGTGAGTCTTTGCACATCTTCAATCTGTCCCGCTACCAGTTTTTCCGAGAGTTGTTCCAATTTATCTGCCATTTTTTACCTCCTACTCGATTAGAATATAAATTATTTCTTAAAATATACACATTTATTCAATCAAGATCAATATGAAATCGTTAAAAAATCTCAACATGGTTTTCGATTTATTATGACCCTACAGTATGAGTTCCGATCTTATTTTGTCGGATACTCCTCTGGTTAGGGACAAAACCTTTTCCGCCCTTTCCCGATCCAGTGATCCGGTGCCACAGCTGGGGGTTATATATATCTGTCGCAGTATGCTTTGTTTTGACAGGTTGGTGTCCTTGGCCAATTGTTCAAGTTGCTCCGTGAACCTGGAGTAGAGATTGTCGATGTTTTCCCTGTCAATATCTTCTTTTTCCTGGGTAGGTACTATGCCCCAGGCAATCTGGCCTCCTTTTTGCAGGAAATTCTGCAGGGAATCCGAGAAGATGAGTAATTTATCAAAGAAACTGTATGCATCAAAGCTCAGTATATTTGTTTCTGAATCCAGAATTATGGACCAATCCGCATTTGCACAAACGTGAATTCCGGTTAGGGCACCCCTTTGTTGCACATATTCGTTGACTTCCGAAAAACAGTCCATTACTTCTTTTTTGGAAATACTGATAAATTCCGAGGAACCAAATCCTGCCAAAGCTGGTTCGTCGAAAAATACGATTACTGGAAGATTGTACTTGGACAATTGTTCTGTTTGCCAGGCTGCAATAAGACCCAGATGCTTTACAGCTGCATCCCTGATTTGTTCCTCGTAGAAAATGGCTTTTTTGTTTTGGTCTTTTACTCCTGTAGCAAAAGTTATCGGTCCAGTTATTTGGCCCTTCACAGCGTTTATGGCCTCTGGTCTTTCCTCAAGCTTCTCCAGGAGTGTGAAAAAGCCCCGAGCCCTTTTGTTATCCAGGGCAAACTTGGACTCGTTCAAGTCCTTGTTGTTTTCGGTGACAGCCATGTACTCCTCGTAAAACTCGACCAGATCGGTGTGGAATTCCTCGTTTGCGGTTTGAATGTACTCCTGACCGTCTTCAATGGTATATCCCGGCATTCCGGGTAAAAATTGGGATATCATGCCTTCGTGGCTGAAATAAGGCAATTGGACCCATAAGGGAATTTGAGGGGTGTATTCAAATACCAGGTCAGTAGCTTCTTGATGGTCGGTCAGCGGGATGCTGCCGATTAAAAGAGGAAGACTATTGGGCTCAAATTTATTTTCCATGATTTCCTTGGTCCTAGTTTTTCAATTTATGAAAATTTACTAATTGCATCTCTGGAAATTCCAAATTTACGGTTGGAATCTAATTAAGTGATGCCCCCGGATTTTGGCCGGGGGCGTTGATATATTTATGATTAGTTTTCAGGTTTTCTAAAGCAAAACCAGCCCCAGTCCAGGTGTCCGTATTTTGCACCTTTTACCCAGTTTTCCAAACCGGTTTTCATGTGGCTTAGATAATTCTCACTTACATCGTTAGATCTCAGTTCCTCTTCCCTGTTAATGGTCTCTTGTAGAACACTTCCGTAGTGATTGACCAACTGTTGGGGTTGGCTAATGTACTGAACTACTTCCATCCCCAGCTCCTTGGCAGTTTCCACGTAAAATGTGGGAGTAGCAAGCGACTTGAGGTGCAGTCTGTTCAAGATGGGTTGCAGGAATTCTCTAAAGCAGTCCTCTGTTTGCATGGGATCTGAAAATACCATTTCGCCACCTTTTTTCAAAACGCGATGGGCCTCTTGCAGTACCTTTCTGCGGTCCGCGCTGTGCAGAATTGCATCCTCGGACCAGACAACATCGAAGCTTTCGTCCTCAAACGGTACGTCTTCGAAGTTTCCGTCGTAGACCTCGATCTTGTCATCGAACCCCTGTTCCCTGTTTTTTCTTCTGTGGCGTTCATTTTCCACTTCACTAAGGTTCAGGCCCACTACATAGCATCCGTACCTGTTTGCCAAGTGTCTGGCTGTACCGCCAATGCCGGAGCCAAGATCCAGCACCCTGCAATTGGATTTATTATTGATATTGTAGGACAATGATGCAATTCCGTCTACACTTCTTCTGCTGGCATCGTAAATCGTGTCTTCCGGGGTTCGAAAGGTCCCGATGTGCAGATCTTCTCCGCCCCAAATAGTTGAGTAGAACGTGTGGGCGTCGTGACTGTTGTAATATTCCTGCGCGGTTTCAACAGCCTCTAGTCTTTCTTTAACGTCTTGTTCTTGATTCATAATAATCCTCCTTATAACGTTTCGGATTAAGCATCTAACCCGAACTTATTTATTAGTAGTTTCGCTTTATCTGAAAACTAAGTTTACAGTTTGAATATCAAAAGGAAACTACTAAAATTAGCAAATACTCAGGCAGTATTTTCTCTGTATAATCTCTAAAAATTGGCATTATATCTTTGCCAAAACTGCTCCATGCTGAAACTATGGTCCTGGGTACCCTTATGTTCGACACTGAAACTTGCACAAGTGGCCCCAAGTTTGGCAGCCTCTTGCAGTTCTTTCCCCAGGCAGAGTCCTTTTATAAGTCCGGACCTGAAGGCGTCTCCTGCACCAGTTGGATCTACTGCCGTAACACCTTTTACTGCAGGCACTTCTGTCTCTTTTCCCCGCTCCTCGATTCTTGCCCCGTGCTCTCCCAAGGTGGTAACTATTGACTGGGTCCTTTGTAAGAGGTCATCCTTGCTGCATTCAGTTGCCTCGGTTATTAGACTTAACTCATAGTCGTTTGCAATCAACATCCTGGAGCCGGTAATCATTTCCAGTAGTTGTTCCCCGGAAAATGCGGGTATATTTTGTCCCGGATCGAATATGTACGGAATGCCTTGTTCCTTGTACTTCAAGGGGTAATTTTGCATATCTTCCAAGTTACCCGGTGAAACGATCGCTATGCTTTTGGATTCGAACCTTGTGTTGGACTGATAAGTTGAATAATTCATTGCTCCAGGGTTGAAGGCGGTAATTTGATTGTCATCGTGGTCAGTGGTGATATAAGCACTTGCCGTGGGTAGATCTTGTTTTGTTTCAATCCCTTGCGTGGGAATATTGTGTTTTTGCAGCCAATTGGCATACCTGTCAAAATCACTTCCCGCTGTAGCTAATATTGTGGGCTTTTCCTCCAGCAGTGCGAGCGAATACGCTATGTTCCCCGCAGTGCCTCCAAATTTTTCTTCCAGGTCCTGCACCAGAAAACATACATTCAGGATATGAATTTTTTCCGGTAGGATATGATTGGCAAATTTGTCCGGGAAGTTCATGATTCTGTCGTAGGCCATTGAGCCTGAGATATAGATATCCATGTCTAATTAATCCTTTTACTGATTTGGCTTTAAATTTTAACCTGTTTTAATTGGGGTACAAGGGCTAGAAAGATTGACTATCGGGCGCGATAAAAATGATCGCGCCCGAATTGTGTTGGGTAAAAATCTAGATTTTACATGCAGTCCTTAGATCTTCTGTTGCATCGGTTTGTTCCCATTTGAATTCCGGATTTTCCCTTCCAAAGTGTCCATAACAGGATGATTCCTTGAATATGGGTTTCTTCAGATCCAAATTCTTGATTATGTAATACGGCCTCAGATCAAAGACCTCCCTGACTGCTTGGGTCAAAGTCCTGTCGTCGACTTGTCCGGTACCCCTGGAAGTAACCAGTACTGAAACAGGATCTGCCACTCCGATTACATAAGCCAATTGTACTTCGCATTGTTCCGCGAGGTCGGCAGCAACTACATTCTTGGCAATATATCTTGCCATGTAGGCGGCTGAGCGGTCTACCTTGGAAGGATCTTTTCCGGAGAATGCGCCTCCGCCATGGCCACCCATGCCGCCATAGGTGTCCTGGATTATTTTTCTCCCGGTCATGCCGCAGTCACCCAACGGTCCGCCGATCACGAACCGTCCGGTAGTATTGATAAATACCCTGAGATTCTCGTCAATCAGATTTTCCGGAATGGTGTTGTAGATAACCTCTTTTTCTATTCCTTCTTTTATATCTTCGTAGCTCACCTCGTCGTCGTGTTGGGCAGAAACTACTATATTGTCGATTCTGATAGGTTTGCCGTTTTCGTACTCCATTGCTACCTGAGTTTTTCCATCAGGCCTTAGAAAGTCCAGTATACCTTTCTTCCTGGTATAGGTTAATCTGCGGCTTAATTTGTGGGCGTAATCTATGGGTGCGGGCATTAAGCTCTCTGTTTCCTTGCAGGCAAAACCGAACATCATTCCCTGGTCTCCGGCTCCCTGTTCCTCGGGCTCCTTCCTGTTTACCCCCATGGAAATATCTGCGGATTGTTTGTCCAGGGAGGACAAAACTGCACAGGTTTCGTAATCAAATCCCATATCAGAACTGGAATATCCAATATCTTTTACTGTATCCCGTGCAACTTGGGCTATATCTAAATTACCGGAACTTGTGATTTCTCCACCCACAAATACCAATCCTGTAGTAACCAGTGTCTCGCATGCCACTTTGGATCCCGGATCTTGGTCTATCAAGGTGTCCAGTACCGCATCGGAAATTCTGTCCGCTACCTTGTCCGGATGTCCCTCAGTGACAGATTCCGAGGTGAACATGTAGTTTCCTTTAGATCCTATCATTTTCTAACTCCTTTAATTATTCAGATTTTGAGATTGTTGAAAACTGTCTTTCCAAGCAGGAAATTTCATTATTGCTTGTCGGAACTTTCCGTAATCTATTTAAATTTTTAATTTTTTGATGTTTATCTGTTGTGTACCGTTCCATGCATGTTTACTTCATTATTTAACCAAGTAGATTATTGTTTATCTTTATTTGGAATAAATGTCAAGATGATGGATACAGGTGTCTGATTTGGTTTTTTCCTAATAAATATAATTAAAAATTTTGAAAATTTGCAAACTAGCAAGTGTATTGTATGAGTTAGTTACTAGTTGTTTTAAAAGTGTGAAACACAAAGAATACAGATCAATTTTTTTGCTGGAAAATTATATTGTTTCTACCGTTTACATGTGCTTTTTTAAGCATATCTACTTTAAAACATCATTTTTTGGAGCATGTGACTTTTATAACAGCTTGAGCAAGTTGAATTATATTTTGTATTTCCCGTTTATAGCTTGTTCAAGCTGAATTTAGCCCTTGTTTTAAAAGAATATATTTTTGATTTACTATTCAGAAAATTTGAGCCTTTGGTAATTATTGGTTAATTTTTTAATATAGTCTTTGTTATAGATCTTTTCGTTTAAATATTCCAGTGAATGCAGTATGTTGTTTTTTATTTTCTGTCCCTTGACTATTCTGGTCAGGCCCATCTTACAAGACGGGCAACTTACTAAAATAGGGCCTTTGTAGTTGTTGTCCTTTATATAGGATTTCAGGTTTTTCCTCTTTCTTATACGGAGTTTGTTATAAACGTGGGGTGAAGTGATTCCTCCCAACCCGCTTTCCCCGCAACAATAGGGCGAGATCTCTACTGCGCAATCCAGGTATTTGCTAAGATTTTCCGTGTATATTTGATCGGCTTCATTTTGTCCGACATCAAACCATGCACTGTGGCAAGAGGAGTGATACAACAGTTCATCCGGTATATTTTCGGATGACAATTCTATTGTATCAGCTAGCGGTGATATGAATTGAAATACATCGTTAAATTGCACAGACTCGGGTAGATAATCGTATAATTCATAATTTTCAATCGCTGCGCGGCAAGTTCCGCATGATGTCAGAATTGACACCACGTTCAATCCATTTTCTTCTGCCATTTTAAAGGCCTGCTTGAAAAAGAACTCGTTTCGCTTTTGATTGGATTGGAAGGTCTCATAGCACCCGGACGACAGGAGAGGGTAACCGCAGCACTTGTGTTCTTCCGGGAGTATCACTGCGTATCCGTTATTAAGAAGGATGTTTAGTGCCGACAAACCGATATTTGGGAAAAAGACGCTGGAGCCGCAACCTGGAAAGTATATAACAGTCTCGGTGTTTTCCTGGTGATTTTCCGGCAAGAATACGTTACCTTCCTGCAGATTCAAGACATCGTTCAAGCTCTGGGTTTCCAGGTTGGGACCCGGTCCCTTGAACATGGGATTTTGCAGTCTCCTTCTCCAGAAAGCCGGTATAAAGCGGACTGTTTTGTTTTGCAAGGATTGACCCCAGGCTGCCGCTTTTGCAAATTTGGGAATCCGAGAAGGCTCTTTGCTCAAAAAGTTTAACATGCGGGACTTGATAGGATGTCCTCCAGCTCCTGCTTCTTCCAGGTAGTTCCGGAAATTTATTGTAACATCCGCGCTGTTTATCTTAACCGGACAGATCTGCATACATTTACCGCAAGCAGTACAATATTCAGTAATCTCCTGGAGCTTTCCCAAGATATACTGGTCCGTTATGTTCGCCACCTGGTAAGTGTAGGTCAGGGCGGCTATCATGATCCCGAGGCTAATATTCTTGTTGCGGGGATGATTCAAGAAACCTTCTTCAGGATAGTACATGGGGCACACTTGTTTGCACTTGCCGCATCTGGTACAGATCCTGATGTGTTCGAGTTGCTGGATCAATGTTTCTTTTTGTGGCAGTTCAGTTTTTTTCAGATCCTGTATTATGTTGATCCAGGCGATGTTGTAGGGTTCTTTTATGGGTTCCTGCTGCAGTAATTTCTCCGGATTTATTATATGATCCGGGTCCTGTATGGATTTGTATTTCTTGAGGGCGTTGATCTTGTCATCCGAAAGATAGCGTATCTTGGTAATTCCTATCCCGTGCTCTCCAGAGACTTCGCCCTTGATCTCCTGGACTTTCCTGAATACATTGTCCACTGCATCTTCCGCCAACTCCATCATTTCGTTGCTGTCTGAATGTACCGGGATGTTTATGTGGCAGTTGCCGTCTCCGGCATGCATATGGTTAGCGATTTGTAATCTGTAAGTATCCAGGTCCGACCATATTTGTTCGAATTGCTCCCGGTGTGGGGAGTACCTGGAACTTAGATCCTTGAAGAAATAATAGGCTTGCAGGTTGAGTTCTTGTTCAGAAGGATCGAATTCACTGGGTGAATTGGTTAATATCCTGTTGCAGACTTCCTGTTCCTGGATTATGAATTCATCGTCTTCTGGCACACCCTGGATCAACTTTGTTCTTTCCAGGGCGTTGTTATAGGCGTGCGCCAGATAGTAGCGGTTTAAATATTCAATATAGTCCGAGAACTCGGGTATTTTGTTTAGTGGAATCACTACGTCCTCGTTTAATTTGAATCCGCTGGTCTTTTTGGAAATTGCCGAGAGTTTATGCCTGTCTTCCCAAAACTCGTTGGCTTCATCCTGATCCCTGGATACCAGGACATCTACGTTGTCGTAATTTTCAGTAATATCCACCACTGTCCAAACCACGTTTTCCAACAACCTTTTGTTATTGGAATCCAATTGCAGCAGTAAAACTGAAATGGGTTCTCCCTCGTAGCGTTGGGACTTTTTCACGTAATTGATCGCCTTTACATATTTGGTGCCGAATTCTTCCAGGGAGGTCATGGTTACTGCATTGGAACCTTGCCTGATCTTGTCCCTTAAGTTGACCAGGTCTTCAATAACGAGAGCGGCATTGTGCATAGTGGAGCCAAAAAATTCCAGGCACAGTGTCCTGGAATGATTTAACATGGGATGAAGCACAAAATTGGCTTCAGTAATTATTCCGTCTACACCTTCTTTCTGTATTCCCGGCAATCCACCCAGAAATTTGTTGGTCACATCCTTGCCCAGGTTGGGTGACCTGATTTCGTAGCCGTAGAGGGAAATAGTATCCAGGAGGTTGTCGTTTTCGTCAAGAATCTCAAAATTCACCTCGTCGTCCGGGTAAATCTTGTGTCTGGGGTGGTTTTTGCGTTTAACTTCCACTATGTCCCCTTGGGGAAGTACCATTTTGTAACTGAGCAAATTATCCAGAGTAGTGCCGTATTCAAATGCATAGGGTCCTCCTGCGTTTTCCGAGATATTGCCCCCGAGGGAGGATGCAGCCTTGGAAGCCGGGTCCACAGTGAATAACAAGCCGTATTCATTGGCCATCTCTATGGCTTGTTTGGTTATTACACCGGATTGAGCGTGCATGACCATGTTTTCGGCATCGATGTCGTAGATTTTTTTCAGCTTGGAAAGACTCAGAATTACGGCATTGGACAAGGCTGGAATTGCTCCGCCGGTCAGTCCGGAACCTCCACCTCTTGGAACAATGCTGAAATTCATTTCCGCGGCCAGCTTGACTATGCTTTGAATCTGTTTCGTGGTTTCCGGGAATACAACCAACAAGGGTATTTCCATCATGAGACCGGTGGCGTCGGTGGAGAATTGCACCAGGGTGTTGGGGCTGTCTACAACCTTGTCCTCGTCTAAAACCTGGGAAAGCTTGGTTTTTACTTGGTTTTGAAAATCGCTCAATTCATCTATGTATTCGAGGAAAGAGTCAATTTTTTTATTCAAGAATTGGTAATAAAATGAAGCAAGCTCTGATGCATTGTTTTCCAATTGCGAATAGACCCTGTTTTTGATTATTTCGGGATGTATAAACGGATTGCAACGGAGTAGATACAATTCGGAAGCGATTTCCAGAGCCAATTTTTGCTTATCGTTCGGCCATAGTTCGAATTCTTCGGAGGTTATATCCAATACTGAATTTACGATTCTTTGTTTGTTTATATTGAAATACGGAGTTGTTTTTGTCATAAGCATCCACCCATTTATATTTTAATACTGAAGACTGCTATTATGCATCGTATGTAGTAGTTTAGATATATATTTTATTCGCTAAGGTTACTAATTTGAATAAAGTTGCAATTTTGGGAATATATAGAATGCTTCAAATTCCACAACTGCAGAATGTCGGATTGCAACAGAGGTCAGTAAGGAGCTGAGATAGATAGGAGCGCTGAGTCAAATACAGATGGTTTGTATGATTTTAACTATTGAACAGTAAATAATATTTACCTCATGTTAAATGAATTGAAAAGTGTTAATTGGGTTCTTCCTGCAGGGAGGCAGGAGAATGAACAAATAAAGGAAAATTATTGCAAAATTTTTCCACTTTGTTTTTGATTTGGGCTAACATAGTCTCGTTATCAAAATAGTCTATGGCTGAGTTGATCCATTCAGCTATTTGCACCATATGTTCTTCTGTCATACCGCGGGTGGTTACAACCGGGGTGCCCAATCTTATACCGGAAGTAACAGTGGGTGGCCTGGTGTCAAAAGGAACCGCATTTTTGTTCACCGTAATCCCCACTTTATCCAGGGTGTCTTCTGCTGTTTGACCGGTTATTCCTTTTTTGGACAGATCCACTAATAGAAGATGATTGTCCGATCCTCCGGAAACTATGTCAAAACCTGCGTCTTTGAGGCTTGCAGCCAGAGTCTTGGAATTTGCCTTCACTTGCTTTTGGTATAATTCAAAATCTTCTTCCAGTGCCTCTCCGAATGCAACAGCCTTGGCAGCTATAATGTGCATCAAGGGTCCTCCCTGGATTCCGGGAAAAATCTGGGAGTTCAAGGTCCTTTCGTTTTGGTTGGAGCTCAGAATGAAGCCTCCCCTGGGACCTCTCAATGACTTATGTGTTGTCGAGGTTACAAAATCTGCTATTCCTACCGGTGACTGGTGAAGTCCGGTGGCTACCAATCCGGCAATATGGGCCATGTCCACCATCAGTTTGGCACCCACTTCATCTGCAATTTCCCTGAATTTGTTGTAGTCGATTTCCCTGGGATAGGTGCTTGCACCAGCTATTATCAGCTTGGGGCTATGTTTGTGGGCTTGTTGCCTGACTTGCTCGTAATCTATCAACTGAGAGTCCTTGTCCACTCCATAAAATGCGCAATCATAGGTTTTTCCGGAAAAATTTACCTTGCTCCCGTGGGTAAGGTGCCCTCCGTGGGCCAGATCCATACCCAGGATCGTATCTTCAGGTTTCAGTATTCCTGTATAAACTGCCATATTTGCCTGGGAACCTGAATGTGGTTGGACGTTTGCATATTCAGCACCATATAGCTTCCTGGACCTTTCTATAGCCAGTTCCTCTACTATATCTACATGTTCGCACCCGCCGTAATAGCGTTTTCCCGGGTATCCCTCGGCATACTTGTGGGTAAGGCAACTTCCGGAGGCTTCCCGGACTGCCGGTGATGTGAAATTTTCCGAGGCAATAAGTTCGATTGTGTTTCTTTGCCTTTTTTCTTCTTGCTGTATCGCTCGCCAAATTTCCGGATCTTGTTTCTTTAATTCGCTCATAAGCATTGATCAATTCTTGTTTTATTGTTTGTTGTAATTTATGTTGATAAAAGAACTTCGCATCAAGAGTTATGTTTAATAACTCATATTCATGTCTCTGTCAAATTTAAATCGGTCCTTGAATTGGAAGATTGGTTATTCCCTGTAAGTGTCTTTTATTCTTAAAAATATATTAATGTCATTATCCAGGTTGTTTAATAATGTTGCAAAAAACTTTCTTTGCATAAACCTTTTTCAAAAGTAGAGATACGGTGAATTTGCGACAAAATATTTGTCCCTTTTTTTATTTCTGCATTTATATTCTGAATTTTAAAATAATCTGAAATAAGTACTCAAGAACACAATTATTCTCTGAGCCTTGCTGTGTTTATAACTCTCTGAATTTAATGTAAAATCTTGCTGCACTCCTTTTGTGCTTTCAGCAGGGATGATTGATTTGCCGGAATAGCGTTGTGGAAATGGCAACCCAAGCTTGACTGAAACCAGAAGTTCCTAATAGGCAGTAAGTTAACTGGGAGCCCTTGCTCGATTATTTTTATTTTTGAACATGCTTGTAAGACTCGAATATGAATTGGGATCCACAAAGGCTCCCTTTGGATCAGTAATTGTAGCGCAGTCCCGCGTATAGGTTGCTGTTTCTTTCAAACTGTCCGAAAAAGGTATGGTCCTTTTGCCCTAAAAATATGTTCCCCCCTATACTGGTACTCCAGTTGTCGGTTATTGAATAGTGAATGTTGGGACGAATATACGCGTCCTCGTCACTCGGGGAATAGAAGTTCATGAGTGAAAGTTCCAGGTTTTGCATGAGCAGTTGTTTGGTCAGCCTGATGGTGACAACGTGCCTGTTTTCATCTCTATGGGGCTCGCGAGCACTGTTTTCGTAAGCCCCGTAATCCATCATACGCTCCAGGTAATACTGCGTCCCCAGGGTGAAGTCTGTACCGATCTCCACGTCATACCCAAGCAAAAACCTGAATTCGCTGTTTCTAACCAAGGGGTCGTCTCCGTCTTCGTCATCTTCAGAATAGTAGTAACCAAATTCCGCGTTCCCGATACCGGGTCCCAGACTGCCGGTAACACTCCCCCCGAAGACTGAAAGTTCCGGGAAAATCGCTTTGCTATTTATACGTCTACTTTCTTTTCCAGCCGGGCTCTTCCAGTATCCGTCGTAGGCATAAGCCGCAAGTTCGTATCCGGAGATGTTCTTGTATATTCGCATTGCCCATTCGTCGTCCGCAAACCAGGTCTCCGGTCTTTTTACCTCAATTATTTGATTCCTCCCAGCCCTGTGTCCAATACCTTTGTTAAAGTAGGAGATCCTTTCTCCGTCAATATATCTGTCAGAGTCGAATCTGGGTGTATAGACCAGATTCAGGGTGAACGGACCCGGGTACAGGGATGCCTTGATCGCATCCGAGGGTGCCTTTAAATATTCCACGTCCCTTCCTGTAAAAAAGGACTTCCAGTCCTTGGGGAACATGTCGTTGATAAACAGTTGGTCACCAGTTCCCCAGGTCAGGATCTGCCTGCCCACTTTCAGGTCCACTATATTGATGGGAGTGGTAGAAATGTTGGCTTCCCTGAGATCGAGCAACCCTTCCCCTGTTGCCAGATCTACATGGTGCTCTTCCGTTACCGAGTCGTAAACAAAATCAGTTGTCAATTCCGCTGTAAAATGTTGCCAGTATTTGCTCAATGCCACTTGAAGCCGAGTCTCAGCCAGGGATGTATCTTGTTGATGTTCGTCCTCCTGGATCCTGGTGCCTACTCTGGCATCCATGAATCCGCTTAGGTTAAAGGGCAGTTTTTCTTTAAAGCTCTTGGTTTCCTGTCTTCCGGTTTGTTTTTGTTTACCTTCACCCAGTCCGGAGGGCAAGTCCGGTCCATCTTCATCTGAACCGGACTTATCCTTCCCAGAGTCCAACCCGGAAGGCAAGTCGGGTGAGCTATCTTTTTGCTTGTTTTTGTTATCCAGTCCCTGTGGCAATGCCGGGGGAGCCGCCCAAATTGCCGGAGAGTTGAAGATAATAATACTTAACAGGCACCAGCATGTAATTACGAGTTTTCTCATGAACAAACTCCGGAAAAATATTTATTAGTTAGTTCCCTTTGACGACTATCGCAAGTATTTTATCGGGGGCCTGCTCAGATAGCGTTCCGTAAATATATCTTCCGGTATTCCCACGTCGTATTCCACCTCTTTGTAGTTAAGGATTGTGTATCCACCAGTATTTAGATTTTTCATCCTGGATTTGGTGACCGTTTTGTAACCTTGCACATCTTCTACATTCATCACTTGGTATTCCCGGTATTTTTGCCTATTTTTGTCAAAGTAGACAGTCTTCACTGGGATGTAGGTATCCTTGTGTATCCACATCTTGTAATGGGAAAATTCCACCATGTCCTTGTTTTTGGGTACGTTTTTCAACACGTAGTAGTTGTCTGTGGTGTTGACGAGTTCATGTTCATCCAGGTTGGGGTTCCTGCCTGATACGTCCTCGTAAAAGAAATGCGATCCCACAAAATTGGTTCTTTTGTCAGTGGCAGCAATCCTCTTGACCAGATCCATGCCCGGAAGATAGAGCCAGCGGTCGTCGTTTTCATCCTGTGCTATGTGTTTCCAGACCATGAAAACCATTTTCCTGACATCAGAAGGTTTGGTGAAGTAGACGTAGTATTTTTGATTTTTCAGTTTGTTGGATTCTTCGGAATCCATGTCCTTTCTGAGAATAGTAAATTCCCGGTTACGTTCGTTGCCCTGTTTATCGAAAATGCTCATTGCCACTCTGGCCTTGCCGTCTTCTCCCTGGTAATAGGCGGCCTTGTTGGAACGGTGTACAATTTGTTCCACGGATGGGGTTGATGAATCCTCTGCTACTGCCGTGGTAGAATTAAATAAAATCAGTAAGGCAAAAATAGTTGAGAACCCCAAAATTACAATTGCATTTTTCCTTGAGTCTCGCATGATTCTACTCCTTTAATTGTCGCTGTAGTATTGGTTGTATATAGATTGCAAATCCTTAACTATCTCCATTTTGCCGATCAACCCGTGTGGTATCAACATGACATCGCTTTTGATTGGATACAAAACTGCACAGTATGGCAATAACCATTATTCCACCGGAACTTGTCCAGAATAGATTCCTCCAGGTCAAGTCAAAGATTTGTTGCAAATTGATCAAGACAAGTCCAGCAGCGCTAGCAACTATAATAAAGAGAGTCGCGCCTTGGCAGGTTAGAGCCTTGACCGTTGTGTTCGGGAATAACAAGTTTTCCAGTAGCCTTATCATTGAGGGCAGTATCAGTAGGGATGCCAACCCTGCCAATACCAGTATCGCGGCAATGAATATGCCCACGGTCTTGTAGGGAGTAAGCGGGGCTGCAAGAAGGGGCAAAAAGCCTGCACCGATAATTATTACATTTCTGGAGATTGCCCTGGCAGGCTCCCCGAAAACATTGCCCACAGTATCTTTCCAACTCCCGTAGATCCCGTGCATGTTCCTGCTTCTTGCCAGGAAGTGTATTGCATAATCTATCGCCAATCCCAGACTCAGGGATGAAAGTACTGCCACCGGCATATCGTAGGGTTTGCCAATGTACCCGATCATGCCGTAAATAATTGCTATGGTCACGGTAAGCGGTACCATGCACAGGATCCCCCATAGTGCGGATCTAAACAAGATGCTCATCATGAACAGAACCACCAAAAAACTGCCCATAAACGCCTTTAGCATACCAGAGACCATCTTGTCCTGCCATTTTACATTTATATATGTCAGACCGAACCAGTCCTGTTTGAGGTTAAACGGTGGAGGATTGTTTTTCACGTAATTTTGCACTTTTTGAATCACTTTGTTCATGTGCTTGTTGTCTCCGCTTTTTAATTGCAGCCAGAGACAACCCTTTTTGTAGTCGTGCGTGACAAAGTGTCTGAGATCCTGGGGCCTGTGGCTGTTTTGAAAGGTCATCAGGGTTTGGGCAACAGCGCTGCTGCTGTCCGGGATCCGAAATGCCTCCTCGCTTCCCCTTAGTTCCCTGTGTACAGTTTTTACTATGCCTGCAAGGGAATTGGATTTTCCCACAAGTCCGGTTCCATCCAGGTGTTTCTGTAATTTGTCTATGTATTTCAATGCCCTGGGTTGCTTGAATATTTGATCCCTTTGCCGTTCACTGTCCAAAAACGAGAGGATCTCGTCCCAGAGAAAGGATTTTTCGTATGCAGCCTCTTGTTGTCTTTGTTCAGCATATTTTTGCAGTCTATTCAATATCGCGTCCTTGTCTTTGGCAGTTTTCGCAATTTCCTCCGCCTTGTCCATGACCCCGGTGAATGCCTTTTCCGGATTGTCGAATTGCGACCTTGTCTCCTGCAACCTCTTCTCAATCCTTTTTTGGAATCCTTTCATATATCCCTTGACATCGGCTTTTTCCTTTCCCGGCTTTAGTGTCAAGTACGCCATGTATGTACCGCCGAAGTGTTCGTTTAATACTCTATCGGCCACGCGGATGGGATGAGAATAGGTGAACCACTTGGTGGGGTTGTCGTTTATTACTATCAGTTTCAGTCCGTATATTGCAATTATTACCAGGATAGCCACTATTAACAATATCAACTTGGCGTACTTAAAGGTCTTTTCTCCGGTCCTGCTAAGCATCCTGGTCAAAAAGGTGGATTGTTCGCCTCCCTCTTGTGTACCCAATCCCTGCAGCCTGTGTTCCGGAATAAATTTTATATAAGCAGGTAAAAAGGTGATTGTCCAGAACCAGGCCATTATAACGCCGAAAGCTACAAATAATCCGAAGACTTGTACAGGCGGGATAGGTGTCAGGGCCAGGGAAGCGAATCCGGCAGCAGTAGTCAGGGAAGTGAACAACATGGGTTGAAACAGGGAGTCCATTACCTGGGTCATGGTTGCACCACGGTCTTTTATATCCGGATATCGATCAAAGAATTCGCTCAGCACGTGTACAGTATCCAGTACAGCTATAGGCATTATAAATATGGGAATCATGGAACTCATGATATGCACCGTGTTGCCTGTGATCACTAGCAGTCCCATGGTGAGGATAACCGATACCAATGCCACAATCATGGGAGCTATAATCAAGAGCAATTTGCGAAAGAATACCAGCAGCAGGATAAAGATCACTAGCATGGCCAAAGGAGCAGATATGGCCATTTGTTTAAACATTTCCACCCCGAAGGTATCTTCTGCAACCGGCAGACCGGTTATGTGATACTTATCCTCTCCCGGGAAGTTTTGGTACTTTTGTAGAGTACTCTCTATTTGGGAGTTTAGTTCCAGATCATCTGATACGGTACCCAGATCCTGTTGCATTCGGTCGGAAAAATCTTTTAAGTGATCTACCAGTTCTGTAGCAGACAGTACCCTGTTTTTCAGGGAAGATAGGTATAGATTGGCATAGGGAATCCATTTGGAAGCGGATTTATCAGAACTTTTATTTTTCAGGTAGTTCCGGAATGCAGCTATGGATTCCTTGCTAAGTTCCAGCTTTAGGGCTTGTGCCCTCTGGGAGAGCTTGTCGGATTCATCCGAATCTACTGCCGCAATCCTGCTTTGATGCTCTGATTGCAACTCTTTTGCATTTTTCCTCCAATCTTTTGCCAGGTTCTTTATTCTTTTCCATTCATCGCCCTTGCCCTGTTCCAGTTGTTTTGCCAGCAGGTTGATGTTTTCCGCGAATTGTTTTCTGCTTTTACCATAGTTTGCAGCCAGCCTGCCCAGTTTCTGGACTGAATCCAATATGTCCCCGTTTTGACTGAGATAGGGATGTTTGCGCAATTCCAGATTAATCGGTCCCCATAGCCATAATAGGGGGATCTGTTCTTTCAGGTTGCTGTATACCCTGTGGCTGAGTTTTTTGGAAGAGAGCGAAAGATACAGGGCAATTGCTTTGCCGTCCTCGGAGACCAAGGTGCCGTCCAGAAAAGGTATGTTCTGGGCCTTGTTCCTTATTGCCACAGCTTCTTCAGAGCTTAGGGGTGGTTTGCCCATGAGCCATTCAAAGTTCACCGCACCCATGCTGGTTTGTTCTACATTGTCCACCGTGGAGGGAGCTATGGTATCTTCTTTAAGCACTCCTATGTTGTTGTCCAAGTTTTCCGGGCTTGGCCATGTGAGCCTTTCGCTGTAGCGGGTGATTTCGTAGATCCGGTGCAGGGAAACCTGATTGAAGACCCCTTGTTTATCATCGTCGTTTACAATACCCAGAACCACCATGTCGTTCAGGGAGAAGGCCTTTTTCATCTTGTTGTGGAATACGCGTACCTGTGCATCTTCTTTGAGCATGTTTTCCGGATCCGTATCTACGTGAACCGGATTCAACATGCTGAATGTATAGGGCCAGATACTTGGGAGGGAAGCTAGCAAGGCCAGTATCAAGGTAGCGAATAGCATCCAGAAGGTCAGTGTCTTGGGTTTATTCAGGGAGAATTGTATAAGCCTGGAAGAAAAGTTCATGCCGTCACCCTCCTAATTTGCCGTGTAAATACTTTTTCCGAATAACATGAAAATCAGGACATGTCTGTTTATTCCCTGTACAATATTAAAGTAAAATATGATTTTTATTGCAAGTCAACTGGAAAATTTTTTGTTTATAAAATTTGCAGTAAGAATATTTTAGGCAATTCCCTGCATATCGAACTATACACCCTTTTTGGGATGTCGGTATGTTTTAGATCTGGCTTATCAAGTTGTTATGTTATTGTGATGAGATTATAATTTCAGGTGGTTATTATCTTTACAGCGACACTTAAGCCTTGCCAGGTGGCCCACTTTTGCTCTGAGTGCTCATCCAGCCCTCCAGAGGGCAGGATAAGCAAGTCGCACAGTGGACTACCCGGTTGCGTCTTAAATTAATCCCAGTTGTCAGGGTTTAATAATAAAAAATTGTCGCTGTAGTGTTATTTCTTTATAAAGCTATTTTTTATTTTTTTGATCACGGCTGCATAAAAGTATTCTCCTGACAGATTGTCATCCATGTTTGCCTGGGGTCTTATCTCTTGATCAAGTTCAAGATTGGAATTTTGGTCCAGCAAATTTGTAATCAAGTTTTCATTTTCCTCCGGGTTAACAGTACAGGTTATATACAGCATAGTTCCATTTATGGGCAAAGCTCTTGCCTGTTTAATAAGTATTGATTCTTGCAATCTGTTTATTGTTTGTACTTCTTTCCAGTTTCTCTTCCACTTAATATCCGGTCTGCGATTTATCACCCCCAACCCGGAGCAGGGTGCATCGATCAGGGTGGTGGAAGGTCCTTTTTTCAAGGGGGTGTCTTCTGCTGCGTTCGCTGTGAACAAAGGGGGTCGCGTCAGGTTGAGTCTATTGATTTCCCTGCTGCAATGTATGATCTTGTCCCAGAACAAGTCACTGGCCCATAAATTTCTCAATCCTTTCTCCAGCAACAGTGTGGTTTTGTTTCCGTTTCCAGCGCAACAATCCCATATCGGCAATTCCCATTTCCCCATATTCAGCTTGGAAAACAAGTTTTCGATTTCCGGGCTTTGTCTGCTTATTAGTCCGTTTGCCTCCAGCTTGTGCAAATTTATATTGGGAGTCCTGGTAAAAGCGAAGGTGTAGCCCCTGTTATGCCTCATTTCCGGAAGATTATACAGGGATTGCCAGAGGTGTGTCGATTCCGGCATGGTCTGATTTATTCTGATTCCGATTGGTGGAGCCTGTAGTGATTTTTCCAGCATTTTCTTGCATACTGATCTCCCATAGGAACTTATCCACAGATTCACTATCCATTCCGGACATGAATAAAAGCGGCTCCAGAATGTTGCTTCGCTAGGTTTCCCCTGCCTGTAGAAATCTTCAGTGTTGATTTTTTCCACTTCCCCTGTCACTTTTCTGAAGATTGCGTTGGCTGTTTTAGCCAGCCTTTTGGAGACTTTTTGTTTAATGTATCCTACATACCAGTTTACACTTGCATAGTAAGGTATTTTTTCCAGGTGTAGTATTTCGTATATCCCCAAACCTAGGCACAGGTTGAAGTTGTCCGGGAGCTTTTTATTTTTATCATGTATATATTGCGATACAATGTAGTCTAATCGTCCCTTAAAGCGCAGATAGTTGTAACTAATCATTGTGGCTAGATTCTTGTCCTGATCTGTCATCCCGGACTTGTTCAATTCAATGTTTAGACTGGCTTGCAGATCTTCTCCTTGCAAGCTCCGTAAAATTGATTTTATTGCCACGGTTCTGGCCTGTTTCGCAGTGGTGTCTTTGGTCATATAGTGCAAATAGATTTGATTTATGGTATGTTAGTAGGATCCCCAACAAAAGACTATACCTGCAGGCATTCGCTGGGATAAATTTTCAATCCCCATAATACAGTACCTGACCATAGGATGTCTTGTTTATTTTTTTCAACCGTAGGCTCTTCTTGTTTCTTTAAACAAGAACCAAGAACAAGGAACGAGCAAACATGAACAGTTACTTATGCCTGGAGTTTAACTCCCGGAAGTATTTTTTGTCTGCTTTGGGTTCAATTTTTCCAGCTTTCCATCTGATCAAGGTCTTGCTTACTTGACTCAGTATCCAGAAAATGTGTCAAAGCTGCTTCCATTTGATTCAAGGAAACCTTGGTGTCCAGGCAAGGTCCGTAGGGTCTTTCGTTAAGTATCCCGTATACAGGCAAAGGATAGGTATCCTGTATACCGGATGATAGATCCCGCTCGCAGGCCACTGCCAGGATAAGTTTGGGCTGGGTTTGTACAACGATCCGTCTGGCTATGGTACCGCCGGTAGCTATGGCGATGTGTATTCCGTAGCGTTCGCTAATGGAGATTAAGTCAGAGATTGGACAATTGCCGCATCTGCGGCAATTGTATATATCGTAGGTTAAACGGTATTTGCAAGTGCTGCTTTGCAGGCAATGAGGCAGTAACAGGAGTATTTCCCCGGGTTTGTAGTATCTTCCCTCTGCCCTTACCATTTCGTTGTTTACACGTATAAAGGAGCCCCTTACTCTTTCCTTGGAGATACCGATTAAACTCCCTATCATCGTCATAAGCGGCAGATATATCTTTATAGCCACACCCCGCAAGTTCCTGGAAAATAAGATTGGCCTCTTAAAAATAATATTCAGTAGCAGTGCAATAGTTGTCCATAATACAAAGCACACCACTGCCAATACGAAAAATCCCAATATCCAGGGAGAATACGGATGGATGTTTGTCAATCCTATATATGGGATAACCCAGAAAACCGCCATAAATAGTATTATAACTAGAGAAGTACCGCATAACAGACCGATAAATAGACGTTTCTTGTTTTGAAACGTTTTTTCTATCTCAGCTGCTAGGTTTTGGGATTGATAATCGGTGGTAAATGGTTCCATAAAAGCAGAATGTAATCAGGTTGCAATGTTGTTGGTTATGGCTTGTATTTATTCAGTTCCAGTTACAAGGTCCGAGAACCTGTAACCATAACCCTGGGAGGATCTCCAAGCCTGTTATTCACCCTACTGCTTTAAACAAGATACAGTGAGATTTTATCCGGAAACTGCACTTTATCCGAATGGAAAACTTACTTTCCAAATCCGGTAATTAGGAATTTCCGGAAGGGAACTAGAGAACTTTTTAAGCTTATTAAATTTTGATTATTTTTTCAAATATCCGTTGAAAAATTCTTTGGCAGTAAGTTCCTTGCTTGAGGAAGGCTTGACGGTGGGAATCAAATATTCTCGGTCTTGACACGCAATACTCAGGTATTGTTCCATTAGTCCCAAAAAAGTACCCGGGGCAACTGCGGGATTTAGTCTTTGGCCGACGCGCCCGGGATATATTTTGAGATTCTTATCCCCCCATTCATAGATAGCACCCGGACTTGGATGCAATGCCCGGATTTGATTGTGGATCTCCTTGGCCTGTTTGTTCCAGTTTATAAATCTGTCATTTTTTTTTAGTTTAGGGGCAAAAGTGGCTAGTTCGCTATCCTGATTTATAGTCAAGAGCTTGTTGTCCTGCATCTTTTGCAATGCCTGGATTAATGATTCACCTCCGATTTTGGCCAATTGGTCGTGCAAGGTTTTGCAGTCATCGTTTACATCGATTGCCATTGCCTTTTGCAGCAGGATAGCTCCGGAATCCATCTGGGGTGCCATTTGCATGATAGTGATACCGGTGGCTTTCTCCCCGTTTAGTAGAGCGTGTTGAATTGGTGCTGCTCCACGGTATTTGGGAAGTAATGATGCATGCACATTCCACGCCCCAAGAGGGGGAATGTTAAGTATGCGTTCCGATATGATCTGTCCGTATGCAGCAACAATCAATATATCAGGATTCAGGTGTTTTATGGTTTCTACTGCTTGGTCGGAGTTTATATCTTGGGGTTGATATACAGATAATTCCTTGTTCTGTGCACTCTTTTTAACATCTGGTATTTGAAGTTTTTTACCGCGTTTACCAGGTTTGTCCGGTTGCGTTATAACCCCGAGCAGGTGGTATTTATTACAATCTACCAGGATTTCCAATATATTTGCAGCAAATTCCGGACTTCCCAAAAAAAGTATTTTAAGCTTGTTTAATTCTTGCTTTTCGACCATTTTTCGATCTTCTTTTCATACATGCTTCTTTTTAGTTTACTCGCGTGGTCTAATAAGGTGATACCGTTAAGGTGATCTATTTCGTGCTGCAGGCATACAGCAAATAATCCTTCGGCTTCGAATTCCTGTTTTTGTTCCTGTAAATCCATTCCGGTAACCACTATTTTGCTGGCCCGCTTCACCTTGCCGTGGTATCCCGGCAAACTCAGACATGCTTCTTCAATTTCCCTACTGCCTTCCTTTTTCTGGATGCACGGATTGAGTAATGTTATTGGCCCAGTGCTCTCTTCCTCATTATG
>Ga0207414_1000265_pt1 | contig 24921 bp, 31 predicted proteins | sample PonA231FremontCA_2_FD_187269 | JGI IMG/M metagenome (GOLD analysis project Ga0207414, IMG submission 187269) | Marine sediment microbial community from Fremont, CA, USA - Pond A23 Sediment 1 (SPAdes) | ecosystem: Environmental > Aquatic > Marine > Unclassified | place: USA: Fremont, California...
GGTTCTCGCCGAGGACGAGGACGCGGTTCTGCGCGAGTTCCACGAACGCGTCATGGAAGCTATCGAGGACTGACTACGCCGTCCTCCGCGCAACGGCGACGACCGCTATACCGACGAGGACGTTCCAGAGACCGAGGTAGACGTACGGCGAACGTATCGGTGTCGAGGCGACTGCTTCGCCGACGATGTAGACGACGCCGTAGACGAGAGGCACAGCGACAATCCCGGTCGAGAACGGGCGTTGCGCGACGCGTTGCGGGAGTCTTTCAGCTTCCGACGCGCCCGTGTAGGCGATGAGGGTGACGCCGACGAAACCGCCGAGATACGCGAGTATACCGGCGTACCCGCCGACGGCGGGCGCTACAACACCGGCTACGTACACCGCGAACAGAACGTCGAAGCCGTCGCGGCGGTTCGGCGACATCTACCTCCCGCGTTTGACTACCTGACAGCCGTCACCGACACGCGCCTGAAACGCGCGCGACTCGACACCCGCGTTCCAGAAGCCCTCGACGAAAGCCTCGGCAACGTCGGGCTTGTCCTCGCGCTCACATACGGCGAGAAGAGCGGGTCCCGCGCCGCTGATCGTTACGCCCGTCGCCCCTGCGTCCAACGCCGCATCGCGCGCCTCGTCGTAGCCTTCGATGAGGGGCGCGCGCGCCTCCTCGACCACGTCGTCGTACATCCCCGCGCCGACCATCTCTACGTCGTCCTTCAGAACCCCCGCGACGACATGCGAGGCGTTCGCAACTGTTTCGGAGCGCTGTTGGATCGAGACGGACGAGGGTAGAGCGCCGCGTGCGTCGCGCGTGCTGATAACGATGTCGGGAAGAGCGACGACGACATGGAAGTCGGCGTCGAAGGCGGTCGTACGCTCGTCCGAGACGGTGAAGCCGCCTGCGATGCACGGCGCGACGTTGTCCTTGTGCGCCTCACCGCTAACGACCTTCTCGCCCTGCGCCGCGGCGTGTATGAGTTCGTCGTCAGAAAGACCGAGGTCGTATAGCTCGTTCGCGGCGACGGCGACACCCGCGGCGGACGCCGCGCTCGAACCCAGACCGCTAGACGGACGTACGCCCTTGTCCATCTCTACACGTGCTGTGACCCCCAGCGAACGCAGAACCTCGCCCGCGGTGTTCTTCTTGGGATCCTCAGGTATGTACTCCGCGCCCGCACCGTTGACGCTGATGCTCGTCCTTTCCGCCTTCGTTAGACGTACGATGTCGGCGGGCTTGTCGAGAGCGACGCCGAAGACATCGAAGCCGCTCCCGAGGTTCGCGCTCGTGGCGGGCGCGCGTACCTCAATCATGCGGGTATCTTCGTCAGACCGGTTCTTAAAACGCGGGCTTTTCGGCAGGATATTTCAACCCTCACCCCGACTTCGACGTATGGAACGCGTCACCGCGAAGGATCTTTTAGAGAAGGACGAGCCTATAGTGATGGTCGCGGCGTACGACGCACCGACCGCGGAGATACTCGACGACGTCGCGGACGTAGTACTCGTCGGCGACAGCATTGGCGATGTACGTCTCGGATACGAAGACACGTTGCCGGTCACTGTCGAACAGTCTCTTTCGCATACCGCCGCCGTCGTACGTGGTAGCGAGAGCGCGATGGTCGTCGGCGACATGCCTTTCGCATCTTTCGGTGTCTCTGTCGAGGAGACGGCGGAGAACGCCGCGCGGTACCTGAAGGAGGCGGGGGCGGGGGCGGTCAAGTTGGAGACACCCGTCGACGGCGGCGTGAGCGTCGAGACTGTACGCCGCCTTACAGAACTCGGCGTCCCCGTCATGGGACACGTCGGTCTTACGCCACAGCAGGTGAGACGCGAGGGGTACCGCGTCCTCGGACGTGACGACGACGAGGCGGACGCAGTCGTCAGACGCGCGCGCGAACTCGAAGACGCGGGCGTATTCTCCGTCGTTCTCGAAGCCGTTACCGAGGAAGTCGGAGCGAGCGTAACCGAAGCCGTCGACGTACCGACGATCGGGATCGGCGCGGGGCGCGAGGTCGACGGTCAGGTTCTCGTAATCGACGATCTCATAGGTATGTCCGAGAACCCACCGTCGTTCGTCAAGGAGTACGCCGACGTGCGGGGTGAGATACGCGACGCCGTCGAGGAGTACGCCGACGATGTCCGTTCGGGGGGGTTCCCCGCTGACGAACATGTCTTCGGCGGGGGCGGTGACGGATGAAGAACCCGAAGGACGACGGCGGCGGTGACCGACGTGAGGCGATGAAGAAACGTTCTGCCGACTCCGCCGTCGCCCTCGTCGAAGACGGCGACGTCGTGGGTCTCGGAACGGGTAGCACGGCTGAGTACGCCGTACGCGCGCTCGGCGAACGCGTCGACTCAGGTCTCGACGTACGCGGTATACCGACCTCTCACGGTTCGCGCGCGGTCGCGGTTGAGGAAAACGTCCCCCTCACCTCTCTCGACGTAACGACGCCCGACATCGTCATAGACGGCGCGGACGCATTCGACGCCGACCTGAACCTCGTCAAGGGCGGAGGTGCGGCGCACGCACGCGAGAAGGTCGTCGCGCGCGCATCCGACCGCGTCGTTACCGTCGTTGACGAGACGAAGGAGCGCGAGACGCTCAACGCACCGGTGCCTCTGGAGGTTCTCGACTTCGCGGTTCCCGTCGTCCGCGAACGCGTCGAAGAACTCGGCGGAAGGTTCGCGTTACGCGAGACGGACGCCAAGGACGGAGCCGTCGTCTCAGACAACGGAAACGTCGTCGCCGACGCCGTCTTCGACGGCTACGACGCACCGGCGCTCGCCGACGAACTCGACGGCGTGACAGGCGTCGTTGAGCACGGTCTGTTCGTCGGTATCGCAGACGAGGTACACGTAGGACGCGACGACGGTGTTGAGGTGGTACGATGACATCGCCAAAACGCGAACTCACGAGCGTCGACATCGCGGCGGTAGTCGGCGAGCTACAGACGTACGTCGGCGCAAAGTTCGACAAGTTCTACCAGTACGGCGACGACACCGTCCGGATGAAGATACGTGACTACGATGCCGGACGCGCCGACCTCTTCGCCGAGGTGGGTGAGACGAAACGCCTCCATTTCGTCGACGAACCGCCCGACGCGCCACAGCGCCCGCCCAACCTGCCTATGCTGATGCGTAAACGTCTCTCAGGCGGCGACCTCGTAGCCGTCGAACAGCACGGCTTCGACCGTGTGGTGCGTCTCGTGGGCGAACGCGGCGACGAGACGTATACGATCATCGTCGAACTGTTCGGCGACGGAAACTTCGTCTTCACCGACTCAGACGGCGTCGTTCTGCGCTCACTCCGTACGGTGCGTCTCAAGACACGTACCGTGGCGGGTGGTGAGCCTTACGAGTACCCGCCCGAACGTACCGATCCGTCGGAGCTTTCGTACGACGGCTTCGTCGACGAGATGGAGGACAGCGGCTCCGACCTCGTCCGTACGCTCGCGTCGGTTCTCGGCTTCGGAGGGACTTACGCCGAGGAACTCTGCGTCCGCGCGGGTGTCGAGAAGGAGCTCGGTATCGAAGACGCGGGGACGGAGGAGTACGAGGCGGTCTATGCCGAGGTAACCGACCTGTTCGACAGTCTCCAAAACGGCGACCTCGAACCGCGTGTCGTCTACGACGACGGCGCTCCCGTCGACGCGACGCCCCTACCCCTCGTCCGTTACGAGGAGAACGAGACGGAGGCGTACGAGACGTTCAACGAGGCGCTCGACGCCTACTTCGAGGCGCTCGAAGACCACGACGAGGACGAAGAAGGGGGCGACGAGGCTGTCGACAGACAGCGGCGTATAGTCGAACAGCAGGAGCGCGCGATCGAGGAACGTGAGGAGGAGGAGGAACGTCTGCGTGAGAAGGCGGAAGCTCTGTACGAAAGCTACGGCGTCGTCGACGAACTACTCGGCGCTGTCGGCGACGCACGCGGTGACGGAGCTTCGTGGGACGAGGTGAGCGATACACTCGAAGAGGCGCGCGAGGAGGGCGTCGGTTCGGCGGAGATCGTGGAACGTATCGATCAGAACAACGACACCGTCTACGTCGAACTCGACGGCTACGAGATACCGCTTAGCCCGCGCGACGGCGTCGAGTCGAACGCGAGCGCGCTTTACGAGGAGGCGAAGGAGGTTGCGGAGAAACGCGAGGCGACGTACGAGGCTCTCGAAGACGCGCGCGAGGAGCTGGAACGTATGAAACGTGAGCGCGAGGAGGACGGTGGAGGGGAGGAAGAGACGACGACGCTCTCCGAACGCGGCGAGAACTGGTACGACCGTTTCCGGTGGTTCCGTACGTCCGACGGCTTCCTCGTAATCGGCGGGCGCGACGCCGATCAGAACGACGAGATCTACAAGAAGTACACCGACCCCGACGACGTGTTCTTCCATACGCAGGCACCCGGCGGTCCCGTCACGGTGCTCAAACGCACCGAACCCGACGAGCCTAAGGGCGATATAGAGGTTCCCGACCGTTCGCGCGAGGAGGCGGCGAGGTTCGCAGGTATCTACTCGTCGGTCTGGGATACGGGACAGGGCGCGGCGGAGGTCTACAGCGTACCCGCGTCGAACATATCCAAGACGCCCGAAAGCGGCGAGTACATAGAGAAAGGTAGCGTCGTCGTACGCGGCGAACGCACCTACTACACGGTAGAGATGGAGGCGTCGGTCGGTATGCGTCTCGACGACGAGGCGGGCGTCATCGGCGGTCCACCGTCCGCCGTAGAGCCACGGTGCGGTTTCTCAGTACGTCTCGAACCCGGCAGGTACTCACGTAACGACACCGCGAAACGCGTCTACCGGCGTTTCCGTGAGGAGCTTGACGAGAACGTCGTACGCCGGATCACGACCGTAGACGAGGTACGGCGTTTCCTCCCTTCCGGCGGTTCACGTATGATCGACTGACCGGACGTGTACATACCGACGTTCGAAGCTCCGTTCTTTGAGTGACACCGGCGGTACGTTTTTTACCGAGAACCACTAAGACGATCCCATGAGACGCGGAAGAGACACCGACGACGATGAGGAAGACAGCCCCCGTGGGGCGAGGAGCGTCAACCAGAACGCCGTCTACTTCGAGTGTGAGGTCTGCGGGCACCGTTTTCAGGACGAACCCAACAAGGACTTCCAGATGTGTCCACAGTGCGGCGAGGAAGACGACACGGTACGTATCTAACCGTCGTGGTTCGCCACGGTTTTAGCGGACGCGCCCCAAAACAGAACGAATGCGCATAGGCACAGCGGAGGCTCGTCGCGGCGGCGTAGCGAAGGGGTACATGGATCTCGTATCCTTCCCTACGGGCGGTACGGAGAAGGCTCCCGTAATGGTGGCGCGTGGCGACGAGGACGGACCAACGCTCTGGCTCACCGCGAACGTACACGGAAACGAGGTCGCGGGTATACCCGTCGTCCATAGAACCGTCACCGAGGAACTTGCCGAAAGGATACGCGGTACGGTCGTCGGTGTCGTGACGCTCAACCCCAGCGGTCTACGTAGCGCCGAAAGGACTTCGCATTACGACGCACGCGACCCCAACAGGCTGTTCCCTGACTTCCGCGGCGAGCGCGCGACCAAGTCGACGCAGGAGATTATCAACGGAAAGGTCTTTAGACATATCGACCGTACGGCGGACGCACTCATAGATCTCCACTGCTCCAACGTCGGTAGCGTGCCTTTCTCTATACTCGACCGTCTCCTCGTCGACGAGGAGGAGCGCGACGAGGACACGCGTTCGCTCGTCGAGAGACGTGACGCCCTCGCAGACGCCTTCGGCTTCGCACCCGTACACGGCTCAGGCGTCGAACGCACGGTCGAGGAGGAGCTACACAGGTCTCTTTCGGGCGCGTGTATGAACGCCGCACGTATACCCGCGTTCACCGCCGAACTCGGCTCCGACTACATCGTAGAGAGCGACGTAGTCGAGGGGGCGGTCGTCGGCGTCCGTAACATGATGCGCGAACTCGGTATGCTCGACGGTGAACACGAGAACGTGCCACACGTCGGCGAGGTACCCGACGGCTTCCCCGTCAGGCGTACGAGCCTCTGGTCGCCCGTCTCGGGTCTCCTGCGCCAACGCGTCGAACCCGGCGATGTCGTACGTGAGGGCGAGGCGGTCGCAGAGGTCACCGACTCGTTCGGAGAGACGAAGCACGTCGTCGAGGCGAACCGCGACGGCTGGGTAACCTCGTTCCAGCTCGGAATGGGCGTCGAAGAAGGCTCTCTCGTCTGTTACTACGCCGAACGCGCCGAGGACGACGCAGTAAACACGTACGGATGAGCCTAAACGACGACGCCGAGAGGTTTCTCGACGAAGCCGATAGCCTCACGGGTCTACCCAAACGCGAGCTTCAGAAACGCGTCTTCCGTCTCAAACGCGAACTCGGCGCGCGTTACGACTTCTCCGTCGAGGGGTTCGACGACGACTACGAGGCGCGTCTCGTACACCAAGACGGCGAAACCGAGGCGCGTTTCACCGTAGACAGAAGGCACGAGGAGACGGAGATAGACGTCTTCGTCCTTATCGACGGAGAGGCTGTCGTCAACGAGGTTAGGCGTCTCTGACACTCAGAACCACGATACGCCGCGTAAGCGAGCGGTGAACACGATCCTCGAAACGGTCGACGACCTCGAACCCCACGGAGCGCGCCGTTTCGTCGAGCCAGCCGTCGGAGACGGCGACGACACGCCCGGAGTCACGAACAACCCGACAAAGCTCACCGAGCACGCCGCGTGCGACCGACTCCGCCGAACCGCCCTCGACGTGCGACGCGCGACCGTAGGGCAGGTCAGTAACGGCGCAGTCGACCGAAGAGTCGTCGAGGGGTAACGAACGTCCGTCGCCGACGAAAAGCTCGCCCACACCGTCGCAGAACTCGCGCAGGTTCACGCGCGCGCCTTCGACCATCTCGCGCGACGCGTCGCCACCGACCGCGCGCCCACCGACGAGCGCGGACTCGACGAGGACGCCGCCCGTGCCGCACATAGGGTCAAGGAGCGTCGCGCCGCCGTACCCTCCCGCGATGTTCGAGAGCGCGCGCGCAAGGGCGGGCGACATGCTCCCCGGCTTGAAGAAAGGCTTCTCGGTCGGCGCGCGCCCCTCGAAACCCTCCGTCTCACAGACCTCCAGACCCAAAAGGACACGCCCCTCGGAGACGACAACACGCACCACGTCGTCGGGGGAGTCGAGGTCGACGCGCGCCCTCTCAGCGAAGACACCGCCCACGCGCCGCTCCAACTCCGCCGAGGAGGGACCGTCGCCGTGGACGCGCGCGCGAACGGCGAAGCTACCGTCGAAGGAAACACCGAGTCCGCGCGCCGCCTCAACCGCCGCCCCGATCGTCTCCTCGACCGACCCTCCAGCCGACTCTCCGACCGCCCCCTCACCCGATCCCCCGACGCCCGCCCCCGATTCGCCGAGAAACCGTGAGACACGGTGCGATCCCGCGAGACGGCGCGTTACGTCGGGTTCACGGACGAGTGCATATCCGCGTCCCTCGTCGACGAGTTCGCCGACAGCGTCCGCCTCCGCAACCGCGAGCGCGTGGTTCGACCCCTTGAGTTCGAGGAGGTACACGCGACGAGATGACGACGAGGTTTAATGAACTTTTATATGCTCTTATATATACAGTTTAAGTAGATATGAGCGAGGCACAAGACCCCAAGGATACGATAGAGATAGAGAACGTCGTCGCGTCGACCGCGATCGGGCAGGAACTCGACCTCGAAAAGGTTACGTTGGACATGGAAGGCGCGGACTACGACCCGGAGCAGTTCCCCGGTCTCGTCTACCGTACGGAGGAGCCTAAGACCGCGGCTCTGATCTTCCGTTCGGGTAAGATCGTCTGTACGGGAGCGAAGAGTCCCGAGGACGTTGACAAGGGGCTGAAGATCGTCTTCGGTAAGCTCCGTGACCTGGGTATCGAGGTCGACGAGTCGCCCGAAATCAAGGTGCAGAACATCGTGGCGAGCGCCGACCTCGGCTACGACCTCAACCTCAACGCAATCGCTATCGGGCTGGGTCTCGAAAACATCGAGTACGAACCCGAACAGTTCCCCGGTCTCGTCTACAGGCTGGACGAGCCGGAGGTCGTCGTCCTTCTGTTCGGGAGCGGGAAGCTCGTCGTCACGGGTGGCGAGCGTCCCGAGGATGCGGACGAGGCGGTGGATAAGATAGTCGCACAGCTCAAGGATCTCGACCTCCTCGGCTGATGGGTGTAGGGAGCGGTATCGAACACCGGTGGTCGGGGTACCTCGGAAGGTACGTGCAGGTGGGTGTGGCGTCGAACAGCGCCGTCAGCGTCGCGTTTGTCGACGAACCCGACGCGGAGAGCGTGGAACGTGCGCAGGGTGAGGGTAGCGACGCCCTCCGCGCCGTCTTCGCGTACCTCGACGGCGGGGGTGCGACGCCCGACGTTCCGTACGCGCTCACGGTTTCAGGGGTGGAACGTAGGGCGCTCGAAAGGACGCGTGACGTACCTTACGGAACGACGACGACGTACGCCGAGTTCGGTTCGAGTATCGGTGAGGGCGGTGATGAGGAAGGTGTGGCGCGCGTACGTGAGGCGCTCCACGGTAACCCGGTGCCTATCGTCCTACCTTCGCACCGTATCGTTGCGGAGGACGGCATCGGCGGCTTTGTAGGACCGCGCGAGGTGAAGAGGAAGCTACTCGAACTGGAGGGTGTGTGAGTCCCGACAAAGGTGGGGGCGGTGTAGTCCCCGAAAGGGCAGTTATTATGCTCGCCGTCGTATGGGCGGGTCTCAAGATACTCGCGGTCGTGACCGGTGAAACCGCGTTCCGGCGGCTTGCCGACCAGATCATCCTGCCTATCGCGGTCGTCTTCGTCGTGCTCTGGTACTTCGGCTACATCGAAGGGTAAGCTTTTGTCGGACGCGACCAACCCGTCCGTATGTCGCTCGACGACTCGGCGCTCGTCCGTCTCATACTGATACTCGTAGCTATCTGGCTTGCGCTCAACGTCCTCGGCGAGGTGCTGAACCTACTCGCAAACTCGGTTATCGCCGCCGGTGTCGCTCTCGTCCTCATACTGTGGTATCTCGACTACCTGTAGGGGTTCGGCTTGGTTTACGTCCTTCTTCCGTCCACCGTACCACGCTTACTAACTGAACGTTTATTCAGCACCCTTTTAACACCGGAATACCGACGCAAGGACGAGGAAACAGATGTCAGGAACGACGAACACGTCCGTGTCATCTTCGACGGAGAAGGGGGACGGTGAAGGCAAGACCGCCGCGATACTGATAGAAGGGCTGAAGCTGACGTACAGCGACGGTACCGAAGCCGTGAAGGACGTGACGATGGAGGTACCTCAGGGCGAGTTCTTCGGGTTTTTAGGACCCAACGGAGCGGGAAAGACGACCACGATAAAGGTCTTGGTCACATTACTACAGCCGACGGGTGGGCGCGTCGAGGTTAACGGCTTCGACGTTAAGAGCAAGGCGCAGGAGGTGCGCGAGTCGATAGGCTACATGCCACAGGAGACAAGCGTTGACGAGGAACTGACGGCGCGCGAGAACATCAGGTTCGCGTGTAGGGCGTACGGCGTTCCGAGGGAGCGGCGCGCGGAACGTATCGATGAACTCCTCGAACTCGTTGACCTCGCGGATGTCGGGGATAAGAAGTCCGGGGGTTTCTCGGGTGGCATGAAGAAACGTCTCGACGCCGCGATGGCGCTCGTCCACAGACCGTCGCTTGTCTTCCTCGACGAACCGACGACGGGTCTCGACCCTAAGGCACGTAACGAACTCTGGGACTACTTCGAACGTATCAACGAAAGGGGTACGACGGTACTCCTAACGACACAGTACCTCGAAGAGGCTGACCATCTGTGTGAAAGGCTCGCCGTCATCCGTGACGGGGGTATCGTGGCACGCGGTTCGCCGTCCGAACTCAAACGGCGTGTCGGCGTTGAGTTTCTCGATGTGGATGTCGAGGGTGGACGGGACACGGCGCGGGAAGCGGCTGAGGTTCTGCGCGGTGAAGGTATCTTCGGAGGCGATGCGTCGGTCGAGGTAACCGACAGAGGGCTTAGCATCACAGCGAACGACGCGAGATCGCGCGGAAGCCGTCTCATGGTTGCGTTGGACGACGCGGGTATACAGGTAACCGGCTTCGATGTTCGTGAGCCTACGCTCGACGATGTCTTCCTCGCCGTTACCGACGACGAAACCGACGTTTCCGGCGGGGAGGACGCGGGAAGCCGACAGGGTGGTTCTGAGTGACGCCGGGGGCGGAGAGCGGCACCGACGGCGTCCGTCTGTCCCGGAACACGTTCGCGGGTGACTTCTGGGCGAACTTCAAGCGGTGGACGGTGAAATCGACACGTAACCCTTTCTTCCTGTTCCTTTCGCTCATACAGCCTATCATCTTCCTCGTTCTCTTTACACAGGTCTTCGGTGGTGTCGCAACCGGTGCTATAAACAGCGGCGAGGCGTCGGTTAGCTACACGACCTACCTCGTCCCTGCGATAGCGATGCAGGTCGCGCTCGCCGCCGCGGCTTCGTCGGGTATCGGTCTCGTGAACGATATGGAGGAAGGCATGTTCGAGAAGGTACTCGTTTCGCCTATGAACCGAACCGCCGTCTTCCTCGGAAAGACAGCCTCGGAGCTGTTGTTGATCCTCATACAGATAGGTATCATACTCGTCCTCGGTACGGTCTTAGGCGGCGAGATAGCCACGGGCTTCGCGGGCGCTATCGGTATCATGGCGGTCGGTTTCCTTTTCTCCGTATGGTTCGTCTCACTCTCGAACATACTCGCCGTCGTAAGCCGCGACCAAGAGACGACGGCTCTCGGTGCCAACATAATTCAGTTCCCTCTGCTCTTCATCTCGACGGCTTTCCTCCCCCTCGACGCACTCCCCGGATGGATACAGACCGTGGCTGGCTTCAACCCCGTCACGTACGGCGTCGATGCCGCAAGGGCGCTCGTCCTAGGAAGGGACGTGATGACGGTTATCGAACTCAACGCATTCGGTGGTATCTGGGACACCCTCGTCCCCGCCGTCTCCGTGCTACTCGTTCTCGACGTTGTCGTAGGCGGTGTCGCTGTCTACGTCCTCAAGAGCGCGACGAGTTCCTCCGTGAGGTGAGAGATGAACACGGGGTTTCGACAGCCCGACGGAAAGCGAGGGGGTGAGGCTGACGGTATGTCCTAGTAGTCGTCGGCGTCGAGGTCGCGTAGCCTTCTCACGCCGTCGACCTCGTCGACGACCTTCTCGACCTCGTCGGGTACGAGCGCGCGCCAGTCGCCGCCGTCGCGCATACGTTCACGTATCACGCGTCCGGAGAACCTGTCGCGCTCGAAAAGGACGCATTCGCGTACTTCGACGTCGTCCTCCTCGAACAGACGGACGATAAGAGGGTTGTTTGAGTAGACCGTCTCGAACGGCGGACACATAGAACGGACGTGTGTCGTCCAGACGGCGTTCCTGTTGAGATCCTCGACGGGGATGGCGTAGACGGTCTCGTCGCGGTCTTCGAGAGCCTTCGTGATCATACTGACGCGTTCGCCCGCCGTGAACGGGTTACGGAGCGTGTGCGACTTCTGTGCGCTACCCACGGCGACGACGACCTCGTCAACGTCGTCCATGATGTCGTCGACGACGCGTTCGTGCCCCTTGTGGAACGGCTGGAAACGTCCGACGTACAGTCCGCGCATGCGCAGGGTTCGGCGTCGCGCGGATTAAGCTTGGCGCTCGCGGACGGTGATCTACGGGAAAAAGAAGTTAAGCCACGAACCGTAGTTCCACGTATGGACAGACGCGGCTTCGTAACGGCGTTCGCAGTCGCGGTGTCGGGATGTCTCGGAGACGACGGACGGAACCGAACGGCGAACCGGACGGGGGACGCGACGGAGAACCGGAGCAACGACGGTGCGGACGACGGAGGTATGACGCGCCAAGAGGCGGTCGGAGGACTCCTGAGAGGAAGCTTCGTCCGTCTCGAAGCCGGATGGACGGTCTCCGCGTTTCCGCACGGCTATAACGTAGACGGCTACGATGGGCTGTATATCTACCACGGCTTCGTCGAAACCGAGGGCGCGGACGAACCGCCCAGGATACGTGTCATCGCCGAGAACGATACCGGATCCGAGGTCACCGTGGATACCGAGGCGATCGTACCGTACGGTGTCGGCTCCGCGACACACGACGGTACGACGGTCTACATCGTCCCTGCCGAAACGCCGGGTATCCAACCCCGAAACGGCGTCTGGCGCGTCGAGAACCTCCCCGAACCTCAGGACGGGGAACTCACCGTCGACGCGGGCGGGTTCGCCGTACGTGAGTACGTCCCCGTTCTCAAGCCCGACGGTGAGCTACGTGAAGGCGTCTACCGTTTCGGCGACGAGGACGAACTCGCCGTCTCCGTCTGGGAAACCGGAAGCCCCGGACCCCAAGAAGCCTCCGTCTTCGAGGGCGAAACGTACCCCGATATAGAGAACGACACGCGTTGGTACCACGAAGCCGACGAAACGACGCGTCTCTACCTCCAGCCGTCGGACGAACGTCTCGAACCGCCCGCGACAGCCGAGTTCACGCTCGTCAACAGGACGGAGGAACGTGTCTACCCCGGCGGAGCCGTCTACAAGCTCGTCGACGGTAGGTGGATACACGAAAACCCGTTCCACGGAACCGGATCCGAACCGCCCGTCGAGCCCGGCGGCGTCGAGAACACGCGGTTCGAGCTACATCCCGTCGACGAACCCCGCGAACACAACGCGCCACCCCTCGGAGGCGGTACGTACTGCACGGGGAAGGACGACTTCGCCGCAGTCTTCGAGGTGGACGCGTCCGCGCTCGAACTCAGACCGCCCGAAGAAGCCTCTGTGGAACGCCGCGACGGCTCCGTCTTCGTAGACGTCGGCTTGGACGCGGAGGTCGACGCAGTGGTCGAAAAGGTAGACAGGTACGGCGAAGAAGCCGAGCGCGTGATAGCCCAGAACGTCTACTGGATGGAAGTGTACGAAGACCGCGATACGGACGGACGTAGGTACGACCTGCTGAACTACTCCGTGCCTTTCGTCGACGGTACGACGGAACGCGTCGTCGTCCGCAACGCCGTCAGCGGCTCCTTCGATCCGAAGCTCTACGTCTACGACGGTGAGGCGTACAGTCTCTCGGCGCGCGAAGGGTGATAGATGGATCCGGCTGAGACGTGCCGTCTGACCGAGAGATCCCGTCCGACCGAGAGATGCCACCTGACCGAGAGACGCCGTCCGGACGTACCATGGCAGAAAGTATATGAGTCTTCCCGGCGTAAACGTAGTACGAGAAAACCTTTTGTGATTAAAAAATGAGCGACCCCCACGACGAGAACGGAGACGCTCAGGACGACGGTGAGGTGTCTGAGCGCGAAGTGAACGAAGTTCCCGAAGAGATCGACGGCAACGGCACCGGCACGGACGAGAACGTCGAAGCCGAAGCCGACGCCGTCGACGAGGTGGAGAAGGAGTCGACGAACGGCGAGGACGACGAGACGGAGCTTCTCGACAACCCCGAGGACGACGAACTCGGCGGTCTCGACATAGAGACGACGGCGGATATCAGCGTACCCGACGACCTGATCGATCAGGTAATCGGACAGGAGCACGCCGTCGACATCGTACGTAAGGCGGCGAAGCAGAAACGCCACGTCATGATGATAGGTTCGCCGGGTACGGGTAAGTCGATGCTTGCGAAGGCGATGGCTGAGATGCTCCCGCGCGAACAGCTTGAGGACACACTCGTCTACCACAACCCTGAGGACGGAAACAAGCCCAAGGTACGTACCGTACCCGCGGGCAAGGGCAAGGAGATCATAGATTCGCACAAGGAGGAGGTGCGTAAACGCGACCAGATGAGGACGATACTGATGTGGATAATCATCATCGGTATCGTCGCGTACTCGTTCCTCGTCCGTCGTTTCCTCCTCGGCATCATCGCCGCAGGTGTCATATTCATAGCCTTCCGGTACCTTCAGAACGACTCCGACGCCATGGTTCCGAACCTGCTTGTCGACAACTCCGACAAGGAGACCGCACCGTTCCGTGACGCCACAGGTGCTCACGCGGGCGCTCTCCTCGGCGACGTTCGGCACGACCCGTTCCAGTCGGGCGGTTTAGGAACGCCGTCACACGACCGCGTCGAGGCTGGTGCGATACACGAGGCGCACCGCGGCGTCCTGTTCATCGACGAGATGAACACGCTCGATATACGTAACCAGCAGAGCCTGATGACGGCGATACAGGAAGGCAGGTACTCCATCACGGGTCAGAGCGAACGTTCGTCGGGAGCGATGGTACAGACCGAGGACGTACCCTGCGACTTCGTCATGGTCGCCGCGGGCAACATGGACGCGATGGAGAACATGCACCCCGCGCTACGTTCACGTATCAAGGGGTACGGTTACGAGGTCAACATGAAGGACACGATCGAGGACACGCCTGAGGTTCGGCGCAGGTTCGCGCGTTTCGTCGCTCAGGAGGTCGACAAGGACGGTAACATACCCCATTTCGACCGCGACGCCGTCGCCGCCGTGATCAAGGCGGCACAGCGCAGAGCAGGGCGTAAGGATCACCTGACGCTCAAGCTACGCGACCTCGGCGGTCTCGTACGCGTGGCGGGCGACATAGCCGACGACGAGGGCGTCGACCTCGCAACCAAGGAGCACGTGCTTCAGGCGAAGAACCGCGCACGCTCGATCGAGCAACAGCTCATGGATCGACATATCGAGCGCAAGCAGGACTACGACATGACCGTGAGCCAAGGCGGTATGGTCGGACGCGTAAACGGACTCGCCGTCATGGGCGAGGACTCGGGACGCGTCCTGCCCATCATGGCGGAGGTCACCGAAGGAAAGGGCGAGGTCATCGCCACGGGCAAGCTACAGGAGATCGCGGAGGAGTCGGTCGACAACGTGAGCGCGATCATAAAGAAGATCACGGGCAAGGACGTTACGGAGATGGATGTCCACGTCCAGTACATACAGACGTACGAGGGCGTCGAAGGCGACTCGGCGAGTATAACGATGGCGACTGCGATAATCAGCGCCCTCGAAGATGTCGCCGTGGATCAGAGCGTGGCGATGACGGGTTCGCTCTCCGTACGCGGCGACGTCCTCCCCGTCGGAGGCGTGACGTACAAGATAGAGGCGGCGGCGAAGGCGGGTATGGACAAGGTCATCATACCCGCGGTCAACGAGCAGGATGTGATGATAGAGGACGAGTACAAGGAGGAGGTGGAGATAATACCCGTCAGCCATATCTCCGAGGTACTCGACCACGCACTCGTCGAACGCGACGGAAAGAAGGGCGTCCTCGACAAGATAAAGAACCTCGCAAGCGAACTCGACGTAGACACGCCGAAGGGACAGGGACAGCCGAGTCCTCAGTAGTTCGCGGCGTTACTCTTCGAGGCTGTCGAGTAGCCTGTCGAACACGAGAACCGCAACCTCGTTCGTGAAACGTTCGACTGTTTCGCCGTCGCCCGTGTCGACCGTGGCTTCGATATCCTCGCCTTCGGGGTTACGTAGACGGCACGTCGCGCCGTCGCGCTCTATCTCGTCCGTATGCTCGTCGACGAGATGGCTGTGAAGCGGCATACGCGCCGTCGAAACGTCGCAGTAGGGGCAGTCCATTACGAACGTTCTACGAGAGCGTCGAAGTGTTCGGGCGCTTCCTCGCTCAACGCGTACGTCAGCGCGAGACGGACGACGGCGTCACGGTCGTACTCCGGCGGTTGTTGGGCACCGACCGCACCGCGTACCGCCTCGCCGACTTCCTCTATCTCACCCGTGTCCTGTAGTGCGAGAAGGAAGGCGCTCAGACCGGGGTCGTCGGCGGAGACCGAACGAGGGTCGACGCCCGTCTTCGCGCGCTCCGAACGTTCCGCGAACGCCTCGGCGAACGCGTCCGACGGTGTCGGCTTTCCGCCCGCGTCCGTCTCGTCCGGCGTTTCTTCCGTCTCTGTCTTCCCGTCGCTCGTGTCTTCGTCGTCCTCTTCTTCCCCCTGTTCATCTTTCATTTCTTCCACGTCGCCCGCGTCCTCCCCCTTCTCTTCCTCCTTCTTTTCTTCCTCTCCTCCGTCAGCGCCTGAGCCGCCGTTCGTATCAGCCGAGATACGGTCCGCGCCCCGTGTCTGTTCCCTGAGTTCGTCGATCTCTTCGTCGTTGTCGGTCATAGACGTTCAAGAAGTTCCTCGGCGTTCTCCATAAACGCTTCGCGTGCGCGCTGAGCCGTCCCTGTCGACGCGTTCGACGCGAACAGCGTCTCGCCCCTGTTCGCTGAGTTCCGAACCGCCTGACTCCGCGGTACCTGCGTCGGCGCGACGACCTCAGGATACTCGTCCTCGTACTCCTCGGTAAACTCCTCCGAGAGACGCGTCCGTGAGTCCGTCTTGTTCAGAATCAGCATCGAAAGAGAGAGGTCGACGCCGAACGACTCGGAGATACGCCGCAGGTCGTCACGTAGCCGTCCAGCCTGACGCGCCTCAAAGGGTCCCGCCTCGACGGGGACGACGACGTTACGCGCCGACCAGAGACCGTTGTAGCTGACGTTGTTTGTCGAACCCGGAAGGTCGAAGAAGACGAAGTCGTAGTCCATGGGTTCGATATACTCGTTCACGAAGCTGTCGAGGCGCGAGTACCTGCGCTCCGTCTCCTCTATGTCGTTTAGCTCCGTATCCAGACCGTCGAGTCCCGGATGCGCGGGTATGAGATCGGGACCCTCGCCCGTCTCGAAGATCATGTTGCCGACAGCCTCCTCGTCGCCGAGCTTGCCCGCGATACGCCCCCACTGCTCGCGGAAGACGGTCGATATATTGGGCCAGTCGTCCTCCTCCTCGATACGCGCGCGGTACTCGTCCCAGACGCCGAAGTTCTTTGCGAGGTCAGCCTGCTTTCCCGCAAGGTCGATCAGAAGCACGTCGCGTCCGAGTCGATCGAGCGCGACGCCGAGATGTGCCACGGTCGTCGTCTTTCCCGTCCCGCCCTTGTCGAGGAACGTAGCCGCGCGTAGGGTTTCGCTCATGCCGAACCGTCGCGGCGCATACGTATAAAGCCTGATGGAAATTCGAGGTTTTATATGCCCGACTTACCAACGACGACCACGAATGTCAAGCAGACAGGTTTCGAAGTCGGGACGCGGAAAGGACTGGTACACCGTGCTCGCTTCGCAGGAGTTCGACCGCGCCGAACTCGGTGAGACGCCCGCAGACGAACCCGAGACGCTCCACGGACGTACCGTGGAGACGACGCTCGGCGAGATCACGGATGACTTCTCCGAGAACAACACAAAGGTCAAGTTTCAGGTAGAGGAGGTCGGCAAGGACGCCGTCTACACGCGTTTCGTGGGTCACGAACTCGCGCGAGACTACGTGCGTTCGCTCGTCCGGCGGGGTACGTCGAAGATAGGCGACGTTATCACCGTCCGAACCACCGACGACTACCGTGTACAGCTACAGCCCGTCGCGTTTACGGCGAAGAAGGCTGACGACTCGCAGGAGAAGAGTATCCGTCGGCGTATGAACGCGATGGTCAGGGAGAAGGGCGAGGATCTCACCTTCGAGGAACTCGTCGACGCCGTCGTCGAGGGACGCCTATCGAGCGCCGTCTACAACGAGGCTAAGGAGATCTACCCCGTCCGCAGGGTCGAGGTGCAGAAGACGAAGGTCGCCGCCACGCCCGAACAGGTTCACGAAGAGGAAGAGGTCGAGGCTTAGTCGCTGTTCTCGGATATATCCACGGTTCCGTCCTCGACGCGTTCTATACGCCACGTTCCGTCGCCGCTCATCTCGCTACCCGATACCGTCTTCCATGTACCCTCCGCTACCGAACCGTCCTGAGAGTACTCGCCCTCGAAGTTGAACTCGATCCCCGTGAGACCGAATGCGTTGACAGCGCCCGTGCCGTTCGTTTCGCCCGTCCGCGTTCCCACCTCGCCTTCGAGGTATCCCTCGGAGACGCTGTCCCCCTGAGCGGTCGCAACCACACGCCCCGTCCCAAAGTTGACCTCGGCGCGTATCTCACCTTCAACCGGGACGTTCGTCGGTCCCCCTCCTCCGGAGAACTGACCCACGTACCCGACGGTGTCGTTGCCCTCGATCGCGGGCGGTTCGAACTGACCTTCGGGCGTCGCGCCTACCGCGCTAAGCGCAACGCTCGTCGTGGTCTGGGGGTAGACGAGGTAAGCGCCCGAAACCGCGACGAGCGACAGAACCATGAGACCTATGACGGTCTTCTTTAGCCCCCCTTTGGTAACGAAGTCGAAGATAAGCTCGAATATACCTCCGAATATGGTTCGGAATATACCCATTACCGCTGGTAGGTGTGGCTAACAATTAAGCTTTTCCCGCGAAGACCCGGTGTCAGGCTGTCGTACGACGAGAGCCTGTCTAACCGAATAGCTCGCCGAGACCTTCCGAGGCGTCTTCCTCAGCCTCTTCCTCGTCAACCTCCTCGGCTTCTTCTTCGGCTTCGTCTTCCTCGGCTTCCTCCTCGGCACCGGCTTCGTCGGTCTCTCCGCCCTCCGGCGTGGCACCGCCGCCTCCGCCGCCCGCGCCTCCTGCGGGTGCGACAGCCGCCTGTTCGACGGCGTCGTCTATATCGACGTCTTCGAGCGCCGCGGCGAGCGCCTTGACACGGCTCTCGTCGACATCGACGCCTGCGGCTTCGAGAACGTCGGTTACGGTGTCTTCGGTGACCTCTTCTCCTGCGTTGTGCACTGTAAGTGCGGCGTATAGGTACTCCATCTTTTCTCCTTGTGTCGTTGTGTCTTGTCTGTGTTAAACAGTTTCCGGTTTTCTCAGAACAGGTTGCCCATGCCTTCGGAGACCTCCCCGTCGTCATCCCCGTCTTCTTCGGCTTCGCCCTCGCCCGCATCCTGTTCGTCGTCCTCATCCTCGGTCTCGTCGTCGGCTTCCACCTCTTCTTCGTCTTCCTCCGTTTCTCCGCGCGCGGGTGCCTCGACGCCCTTGAGTTCGTCGGGTAGTGCGTCGTCGTCGAGGTTAGACGCGAGAGCGCGTACGTCGGCGTCCGCCTCGGCGAGGAGGCTGTCGAGAACATCGGGTTCGTAGACGCCCGCCTCGATACCGACTGCGAGAGCGTCGGTGTACGCCTTGGAGATAAGCGCGTCGCGTGTCGTTTCGTTGACCACGCCCGCGTTGACACCGAGGTTGAACGCTCCACCGACAGCGGTTTCGAGGTCGGCGCGGTACTCGTCTATATCGATATCGAGCGTATCGGGTTGGAGTACGGTACCTTCGTCCTTCTCGACGAGCGCGCGCAGGTCGAGACCCACCTCAAGAGGCTCTATATCGAGCTTTGAGAGCGCCTCGGCTATCTCAGGCGTCGCCTCGTCGCCTTCTTCGAGTACGACGGAGTCCTCGGTGACCTTTATGGAGCCTTCCTCGATACGTGCGCTGATACCCGCCTGCTGTAGATCGCCCACGACGGGACCGGGGTCGAACCCCGTGTCTCCTTCGGGGACGACGACCTCGTCGGTCGCCTCCTGTCCGGCGCTTATGGGCGCGGAACTCTTTCCTTCCTCTATCTTTCTGTAGAGCGAGAACGGGTTGTCGTCGGTCAGAAGGAGACCCGTCTGTCCCTCGACGTACCCGACGAGTCCTTCGAGACCTTTCTCCTCAAGCGCGCGGCGCATCAACGTGTTACGTCCGACGCGCACCTCCGCAGAACCGTGGAGGTTACGGCGTATCTGCTGGAACTGTTTCGAGGCGATACCCTCGACGTTTACGATACCGACGGCGTCGTGTTCGTCTATGAGACGCTCGAACTCGTCTATCTCGTCGCGTTTCCATTCGGGTATCTCCTCCGTAAGCTGTGGCGTCATGCTACCTCCATGGCGGGACCCATCGTTGTCTTGACGTAGACGGAGTCAAGGTTTAGCTCACCCTTTTCGAGGTCGGCGGTGAGCCTGCGCAGAACAGCCTCTATGTTGTCGGCGAGCTCCTCCGTCGCCATCTCCTCCGTCCCTACGGTCGTATGGAACGTCCGGCGGTCTCCCGAACGGAGGGCGACAGTACCCTTGAGACGTTGAACCTCTTCCACTACATCGTCGTCTGGTTCGACGGGCGACGGCATCTTACCGCGCGGACCCAGTATGGTACCGAGGTAACGACCGATGTCCTGCATGTAATCCGTCTCGGCGATGAAGAAGCTCATCTCGTCTGCGAGATCCTTCGCCTCGTTCTCGTCGTCGGCGAGGTCTTCGAGTTCGTCGGGACGTATCACACGATCCGCAACGTCCTCGGCTCGAACCGCTGTCTCACCGTCGGCAATTACTGCGACACGTGTATCCTGTCCCGTTCCTTCGGGAAGGACGAGCTCCATGTCGACGCGGTTGTCTGGCTGACTCAGGTCGAGATCCCGCAGGTTGATAGCGAGGTCGACCGTCTCCTTAAAGTTCCTCTCCTCACGTTCGGAGAGGGCTTTCTCTACTGCTTCGTCTGTATCCATTGAAACACCTCCGTAGTGCGGCGTTCCGCCTTCTACGGACTTACGGATGGGAGATGGGCGACGGACAAAAACCCACCGAAAGCCGTCTGCGTCGGCGAAGGTTATATGTGACGACCGTTCGTAACCTATGTCATGAGATTCCCTGCTTCCGAACAGGTAAGTAGCCACGAGTCGAGCTTCGAGGCGGCTCACTCGGAGGTCCGCAAGAAGGGGTTCACCGGAACGCTCGTGCTCGACGCCGTCGACGGGAACGGTGTCGCCGTCTACCTCGACGGCTGGCTCGTCTACGCAAAGTACCGCGGTGCGTCGGAGGAGTGGGGTCAGGACGCGCTGGAGGCGATGAAGGACAGGTCGGGTGAGATCGACAGGCACGCGTCGCGCCGCGACCCCGTCGAGATGTTCCGTACCTACATGAGCTACATAGGACGCCAAGAAGGTCTCGTCTCCGTACACCACACCGACGAGGTAGAGGTTCCCAAACGTACCATACTCGTGACCGAAGGGGGGAGCCTCGAAAAGACTGAGGTACCGCCCGGAACCCGTATCGGATACTCGCCCGACGAGGAACTGACGCGTAGCTTCTTCGAGGAGAAAGGGATGTCGGGTTACGCGCTTTCGAACGATGAGATCGTGTTCTTCGACGACGGCGAGGAGACGAACCGCGAGAAGTTCAAGGACGACGAACTCTCCATACTCGTACGTATGGAGAGCGAGGAGGCGGGCGCGGCGCTCGAATGCGACTACCTCGACGTCTACACACAGGGTTCGTCCGGCGGTCAGGTCGACATCGAGTTTGATATCGAAGGATGGGAGGTGGTCGAAAGCACCGACGGTGACGGAGGCGGCGGTCTGCTTTCGGGTATACTCGGCGGATAGGCTCAGTCGACGAGTACGTCGACTATCTTCGACTCTATCTTACGCAGATGCTCCGACGCCGTCGAAGGTGCGCATCCGAGAGCATCGGCTACCTCGTCGTGTGTCGCCGAACGCGGCACGTCGTAGTAGCCGAGACGCGCCGCGACACGTAGAACCTCGTGCTGTCTGTCGGTGAGGTTCGCAAGCACACGGTCGTCCTGAGGGCTGTACTCGCCCACACGCCGGACATCGACCTTGACGCCCTCAGGGAGGTCGTCAAGAGCCTCGCGCAGTGTTTCCTGTTCGCCTATGACGGTGGCGCGGACGCCCCCGTCGACGAACTCCATCGGCGTGTCTATCATGAGACGACGGTCGTCGACGATAGAGAGAAGACCCACGACGGGCTCCCCCTGTCCGACATGGACGTAGACGTGGTAGGTATCGCCGGATACGTCGATCACGTCGTAGCTCAGTATCTCGTCGCTGTCTTCGAGCGCGCGGTGTAGAACGTCGCCGTCGCCCTCTATCTCGTAAAGCGCCGCCACTGTGTCGTCGCTCAGGAGGTTTATGTGGTGGACGTGTCCGCGTCTTAGGTCGGGGTTGTCGGCTATCATCTCCTCGACAGGATGGAACGTGCCGTCCGAAGGCGAAAGAACCAGACTCAGGTATCTCATCGGTACCGGATACGCGGTGCGCCCGGATAAGAGCCGCGGACGGCGTTTCCCGAACGTACGTCCATCCTTTCTCCACGGTTCCTTCGTGCGTGGCGAAAAAGGGTTGTTCTTCCGGCGTCTACGGTAAAGTATGCAACCCGTTGTATTCGTACACGGATTCCTCGACACTTGGTACGCGCCTTGGTGGGGACGGATGGCGAAGCACGTGGAGAACCTTGGTCTCGTACCCGATGAGATACACGCCGTCGACAAAGGTCTCGTACCCGGAACCACCGTAAGGTCGCCGCGCGACTACGCCGAACTCGTCCGTGAGGAGGTCGAGAAGGCGTACGACAGACACGACGAACGCGTAAACCTCGTCGGACATTCGATGGGAGGTCTCGACTCACGGTGGTACGTCGAGCAGTTGGACGGCGACGAACTCGTCGACACCGTCGTGACACTCGGCACGCCCCACCACGGTACGCTTCTTTCGCGGTGGGCGTTCTTCACGCCCGGAGGGCGCGATATGACGATGTCGAGCGACCTGATACGTACGTTAAAGAACGACGGTGTCGCCGACGGCGTCGAGTACGTCGCGGGGTGGAGCACGTCGGACGAACTCGTAAAGCCCAAACGGAGCGCCAAACTGCCGTCTCAGAGGGGGAACGTCACCAACGTCAACCTCGGACCCATGAGCCATTTTGAGATACAGTGGAGACGGTCGGCGTTCGACAAGTTCGCCGGGTACCTGAGAAGCGAAGGTTGAAGCCGTCGGGCGCGCTTTTTCGCACATGGAGATACGCGGAGAACGCGAATGCCTCGACTGCGGCGAGACGTGGAGCTACTTCGAGACGCGCGAACCCGCGTGTCCCGAATGCGGAAGCCTGCGTAGTCGCGCCGTGGAGGACGCCGACGAGGACACCGCGGGCGCTGTCGAGACGGCTGATCTTCTGACGCGTTTCGGAACCGACTTCGACGCGGCTCTCGAAGAGGTGGAGGAACGTTGCAGAGAGTACACGTCGCGCGCCGGGTTCGTCGAGGGCGGCGAACTCCTGCCGCCGTCGCCCGTCTACGTCATGGCGTGCGAGGTAAAGCACGTCTCAGCGGAGTTCGTGGGCGAGCGTGAACCGACGGACGAGGAGCGCGAGTACGTCGTGGCTCTCGTCGAGGGCGTCGGGAAGGGTGAGCCACCGGGGACGGACGAACGTCCTGAGACACTCGAATCCGCGCACCGTCGTGCCGTCGCCGAGACGGTCGAGGAGTACGCCGTAGAGCTTTCACGTTACAGCCGTACGGTGGGCGAAACCGACGCGCGCGTGGAGGAGGCACGCGACCTCGCCAAACGTACACAGGCGACCGACGGCGACGCCGACGACGCCGTCGAGGGTCTACGTCTGCTCCGTGACGTGTACGACGATCTTACTGCGTCCGAGGCTTAGTCGTCCGCGCCACGGAGACGCGCCGCCTCGACGGTGTTCCGAAGAAGCGCCGCGACGGTCATAGGTCCGACACCGCCCGGTACGGGTGTGATAGCGTCCACCTTCTCGCTCACCTCGTCGTAGGCGACGTCGCCCACGAGTTCGTCGTCGACACGGTTTATGCCAACGTCGACGACGACGGCGTCTTCGCTCACCATGTCGGCGGTTACGAACCCCGGTACGCCAACCGCCGCGACGACGATATCCGCGGTGCGTGTATGCTCCGCAACGTCGTCGGTGCGCGAGTGACAGACCGTAACGGTTGCGTTCACGTCGCGCGAGACGAGCAGGGAGGCGAGCGGCTTTCCCACGATGTCGGAACGCCCGACGACGGTGACGTCCGCGCCTTCGAGTTCGACGCCGTGTTCGCGTAACATACGTACGACGCCCTTGGGTGTCGCGGGCACGAAACGCGGACGCCCTTCCATGAGGAGACCTTTGTTGTACGGATGGAAGCCGTCGACGTCCTTCTCCGGCGCGACGGTTCCGAGCGCGCGATCCTCGTCGACGCCGTCGGGAAGAGGTAGCTGGACGAGTATACCGTCGACATCTTCATTGTCGTTGAGTTCCTCGACGGTCGACAGGAGTTCGTCCTGTCCTGCGTCGGGGTCTATACGTACTGTCTCGGAGTCGATACCCACCTCGTCCGCCGCCTGCCTCTTCATACGTACGTACGTCTCACTCGCCGGGTCGTCGGTCATCAGCACCGCTACGAGCTTTGGCGTACGTACCATACGGTCGACCTCGTTCGTCACCTCGTCACGTACGCGCCCGGCGATTTCGTCGCCTTCTATTATATCCGTCATGGTGGATGGTTCGTCGGCGACGGATTGAACCTAACGGTAACGCGGCGACTCACGGACAAGCGATGCGTCGACATCGTCGACGGACGTGCGCCCCGTCAGACCGAGCGTGAGGTCGATGTCGGCGCGCAGGTTCTTGACGACCTCGCGCACACCGTCCTCGCCCGCAAGCCCGAGTCCGTAGACGTACGGGCGTCCGAGCATAACGGCGTCGGCGCCGAGCGCGAGAGCCTTGAGGGCGTCCGCGCCCCGTCGAACGCCGCTGTCGAAAAGAACCGTCTCGTCTTTGAGCGCCTCGGCGACGCGCGGGAGGGCGTCAAGCGCACCCGTCGCGCCGTCGACCTGTCTCCCTCCGTGGTTGGAGACGACGACGCCCTCCGCACCCGCATCGATAGCCGCGATCGCGTCCTCCGGCGTCAACAGCCCCTTGACGACGACGGGTAGGTCGGTGGAGTCTACGGTACCCGCGAGCGTCTCAGGCGTGAAAGACGCGTCTGAGAAGATGTCGATGAAGTGCCGTATGGCGGCGAACTCGTTCTCCTCCGGCGTGTCGTCGAGCGAACCGCGGAAGACGGGGTCGTTGAAGTAGTTGTCGAGTCCCTCGGCGTCAAGAAACGGCAGGTAGGCGTTCTCGATGTCGCGCTCGCGCCATCCGAGAAGAGG
>Ga0207414_1000266_pt1 | contig 24864 bp, 11 predicted proteins | sample PonA231FremontCA_2_FD_187269 | JGI IMG/M metagenome (GOLD analysis project Ga0207414, IMG submission 187269) | Marine sediment microbial community from Fremont, CA, USA - Pond A23 Sediment 1 (SPAdes) | ecosystem: Environmental > Aquatic > Marine > Unclassified | place: USA: Fremont, California...
AAGATAAATCAGGATTAGAGAAAACCGGAGAAGGTATCGGAAAAACATCCAGTCAAGGTTGGGGAGGAACGAAAAACTTAATTGGCAATTTTGCTCAGGATGCACACGAAAACAAATATAAATCTGCATTGCTTGATCCTAAACAAAGCATTGCAGAGACAATAGGGAATGATATTGTTCATGGTATTACAGGGGAAGATAGTAAACTTCATGAGCAAAGTCAGGAGTTTGAAGAAAAAACAAAACAACGTAGAGAAGGGTTACAGGAAGCCGGAGAAGAAATAAAAGAAGAAGGCAAGGAATTAATCCGGGAGAAACAGGTTGAAGGAATGGGAAAAGACGGATTTTGGTATGAAATGGGAGAAGTCATGGGATATGCTCTACCTTCTGCCGCTGCCGCTGTAACTTCTTATTTTAACCCTGCCGCCGCTGGTGCAGTAGGACAGGCTGTTATTGGTACAATAGGAATGTCTGCCGCTGGATCAGCAATGCACGAGGTAGAAGAATATTACAGGAATCAAGGACAGGAAGCCCCGGACGGTGTTAAATACGGTGTTGGTTTGGCCGCTGGTGCGTCTGAAATGCTCCTTGAGCAGATACCGCTTAAAGGTATAATGAAGCCTATCAAAAATACCAAGATTGGAAAAAAGGTATTAGGTAAAACCGTTGCATCTGAATTAATCAGCAATCCAAAAGTGGCTAACAATATTGTAACAAAATTCGCAAAACAGAACCCAAAACTGTTTAAGCGTTATGCTAAGGGTTTAGGCTCTCAAAGTTATAAAGAAGCCGGACAAGAAGGCGTACAGCAAACGATTGAATCCGTGTTGCATAATACTTACATGGATGAAGAAGACAGAAGAGACTTAGATCAGATTCTCCGCAATGGATTAGAAGCCGCTTATAAAGGTGGTTTAATGGGTGGATTTGTAGGAACAATAGGCTCAGGAGCCGTTCCGGTTAATGACATGAAACGCTGGAAAAAAGAAGGAATGACACTTGCACAAACAAGTGACGGGGAAGTTTACGAATTAATGGGGCAAAAAGACAAAGAAGGGAATACATTTTTTGCAAGAACCAGAGACGGCAAAAATAAGGAAATTAAAAAAGAGAATGTTGTCAGTTCAAAACATATTGACAGGAAAGAATTTGAACAGATTGCAAAGAAGGCTAAAGAAGGTACTGCAATAGCTGAAAAAACTGAAAGGGATTTACAGAAAGAAAAGAATAAAAAAGAGGCAGAAAAATTAGTTAACCCGGATACAGACGCTATCACTTTATTTGAAAATGAGGATGGCGAAGTAGAATATGTTTTGAAAGGGAACCCGGAAAATAACAAATCGCTTCCTTCAAACATACTTTTTGCATTAAATCCAAAAACAGGAAAAACCAGACAGGTTGCTCCAAGTAGCGTGCAAAATGACAAAGTAGAATATCACAGTGTTGATGAATTTGCAGAGAATGTGACGTTAAAACAAGAAGCCTCAGAACAAATGCAGGCACAGGCTAAAATGGCAGAGCAGAGACAAGGACAGGCACAAGAACAAGGAGGGCAACTGCAAAAAGGCAAACAAGTATCCTATAACGGAGAAAATTATACAGTTGATGAAGTTTCTGAGGATAATGTTACCCTATTGAAAGAGACTTCTGAGGAAAGTATGCCTGAGAGCATAGAGGTTCAAAAATCAGAATTTCAAAATATTGGAGAGCCTATACAGGAAGAGCAAACCGGACAAGAACAACAGCAATCAGATCAACAGCAAGGACAGGAACAAGAATCACAGGAAAGTCAAAATCCGGTTCTCACTATTCAAAGAAATAAGGATACAGAAAAATACGAAGTAGCGCAACAGGATGATGGTAGTTATCGGGTTAATCAAACATTTACTAAGCGAAAAGAAGCTGAAAAAGTTGCTAACGAACTTAACGAAGAATACGAAAACTCAGAGTTTACAGTAATAGATGAAACTCCAAAAGATGATCCTTTTGCGAAAAATCAATTATACATTCATGTAGAACCTAAAACCCAGCAAAATGAAGAAACTAATAAGGAAACAGAAAGAGAGAGTACAGGAGAAGAAAAAGAAGAGAATACAGAAGATGTTCAACGAAGTGATGAACAAGTCAATGCAGAACAAAAAGAATCTCAAAAAACTGGACAAACTGAACAGGAAATTGGACAAACTGAACAGGAAGGAAGAAAAGAAACTGCTACGCAAGATAGACAAGAGACTGAAACAAATCAATCAAGCGAGGAAGGAAGAAAAGCCGAAAGGACTAATCAATCAGGTACAGGAGAACAAGAAGTACGAACCGGGAACGCTGAATCAGGAAACGTTTCACAGTTGGATGAAGGAAGCGTTCAAGAGCAGACTGGAACCAATGCCGAGAATACCGGGGATAACAGTGAGATACCCGGAGAGACATTCGACAATAGACAACAAGATTCCGTAGGTAAACAAATAAGTACCGAAGAAGTTGAAGGAATGATCGTTGACTACCTAATGACAACCAAACAGGAAGCGTTTGAACAGCAACCAGATATGATAGATGAAGTTGTGGATCATTTCTTTAACACCAATGAATATACCGAATTTTACGGCACTATCCCGGCAGTACAAAACCGAAAAGAAGATACACAGACTTACAAAACATTCTTAGAAGCTGAAAAGAATGTAAGTAAAGATCGTGTTATTGAACAAACTAAATCCCGGATGGGAATTGCTGAACAACAAAACGAACAACAATATGAAGAAACTCAGGAATCTATTCAAGAAGAAACCACAGACGAAGGAGGACAAACTCAGGAAGAAGCTCAGGAAGGAATTGAACAAGAAGAGGCAGGATCATCTAAAGAAGGTACAGATCAAGAGAGAGATTCACAGGGAGAGAATGAAAATGATCGGCCAGTAGGAGAAAACCAGATTTTTACTGAGGAAATGGCTGAAAAAGCCAGACAAAAACTCAGGGAAAAACTAAACAATACCAATGCAGGAGCCGATCCAGAAACAGCTTATTATGCTTTTGTCTTAGGTGGTTATCATGTAGAGAAAGGCGCGCGAAAATTTTCTGATTTTGTCAAGGCAATGGTTAATGACATTGGCAGTGGTATTAAGCCGCAATTAAAAGGTGCATACGCCAGTATTAAAAGACAACAAGGAATGGAATCCTATGTTGATGAAATGGATAGCGACCAATACGCTGATAATGCAGATATTGATGAAATATTAAATACCGAAGAAAAAACAGACCTTCAAGAAAAAGAAGGTTTGACCATGGATGAAATTGCAGAAGCTAATAATGATCTTGATTCAGAAAATCAAATACCTATTGAAAATGCAATAGATTATAAAGAAGAACAATCTGATCAACCAGAAGGAGTTGTAAGTAATGAAGAGGTTAAAAAAGAATATAAAAGAATAGACTTAACCCAAGAGATAGACAGTTACGACCTGCCTCCTGTATATGAGAGTGAAATAATGGCAAGGTTTGGATTAAATGATAAAAAACCCGGACAATTAGAAAGTTTTCAAAAAGAGGAGGCTGATAGAATAGAAAAAGAAATAAGGAAGAAACTATCTAAAAAATACCCGGAATTAAAACAATCTGATCAACCAGCCAATGAAGGCAGAAGTGTTGAAACAGAGCAGAAGCCGTCCGATAAAGAGGCGACTTCCGAAAAAACAGAGGAAAAACCATCCGAGGCGCAAAAGAAAGCCGGAAACTATAAGAAAGAAAAAAGAAATATTCGTGGATTGGAGATTGCCATTGAAAACCCGAAAGGTTCAGAAAGGAGTGGAACCGACCAACAGGGTAATGAGTGGAGTGTAACCATAAACCATGACTACGGTTACTTCAATCGAACCAAAGGAAAAGACGGAGATCAGATTGATGTATTCCTGTCAGAAAACCCGGAAGAAGGCAATATTTATGTAGTTGACCAATATAATGAAGATGGCTCTTTTGATGAACACAAAGTAATGATGGGATTTGCCTCTAAAAATGAAGCCTTAAAGGCTTACAAGTCAAACTACAATAAAGGAGCCGATAATGCCGGAGCCATTACAGAAGTTACAGAGCAACATTTCAAAGAATGGCTTAATACAGCACAGACTTATTCCAAACCTAAGCGTAAACCATTCTCCAATTTAAAAACAATAGCCAAAAATTCACTATTAGATCAGGTTGAACAATACAATAAAGAAACTTCTATACAAAAACGTAGGAAAAAGTATCAGGATATTGTTCAACAGGCCGCTAAATTAGGATATAAAGTAAAAGACAAGAAAGGAAAGAAACATGACAATTATCGCTGGGATATTGGAATTTTTAACGACAATGGTAAAAAGGTTTACCGGGATAATGAGATAAAAAACACAAGTGAAATGACTAATTTTGTACCTTTAAATGAAAGAAGCGAAAAGGTACAGGAAATATTCAGTAAATTATCACAAGCACATGAAGTTTATCCAAAAATCATTGAGGACTTAAAATTAGGTGGATTAAAGAAAAGTGAAGTTAAAGGGGCAATTAAGGATATACAAGAAGGAAAAAATACTTATCGTGCGCATGAATTACTCGCAGAATTTGAAAATGCAGTAGCAAATGATTATTTTAGTGTATATGAAACTGGTAAAGGTGCGGACGCACATTACGAGCCAGTAAGTGTTGATGAAGTATTAGAATCAGCAGAGGATGTTATAAACAAAGTTAATGAAGAAAACACATTAGAAGAAGAATATAGCGATGTATTACACATAATCTCAGAGTATGAGATTGAAACCCTTGAAGATTTAGAGTCGTTAAATCAAAAAGGATATTTCGGTCAATTTCCATATACAGAATATGAATATAATCGACTTAAAGAATACCTAAACGAAAAACAAAATGAAGAAAGACGAAATCAAAAAGAGAGCAAAAAGACAGAAGGCAAGGAGGATTCTTCAAAGGATGCAGGAAAAAGAGAAAGCTCAGAAGATTCTCAACGAACCCCGGAGCAACAAAAAATCGCAGAACAGTACGACCAGCGAATAAGAGAAAAAGAAGAGGAACTCTCTAAGGCAAAGAAAAAACGGGAAAAGAAAGTTGCGGAGTTAAATGATCGCAACGGCCTTTGGGGAGATACACAAGAGCAAGGAGACTTATTTGCCGGGGATGCCCTGTTTGAATTTAACAAAGAAAATTATGATATTGCTCTCAAACCTTACGATCAGGAAATAGAGAGAATCAAACAGGAGATTGAGCAACTAAAATCTGACAAAGAGAAAGCTATACAAGCCGCTGAACAACAAGGCGATTTATTTAACGACCAAAAACAAGATAAAAATGTTAGGAATAGATCAGGAAATACTCAACAAGATAGCGGAAACGCAGACGATGGAGTACAAACTAACCAAAATGATGATGAGCCTTCCTCCGAGACTGATAGACGAGCGGGAGGAGAATCTAATGAAGGAATTGACCAATCAGGTAATGAAGGATTTTCCAACACTGGACGAGGACAAGGCAGAGCTGGTGGCTCTCAAAACGTGGGAGGTTCTCCCGCTTCTACTGGAAAGGGAGGCAATCAACAACTACGCACAGGAGAACAACGATCTAACAATAATGATGGCGTTTCCCCCGATGATAGAGACACCGGATCAGGCTCTCCTACTTCTAATGAAGGAAAGCCCGTATTTGAATCAGAAGAAGTACAGGGAGATTCTAAAGATAATCAAGATTTACCTGAAACATCTTCCGAAGAGCATGGAGAGAAACAACAGCAAGAAGGAAAGGTAGATGAACAGGTAAAAGACGAAAGAGGCAATAAAGAAAGTATTGCTCAATCACTTCCTCAATTATATCCAGAACAACACACTGACGTACAAAAAGGCGAAAAACGCTTATATGTTCAAGGCGGCAAAGGAATGTTGTTTGCCAATGCCACCGGAACCGGAAAAACTTATACCGGACTTGGACTAATCAAGAGAGAAAAACAATTCAACCCGGACGGCACAATCCTTATTGTTGTACCTTCTCAACCAAAAATCAAAGATTGGGCTGATGTTGCCGAAAATTTAGATATGGAATTATATCAAGTACCTGACACTAAGAGTAAGCCACAGGAGAAAGGTATAAATATTGTCACATTTAAAAATTTCATTGACAACAATAACATGAAAGATTCTGAATTTGATCTTGTCATGTACGATGAAAGTCACAAGCTAATGGGCGACAATAAAGGACAAGCCTCTCAAACTACAATAAATCATTATCAACATACTAATAAATCCTATCATTGGACTTTAGAAAAATACAAAGATAATACCGGGTTATGGCCTAAAGAAAGAGAATTAAGAGCCAAAATAAACGAATTAGAAAAATACAGAGAAAAGGGAGATGTAAGAAGTTATAAAGAAATAAACAAAAAAATTGAAGAAATAAAAGCGCAGATAGGGGAATTAAACAAACAACAAGAAGAAGTATTACCCGAATTAGAGGAAAAAGCTAAAAAAGCAAAAGACACTAAGGCTGTTTTCCTTTCTGCAACTCCTTTCAAATCACACTTTAATCTGAGATATGCAAATAAATATCTGTTTGATTGGGGAGAAAGTGAAAATCAGAACGCTTATAATGTTCCAGATGCAGAGGAAAATTTCTTCGTAAGTAACTTTGGGTATAGAATGAGGCATAATAAACTTACCCAACCAGATGAAGCCTCCGTTGATGTTTCTGCATTGGAGCGAAGATTTGCGGATGCGCTTATGGAACAAGGCTCAATGAGCGCAAGAGTATTGGAAGTAAACAAGGATTATTCCAGAGAATTTCCTATTGTGTCTGACAAAGAGAGTCAAATATTAAATGAAGGAATCAAAAACGCTATTGATGGCAGAAAATACGAACATCTATCAAAGTATGCACGGTTCCGTTTTATAGGTAAAGGCCACTATCCTAAGCGACTGTTTGAAGTATTAAAAGCCAATTATATAGCAGAAAGGATCAAGAAACACAGAGAACTTGGAAGGAAAGTTGCTATTTATCATGGATACAATGAGGCTGAAATACAGCATCCTTTTAATTTTGAAGGTGCGTATTATCAGTATGTAGATATGAAAAACGGCAAACAGGTTACAAAATATATAAAAGATGATAAAGAAGCACTGGAAGAATACGAACAGTTTAAAAAAGATAATCCGCAGTTATTTAATTTAAGTTATGACTTAATCAACCCTATTGATGTATTGAAGAAGAAATTAGGGGAAGATAATGTAATGGTTTATAACGGCAGAATTTCAAATAAAGAGAAAAATGAAGCCAAAAAGAAATTCAATGATGATAACAGCGGCAAAGATATACTCATAGTTAACCAGCAAGCCGGAAAAGAAGGAATTGATCTGCACGACAAAGAAGGCGGCAAACAAAGAGTAATGATGAATATTACCATGCCTTCCGATCCTATTACAGCACTTCAAGTTGAAGGTAGAATTTATAGAATGGGTGTGCAGTCAAACGCTATAATGGAATACCCGGTTTTAGGATTAGACCTTGAAAGCGCACTTTTCGGCTCAGAAATTAACAGACGGGTAGGTACTACGGAAAATCTTGCAATGGGTAGTATTGCAAGGGATTTAAGAAAATCATTCAAGCAAGGATTTGAACACGCAGAAAGTTACGATCCACATACAGAACAAGGAACCGGAGGTAAAGAAAGAGACGCAAGGCAGGCAAAAATGTCAGAGTATGAAGAGGCTAAGGCTCTATATCATACGAATTTAAAGAAAACATCTAAGAATAAATCACAGGAAGGACAGGATTATTTTGCTACCCCTGAGCCTTTAGGATTTAAAATGATCCGGGATTGGGCTAAAGTACCAGAAGGCGGTGACGTGTTAGAACCATCCGCAGGACACGGAGCCATTGCTCGGTTTGCACCGGAAAAATCTAAACTCACAGCATTAGAACCAATGCAGGGATTGTTTTCAAAATTAAAAGTTAATGCTGGTAGTGGTAGATTGGAGCAAACTAATTTTGAAAATTTAGATAAAGTCAATAGTTATGACAGTGTTGTTATGAACCCTCCTTTTGGTAAAGGTGGTAAAACTGCAATAGAGCATATACAAAAAGCCTTTAATAATCATCTAAGAGACAGAGGACGTATTGTTGCTATTGTGCCGGAAGGAAATGCAATGCAAAAGAGATTAGATGATTTCTTTAATGGAGAAAATGAAAAGGGAAAACTAAAAAATCCAGATGCAGTTAAACGGGCAGAAATAACACTGCCATCGGTTACTTTTGAACGTGCCGGAACGAAAGTAAGAACTAAAGTTATTGTTATTGATAAAGTCAAAAATCCTGACAATTACGAAATAGCACCAGAACAACAAACCGATTTAACTCATATTGAATCCACAAAAGAACTGTTTGAGCGAATTGAAGAATTAAGCAGCGTACCGGATAAAATTTCACAGGAAGATTTAAAAGAAGATGCAAAACAGAATGAAGATATAGAGGAAAATCAGGAGGCAGAACAAAAAGAAGGCGCAGGAGAAAATAAAGGCACAGGAGAAAAACAGGAAAATGAAGAATATTCTCCTTTAAACCCGGATTCATTTGTAACCATAGACGACTATCATCATACTAAGCATGACAAGGATATGAAGATTGTTAAACTCTCTCAAAACCTTGCCAGAGATGATTTCTTTAAATCCAAAAAACTTGCTAAGAATGTTGGCGGTTATTGGAGTAAGTATGCAAAAGGATTCCTGTTTGACAATCAAGAACAAGCCAGTGAATTTGCACGTCAACTAAATGAAAATTTTAGACCAAAATTCAGAATAAAGAAAGTTAAACCTTTTCACAGTTTTGCAGAGAATCCTAAAAATAACACTGAGTTTGCCGGAGATGCTTTAAATCTTGCAGTAAGTAAAGGAGAATTTACGCAGGCAATACAATCCATTGCAGACCAATTTAACAGTGATTTAAACGCAAATATTAAAGTTGTACGAACAGAAAAAGAACTACCGGAGCGTGTAAGACAGCAAAAGAAAACGCAACAAATACAAGGAGAAGTTTCCGGCGTTCATGATCCACGTACAGGTAAAACTTATATCATTGCCGATAATATAAAGAATACAGATGCGGCTAAACGTGTTGCGCTTCACGAGATTGTAGGACACAAAGGATTAAGAGGAGTATTAGGAGGCCAATACAATAAAGTATTGGAAGATATTTACAACTCTATGGAGCAATCTGATATTGACAGGATCAGTCAGATGTATAACACAGAGGATAAAGTCACAATAGCAGATGAATATGTGGCCGAACAGGCAGAGAAAGATCAAAAACCAAATGTGGTTCAAAAGGCTGTTTCTAAAGTAAGAGAGTTATTGCGAAACTTCTTTAATCTAAAATACAACAAAAATGATATAAATAATTTATTGCAGAAAAACAGGGAGTATTTAAGAAAAGGGGCTAATCCTGTAAGCACAGGACAGGAAACAACCAATTCTCAATTTAAGGCTGAAAAGAAAGAAGATACTGACGATGGTTCGCCAAAGTTTGTTAAAAGTCCGAAGGATTATTTTGTTGAAGGCGTACAGGACTTGCAAGTTTCAGTAAAGAAAATGCAAAAAGAAGTAAAGAATAAACGAGGAGGAAAAATACCGGAATCTGCCGATGTATATAAAAAGGAAAATTTAAGCTATGGTAAGGTAAGGAAGAAACAAGAAGATTATGAAAAGAACCATGAAAAACCGTTGAACGATGTAGTGGAAAAAATAAGCAAAAAACACGGCCAGTCAGTTGAATCTATTGGAGATTATTTGATTGCAAAACATTCACTTGAAAATAACGAGTTTTTCAGAGAAAAGCATGTTAAAGAGTATATAGAAAAACAACAGGAAAAAGGAAAAGAACCCACAGAGGAAGAAATAAACGGATTAAGGGAAGATTTAAAGAAGATTGATTTTACAGGTTTTGCAGAAAACGTAAAAGATCAACTCCCGGACGATTATTCAAAACAAGTCATTTCTAACTTTGAGAATAATGTTGACAGTCAATTAGTAGATAAATTGCATGAGGAAGTAAGGAAAGCAACTGATTTTGTATTGCAGAAATGGTTTGATTATGACAGAATAAACAGTGATACACTGGAAGAGTTAAGGAACCGTTTTAATTTCTACGTTCCGTTGAAAGGCTGGGATGAAGCCGCAGAGGAAAAATGGGATTTTTCAAGTGATGTTGCGGATCAAATGAATACCTTGATGAAAAGAAAAGGGCGTAAAACTAAACCAGCTAATCCATTGCCACAAATACACTCAATGGCAAATGCCGCTATCATTGAAGGCGAAAGAAATGCAGTCAGGAAAGCCTTTGCACGGCTCATTAGTGCTAATAAAAATATCAAAGATAAAGACGGCAATTCTATTATGGATGGTATAGGATCGGCTCATATTATTTATGCCGTTGACATGGGTACAAGAGATAAAGAAGGAAATACTATAAGAACCGAAATGATAGAGAGACCGTCAGAAGAATATTTCGGACAAAAGAATGAAAACGGGGAGCCACTTGTAAAGACAAGAATTGATAATACTTACAAAAGTAAGCGAACAAAATATCAGGCCAAAGAGCAAGAGATTGAAGTATATATGAATGGCAAAAAATATATTCTCTATGCCAATGATCCCAATATAGCCAGAGCAATTAGAGGAGATATAGGAACACAACTCGGAGCATTAAGAGATGTATTTAACAACGGACTGACAAGTGATAAACAAATACAGAAAATCACAGGTGGACTAATCAATCATACTCCCGGATTTGGAGAGATAACAAGAACGATGGGGCAGTTATACACAAGCTATAACCCTAACTTTGTTATTGCCAATATGACAAGAGATATTCCCCTTGCCGCAGTTGCGCACTTTGTTGAAGGAGATATAGGGCAAACCGGAGCCTTTATCAAGAATATGCGTAAGGCCACAAAAGCTCTATTAAAGAATAAAGGCTCAAAAGAAGAAAAGAAATATTTACAGGATGAAATACAAAAATGGTTAGATCATGGAGGGGAAACAGGTTGGATGCACCTTAAAAATCCAGAGAGATATGAAAGGAAAATACGTAAAAAAATTAAAAGACTTGACAAGAAACAACAATACAATCCTTTAAGACACTTAGAAGAACAAGGAGAGAATGTTTTCAAGCATTTAGAACAACTTGCAAATTTCTCCGAAAACATTGCCCGTTTTGCTACATTCTTAACCTATAAAGACATGGGTTATTCAAATGATGAAGCCGCTTATCAGTCAAAAAGAGTAACCGTAAACTTTAACAAGAAAGGAAAATGGAGCAATGTTTTAGGCGCAAATTATGTATTCTTTAATGCCGCTGTTCAGGGTATTAAAAGATATGGAGAATTATGGGGAGCCAGTCCGTCAAAATTTGGAATGATACACGGGCTGTTAATGTCACAAGGCTTTATGGTATCATGGCTCCTTGATCTGTTTGGTGGAGAAGACGATGAAGGCGTAAGATTATATGACAAGATCAATGATTATAAGAAACACAATTACATGATACTTCCAACTTTTGATGGAAAAACATTGGATATTCCAATGCCTCATATTCTTAGGTATTTCCACATGGTCGGAGGACTTTCTTACGATGCTATGACCGGAAGAAAATCGGCAGAGGAAGTGATCGGAAAAGGTATCGGTGGACTTTCTAAAGCCTTTATTCCGGTGGATGCTTCCGGTTTTGTTTCAGAAGAAGGCGATTTTTCATGGAGGCCGCTTATACCAACTTATGCTATTCCGTGGTATGATATTGCAGTAAACAAAAATTTTGCGGAATATAGCATTTACAAAGAACCCTTTACACTTGCTGAGGCTGAACGTAAAGCTGATTCGCAAATGTATTTCGATCACATTAACAAGTTGTATCCGAAAATAACCGATGCACTTTTCAAATTAGGTGGAGGCGACCCGGAAACAGGATATAATTATTATTACGATGAAGCCGGAAATCGGAAAGAGGTTCCAGATATATTGGACGTAAATCCAGCATGGATAGAACACCTTGTAACCAGCTATTTTGGTGGAGCCGGAAAATTAGTAAACCAAATTATGGCTACAAGCATTAATACAGTGGAGGCAGGAAAAGATTTAATGGATAAGGATAAAAATTTCGGAGAAGCGCTCTCTAATATTGATCTTCAACAAGTGCCTATTTTATACAGGTTCCTCGGAAAAGGTTATGCTGATCCGATAAAAGATAACTACCATAGTGCTGTTGACTATTACAGGGATTATGATAGGAAACTTAACGAATGGAAACGACAAAATAATTATGAAGAATTTTTTAGGCTAATGGATGCAGAGAAATATTATAAAAGCGAAATGCTGAAAGAATATACGCAAATCATAAACGAACTTGATGAATACGGCAGCGAAGAGCAGAAGCGCAAATATATAAGAAAAGCGTCTGAACTGGCAAAAGAAGATGATCCACGAGAATATGAACCTTTAAATATAAAAAAAGAAAATAATAACGAATAAAAAAACCAACGTCAATTATGAGTTACAGAGAAAACATAGACTTGCGGTTATACAATGCTCAGAATGTAGGTAACAAGAAAAAAACAAATACACAAATTGCAAGAGAAGAAGGCCGGGAAAATGTTCGCGCGAATCTTGAACTATTAGAAAATTGCAGGATTTGTTGGGAAAATATGGCTGATCTTCGCAAGCGAAGAGAGACAATGGTAAAATATTATCGTGGCGATCAATGGCACGAAATAATCAAGCACCCGGAAACAGGAAAGTATATAAGAGAAGATGAATACATGAAGGAAAAAGGAAAAATTCCTTTTGTTCAAAACATTACCCGGCAAATTGTAAAAAATCTGATCGGTCAGTACAGGAATAACCCTTCAAAATCCATAGTTGTTTCACGTTCGCAAGAAGATTCAGAAGCAAGTGAAATGATGACAAATGCCCTGCAAGCAGTAAAACAGGTTAATGTAGCAAAAGAACTGGACGTAAGAAATTATGAAGAGAAATTAATTTCCGGGGCGAATATAGCAAAAACAACATACGCTTACTGGCCTTCAAGGCAAACTTATGATCTGTTTATTGAAAACATTTCTCTGAATAAATTCTTTATGAATACGGATATAACTGATATTAGGGTAGATCATAATTTGTATTTGTTGGGAGAAATTCATGATTTAACGATTGATGAAGTTGTTGCGGCCTTTGCAGAAAATAAAAAGGATGAACAACGACTGAGGAATTTATATAAACACAGAAACTTAGATTATATTTTTCAACTGAATGGATTGGGAACCAAAAATGTAAGTCAGAAAGATTTTTATATTCCGAGACTTGCGCACAAATGCCGGGTTATTGAAGTATGGGAAAAGAAAGGAGAATGGAGAACACTGGCGCATGACTACGCAGATGGCTCATGGAAAACTACCGAATACAGCCTTGAAGAAATAGACCAGATTAATGAACAACGGATGCAAAATGCTATCGAGCAAGGATTTGATCCAGAAGAAGTGCCGCTTATTGACGCTTGGGATGAATTTCATCAGTATTGGTTAGGTAAATACCTAACTCCTTACGGAAATTTATTGTACGAGACAAAAGAGCCTTATACCCATGGCGAACATCCATATTCCATTGATCTTTACCCGCTCGTTGACGGAATGATATGGGGATTAATCGAAGATATACGAGGACAGCAAAGGTACATTAACAGACTGATCGGATTGTTGGATTTTATTATGGGTGCGGCCGCTAAAGGTGTTCTGTTGGTTCCAGAGGATGCAATCCCGGATGGTTACACTATTGATGATTTTACGGATGAATGGAGCAAATTTGATGGAGTTATTAAAATTAAACAAAAACCCGGTCAACAACTGCCACAGCAAATATCTACAAATGCAACCAATATCGGTGCGCATGAAATGTTATCACTGCAAATGCAGTTAATACAGGAAATATCCGGTGTTTCCGGTGCAATGCAAGGACATGATGGCGGACAAGGTAAACCAGCCTCCTTGTATGCTCAGGAGGCTCAGAACAGTTCTATTAATTCGTTGGATTTCCTTGAAACATTTCAAAATTTCCAACAAAAAAGAGACATGAAGGCTATTAAAACAATACATCAGTTTTACAAAGAAAGAAGATTCCTTGCTATCTCAGGACAAAGATACACGGAAGAGGCAAAAATATATGAACCGGAGAAAGTCAGGAACATTGAATTTGACGTTACAGTAACGAAAGGAACCGATAGCCCGGTATATCGACAAATGATTGATGAAACATTGATGCAACTGTTAGAGGGTCAATACATTGACCTTGAAATGTTTTTGGAAAATACCAATATGCCTTTTGCCTCTCAACTCATGGATTCACTTCAAAAAAAGAAACAAGAGGCACAAAAACAACAACAAGCACAAGGACAGATGCCACAACAAGGACAGGCACAAGGGCAAAACATTCCACCGGAGTTGTTACAGCAAATGAACCAGCAAATACAGCAAGGTAAAGGAGAAGTAGAGAAAAAAGGCGATCCGCAGGCAATGAATATGATAAAAAATGCAGTTAAAAAAACAAAACAGGAAGCACAAAAAGAGTCACAGTCATAGTTTTCTTCATAATTATTGGTTTTAGGTTTAATGAAAAAAGGCAGGGATTGATTTTCCCTGCCTTTTTTCTTGTCGAATCTAAAAAACTATTCCATGATTGATTTTATGAATAACAAATATAAAAATTATTTAGTAAAATACAATGCCTCGTTTATTAAATCTTTGAAAGTAACCCTTTTGCTCATAATCCCTTTTGCCTGTAATTTCTTAACATCTCCCCTTGAAACGACACGATATTTTCCTTGCCAATCCGGCAAAACATAAAAACGCCTGCCGGAACTTGCCTTACTTTTAGCATTTGCCATAACTTTAGCTTGAAATAATTTAAACTGATTGTACTTAATCCCGATCAGTTTAGCCAGCCATACAAAATCTTCAAAAATCATTTTGAACGGGTGCGTTGGAGAAAAAAGAATATAATCCTTAATCTCTTCCTCAGTTGCCCTGACAACCTTATTATCGGTAACTTTGTAAAAAGTTAGCTGGTTTTGGATTAAATAATATCCAAATATTCTTTTAAACTGCCTCTGCTTTAATGTTTTTCTGCTCATAATTCCCTTGTTTTATTGTTTGCAATATTATTAAAAATATTATGATATATATTACCTGTTATTTGTGCTGGTTTATGTTATATAGAATCCAACTCTGTTTTGTGCTTTATAGAAATTTAGTTTTCAAAAAAATAAAAGTGTATCACTGGTTGCATATTGGTTAAAACATCACCGTTAACAACCTTAAAACCCTGAACGTTAAACTTGTATAAGGTTTTATTTATGTCAACCAGTACACAAAGTTTGCCTTCATGATCAATATAACTCCCGTCTAAGTAAGGTTTAAAATTTATTTGTTCCATATTTGAAAAAATTTAATAGCTTGCCTCCGAGACCAATTTTTTACCACTTCTTTTAGGCCGTTCGTCAATTTTTTTAGGTGCATCCATGTAATTAAGAGAGAGCCATACCACCCCGGCTCTTGTAATAACAATATCATCGTGTTCTCCTTCTACGGCTCCCATGCTCCCGTCCTCTTTGTGTTCGTAACGTGCGTATTCTTCTATTGCTCTTATATCTCTTTCGATAAATGCTTCTTCTCTCATTGTCGCATTTAACGTATCAATAATTAATCCTTTAGATGAAGGGTTTGTATGGAAACCATATTTTCGGGGAATATCCTTAATGTTTTCCGGTGTTTCTCTCATGAAAAGATTGTCGTAATAATCCCCTATCTCATCGAGAATTGTGTAGAAGTGATCGCCTTCTGTACTAACCTTTTCTTTTCTTAGAGAGTTTGTCTCAATCGCCAATAATCCTTTATTATAAAAAGTAGCCAGTTGAGCCGCCTTCCATGCAAATAAATCCTGATCCATGTGGCAACGATAAGTAGCAACAATTTCCGGTACGCCTGCGTGCATCATCCAATATCTATCCATGACACTGATAACAGACCAGTCAGCACTTGCCGTTCTGCCGCCAATATCGGCAAAAAGCGCATACCTGTTAGCGATTGGCTCTTCTTTGTCCGGGAGGCTCCATACATATAAATTGCCCCTGTTTTGTTTGTAAAACTCTATATTTTTCAGTGCAGATTTACCCTTGTCACTGTCTGCGGATAATTCTCCTATATACTCAGGCTTCTTAACTGTCCTGTTTAGTTTTCTAACATAAGCCGGATTGAATACTTTCCTTCCTGACGATTGGAAAGCCTCCTGCGCATCGGAAGGAAATTCACTGTTCATTCTCCACTCCGAATAATTTTCTGTATCCCGGAAATGATTATACCAATGAATACCTTCCAGCGTTGCTCCAAGCGACCACAAATACCAATCATAATCATTCATTTGCTCAATAAATGCCTTATAAAAGCCTTCAATCTTTTTCTGATACCTTTCAATCTCCCACCAACCTACGAAAACAGGTTTATACCCGCTTTTCCCTTCCGTGGCTTCTCTCCATTCCCGGTAGAAAAATCCCAATCCTTTGGCAGTGGATTCCATTACAGACAAAGTATAAGGAATTTGTGGTATAGAGGCTCTAATACTTTGAGTTAAATCTTCTGCTGACTTTTTCTCCGTATCCTTCCAGAAACCAACTTCGCTCATGTGTACCATTCTATAATCATAAGTACGGGTTGATTCCGGTTTTTGTGCAGAACCTACGCCAACAATATTGCCTCTCTCATTAATGTACCTGACTTTCGTACTTCGTTGGTAAGGAGATATAGTGAAAGAGGCCACTTCTTTAGGATGGTTTTCTACAATCGTTTCACAGAATCCCTGTATATGTTTTGCCTGATCTTCAACGTCTGCAATAATCGCACTATGCCAGTTTTCTTTTATCATTAGTTGAATCCAGACAATATATGATTGAACAAGTGTAGAGCCGCCCCACTGACGAGCCTTTGCAATAATAACCCGGATGGGTACGCCCCGGATTCTCATGTCCTCTAAAACGCCAAGTAATTTTCTTTGCGGCCTGTTAAGTTTGAAAGGAATACGCTTGTCACTTTCCTTGTCCGGTATAGTCATGCAAGTAACCGCCCAAAACTCAAAATCATATTTTAGACGTTTATCGAATATATCAGATAATAATTCATAGTATAATTCATCTGCCCCTTCAAAATTTTTTTTAAGGTAATCGTAAGCGTTTTTTTGTTTTGAAAGAACAAAAATCAATTCATCTTCCAACATTTGTTTTGGAAGATACAATGATTCTTTATTGGTAAATTTAAGTTCAAAACGTTCAATAGGGGAGCCAATACCCTTGTGCGGATCATAAGGAGATTCAAGTTCCTTTAATCTACGTTCATTCTCTTTGATTATGTTTTGAATTTCCTTCTTATTCATACCCGGTCAAATAACTATTTATGATTCGACCAACTCGTTCGGGTTTGATGAATGACTGAGGCAGTGGTTCTAAGCTGGTAAGCCTGTATAATTCAATTTCGGAAGGTGTATTTTTTTTATCGTATTGATTTAAAATATTAAGATAATTCTGGTAGATGGCCTCATTTTTCTGAGCCTTTAATGTATTTCGTTCATTGTTCTGATAGAAAGTTCTTTTTGCCTTTTTACGCTGTATTATAATTCCTATGTACTTTGGTGTTAGATAAGTCTCAGGCAATAGCTTTAATGCTGTTAACCTGTAAATTTCTGATACAGGGTACAATGTAGCTTTTCGCCCTAACTCTTTTAATACTTGTAAGTAATTCTTATAAATAGCCTTGTCTCTATGGTGTTTTTCTGTATATCTCTCTTTTTTAGGTATTTTATCTTCTTCTATCATAACAACAAAATTTATATAAATAGACGTTTTAAGCTGTTTATTTATATAACAAATATACAATACGTTTATTTCCTTTACTTAAAGATTTACTTTAATATAAATAAAAGTTTTCAACAAGAAATAACATTTTATATGGCGAAAAAAGAAGAAGAATACAAAGAAAAACAGCCGGAGCAAAATGCTCAGGATGGAGAGCCTTCTAAATCAGAAGGAAACGAGCAGACTTCCTTAATGATTGCGAAGGCTAAAGAACGATTCCCGGACACTGAATTTAACTCTGACGAAGAGGCTTTAAATGCAATTCTTTCAGAAAGAGATGAAATGAAAGATTGGCAAGAACGGGAAATGAAAGCCAATGAAGAAATACGAAAGGCTTTTGAAGCTGAACCAGCCGCAGGAAAGCTGGTAAAAATGATTGCTCAGGGAGCCGGATTGAGAGAAGCACTGGCCTATATCATGGATGATAAAGAGCTTAGTTCTTTAGCTCCGGCAGAAGATGAACCCGATCATGAGGCATGGAAACAAAACCGGGATGCAAGGATGAAAGAGTTGGAAGAGCAACAAAAAGAGGATGAAGAGTTTGAAAACAACATTGCCGCAACTGAGGAAAACATTCAAGCCTTTGCAGAAGAGCATGGTATGGATGAAGAGCAGGCTAAAGGTTTTGCTGATTTCATGTCAGGTGCAATTCAAGAAATTCTCTCCGGTAAAGTCTCTAAAGACACTATGGCTTTACTGAGAAAAGGGCAGAATTACGATAACGACCTTGCCGATTTTCAAAAATCACAAGAGGTAAAAAATAAAAACGAGGAAATTGAAAAACAAAAGGCAAAGAAAGAAGGAGGTGACGGAGTTCCAAAACTTTCTGGAAAAGGTGGAACGAAGCCACAGAAAAAAGAAAATCCCGGAGGAAAAACTCCTTTCGATGAAGGAATAGATAATTACCAGAGACGAAAAGTGCTTTAAACAACAAACAATAAATAAGTAAACATTATGAAAAAAAGAGTAATTAGAATTTTAACGAGCCTATTTTTCGTTGCTACGTTCGTACTTGTAGCCGTTGGTGTCTTATCACTTGATCAAATCAGTGATATGCTAAATGCAACCGGACTAACAACTGCATTTGCGGCAGGTACAACCGAAGTATACGAAGGAGAAGGCTCAGACACGGAAAAAACTGACAGTAAGTCAGAGGATTTGAACGAAAATACGTTATCGCAGAAGATAACCAAAATGAATCCTTCCCGGTATCCATTGGATACAATTTTAAGGGAAATGGGGATTGTTGTTCCAATTAATAGTTGGGAGACTGAATGGTATAATGTAGATCAACGTGGTATTGAGGATTCACTTGCATCTGGTTGTGATACAACTTCCGATGCTGAGGGAACCGATCCCGAAGTTTATACATTAAACGTAAACAGCGGTCATATTTGGAGTGTTGATGATACATTTATTTTTCAAGTCTTTACAGGAAACAGCAATACTTTTGTTGCTCCCGATGGTAAGGAAGTCGCAGGACAGGTTGTTGATAAAGTTGACAATACAACAATTAAAGTATTCCTTATTCAAGCCCCTGACGGTTTAACAACTAAAGATTGGGGAAGTGGTGTAGGTGTTATCCCGACTGGATCGAAAATCACCCGTATGGGTAATGCGAAGGCAGAAAAGGATATGCAAAATGCACCATATAACATCTATCCTCAAAAAAGAAGCAATTTGGCTCAAATACACATGAGACAAGTTGAAGAATCAACTTATCAAAGATTGCATCAGACTGAGGTTCCTTGGGGATTTGCAGATCATAAGGCACAATCACTGTTTGACCTTAGACGCTCAATGGAATATACCAGCTTGTTTGGTCAAAAAGCTGAAGTTCCTGATCCGCTCAGGGCAAACAATGATATTAAGCGATTCTCGGATGGTATTATACGAAATATTGATCAGGCGCTACAATGGGATAGCTCAGGATTAAATGAGGCAACATTTGTTGACTGGACACGAAACACATTTACCGGAAATGATGGTGCGGATACTCGTATAATGTTTCTTGGTTCTGAAATTTTAGGCGAAATGGCTAAGATTGATTCAGTAAAGAAACAGATTGACGGTAAGTCAACAATGGTTAAATGGGGAATTGAATTTAAAGAAATTGTTACTCCGTTTGGCCGTTTCCTTGTTAAACTCCATGACGGATTGAATTATGCTGGATGGAGCAAGAAAGGATTAATCCTTGACGTAAATAACCTTGAAAAGCATATTTTCAAACAAATGGAAACCACTGAGTTGGACTTGAAAGGTTCCGGCCAGCGAAATGTTGATGCAAACGTAATTCATGAGGCGTTCTGCGTTGTTACTCGCTATCCCGACACACACAGAATTATTGAATACGTATAGTAATTAAAATAATACAGGGGAGGTTAAACCCTCTCCTGTTGTTTAAACAAAAAAAATATAATCAATTATGGCAAAAGTTAAAACATACAGAGCTTTACGACACTTAGGGTTAATGCTTCATGTTACCCGGAAAGATGGCAACCGTGTACCTATTGAATTTACGGGAGGTACTCGTTCCCCTAAAGTTGTCAGGGGAACATTTCAGACAGGGGATAAAGAGTTGCAAGCTATTTTGGAAAAACATCCCCGTTACAATGAGGACTTTAAATTGATCCGGGAAGAAGAAGAAGAAGAAAATGAAAAATCTGACGGCAATTCTAAATTTTTAAAGAAGAAAGAAATAAAAGGAATTAAGACCGTGCAGGATGCTAAAAACTATCTCATGGATAACTACGATGAAGTAAAAGCCGAGGACGTTAAGAATAAAGATAAAATTCTTGAGGTAGCCGATAAGGTTGGTATTACTTTCCCAGAATTACAAAATTCTCAGTAATGAATGAATAGAACCGAGATAGTAAATAAAGTCAAGATAAAAATGAATGAAATATCCCCGTTTGACAGTAGCGGGGATATTGTCAATAATACGTTTGTGGATGATCTGTTAAATGAATCAACCCGAACAATATTACTGTCAGCACCTAAAAAAATTCTGCCAATAACCAAAGATGATACTACAACTAGCAGTGACAATGGAGATGGAACAGGAACAATTACTTTGCCTTCTAATTATTTAAGGTTTGTTGAATTAAAAATGAAACAGTGGAAAAGAAGTGTTACAAAACTAATTAGTGTAGATTCAAGAGAATATAAAAAACAATTCAATAAATACACAAGAGGAGGAACCGCAAAACCAAAAGTAGCTGAATTAGGGGATGAATTAGAATATTTTTCTGTAAAAGACGATCATTCAATAGACTATTTTAAATACGTCAAGAATGAGGTTCCTGAGAATCTTAGCAATCAAAATTTATTAGATGCTATTACGTGGCAATGCGCAGGAGATTGTTTTATCGTACTCTCAGAAATAGAAATTGCCAAAACAGCATTTCAGAAGGCAGCAGAACACTTAAAATAACATTTTATTATGGATATTTACAAAGGAGAAAAAGCTGGAAAATTCACAACATATATTTATGACGAAGATGGAGAAACCAAAATTGATCCAACTACCTTGGAAGATGTTATTATTTGGCTGTATATGGACTATACAAATGAACTTGTAAACGTATATTCTATATCAGGAAATGGAATAACAAGAGAAGGTAATACCTATAATACAACGACATTAACAGTAAACGGAAACGATCTTGAATTTTATATAGATGCAGAATATACACAAGAATTAAGCCCCGGACAGATTATTTTTCAACTGGATGAAGTAAATAACGGAGAAGTACAAGAAAAATATACAAGCGTTTTAGCAACCCTTAAAGATGCAAAATAATGGTTGTATTTGTCGAGACATCACCTTCTAAGAAAACAGTAAATGTTGAGCCTTCTCCTGTAAACAAGAAGGTTGTTGTTTCTGATGTATCAAGCAATCAGGTTGTGGTACAGACAAGCAAAAACAACAATTCTGTTTTTATATCCCGAAAAGAAGCTAAAAATGTATATGTTCAAAGAGAAGGTGGCGGAGGATTACAAGTTGATTCTCCAACTGTCAATGGTGGTTTACTGGCAGGAGATACAGACGGTACATATTACTGGACACAACCATATACGCACCCTGTCTATAAATCCTTTGACACTAACCCTGACCATATAATATCTCAAATTAAAACAAACTATAAAGGCCATGTTATAGATATAATCACGAAAGACCCTTCAACGTCAAGTGATGTATGGGATGCAGACGAAAACGGACTGTATTATTCCAATAACGTAGGAATAGGAGGACATTCATCCGCTGATGCAAAACTCAAAGTACATGGAGATATAATTGCAACAGGTGGGATAATGGCTTATGCAGATGATGGCAGTTTTGGCTCTATTTGGGATAATATACCACTCGCAACAAAGGACAGTGTAGGCGGTGTGAAAGCTCCCCACGATGAAACGGACACAAGCACTAACATGTATATTGATTCTAACGGTATTTTACAAGTTAGCGGTGATCTTTCAGATTTAAGTCAACATAGCGTCACAGAATTAAACGATGTTAACAGTGCAGGCTCCGGTAATATAATCACTTCCACAGAAAGGAACAATCTGCATGCACACGCAAACAGAACCGTTCTCGATAATATTAGTAGCTCCGGTTCCGGTGACATTATTACGTCAACCGAAAGGAGCAATCTGCATACACACTCAAACAAAACCGTCCTCGATAACATTAGCAATTCCGGTTCAGGGGATATAATCACTTCTACCGAAAGGACAAACCTAAACAGTGCTTACGATCATATTTCTAAAACAACAAATCCTCACAACACTGGATTCAGTAATGCTTATGATTATAACATAACCGATGCCTTTTTTAAAGTTAACGAGGGCAATGCCGAGCAAGATGCAGGAATGAAGGTGCATGTAGGCAGTAATGTTTATCAGTTATTCAAATGGGATGCTACAAACGGGAGGTGGTACTTGGACGCTGACGTACACGTAGAAGGAAACATAACAGCGGCAAATGAAATATCTGCCTATTCCAGCGCATCAACGGGCGACATTTGGGATGATATGCCCGTTGCAACTGCTACGAGTTTAGGCGGTGTGAAAGTAGATGATTCAATTAGTGATGTGTATTTAGACAGTAACGATGTTCTACAAATTAGCATACCTTCCGATGCCGGGCAATGGGATTCAATTACAGGGGGAATTGAATATACAGGTGGAAATGTTGATATAACAAATGGAAATCTCTACGTATCAGGAAATACAACTATTGAAGGCGATTTAACTGTTAATGGTACGGAGTTCATTACTAACACAGAGACGGTAGAGATAGAGGACAATCTCGCAATAATCAACAGCGGAGAGACAGGAGACGGGGTTTCTGCCGGATTTGCCGGATGGGAAGCAGATAGAGGAACGCTTACTAATTATCGGTGGGGATTTGACGAAAGTTCAGACCTTTGGAAGATTGGTAAGGTTGGCGATTTACAGGCGGTAGTCACACGTCCTGACAGCGTTACTGATGACACAATGGCTCTTTGGGATGATGCTAATAATAGATTGAAATTTTTAGCACGTAGCAATATTAATCTTAGTGATTTCAATATTGATATAGGACTTTCAAATCTTAGTGATTATAGTACAACAAATGCAATAAGAACAGCAGCTCATACAATTGAAGCGAATTATCCTCAATTAAGATTTGAAAAACCCGATGCACCTACTGACCAAAAATATACACGATGGGTACAAGCTTCTAATTATTTAGATTTAAGATTCTATAACGATGCTTTAGACACCTACGAACCTGTTTACAGAATGATTAGAGATGGTTTCACTCCTACTTATGTTGACTTTGAAACAGAATTAAGGGAACAAGGGCAAAGGGTAGCCACAAGGAATTGGAGTACCCTGCAAAATGTGATGGAGCAGGGGAATAGTACGGATAATGTGAGCCAATTTATTAATTTCAATAATTATCTCGATTTATCAGGAAAGGGCGCTGAAATTGGATTTGACACAAATGAAAATGCTGGTGTATTCCAAAGTTATGATAGAACTAATAATAATTTCATAAAAACATTCTTACGAGGTAACCCTATTGAATTAAGAGAAGGCAACGTCAACATCACAGATGGCAACCTCCAAGTTGATGGAACAGGAGATAGTTATTTTGCAGGAAACCTGTCAGTAGGGAAAACAACAGCGGCAACAGGAGCCTTAGACGTGGAGGGGAATGCTGTAATCAATGGTAATTTTACGGTTAATCAAAGTATAGGATCTCAATTCGTATCTGATGAAGGAGATTATAGATTTTATTTCACTGACCAAAGTGGAAATAAAGTCCTTGATATAAAAGATTTAGATGGGAATTCAACAAATATGACAATATCTAATTCAGGTGTATCTGTTAATGACGACATCACTGCAACTAACTTCATTCTAAGCTCTGACCGTAGATTGAAGAACAATATAACTCCCATAACTGATGCACTGACAAAGGCATTATTCCTTAACCCTGTTCAATTCAACCACAATAAGGATAACAGGGCGGATATAGGTTTCATAGCTCAGAACGTACAAAAGATGTTTCCAGAACTAGTGCATAAACGGGAAGACGGATATTTATCGCTTAGTTATCAACAATTTACAGCCGTTAATAATGCTGCTATACATGAGTTATACAGCGAATTTCAGAGATTAAAAAAGGAAAACCAAAAACTAAGAAACGAAGTTGAAAAACTAAAATCTAAAATGAACAAGATATGCAAGCAATTAGAGGATTAATAACAGCGGTTTTTGTAATTATAGCGGTTTCAGGTTATAGTCAAGTACCGGATAATTTAACTTTTGACCTGGATACAGTGGTAGATGTGGTTAATCCTTCATCTAATGACCTTATTCAATGTTTCAGTGATGCAAATGCTGATTTATTTGATG